>Ga0123353_10003387_pt1 | contig 20146 bp, 18 predicted proteins | sample TergutLab28metaG_3_FD_92763 | JGI IMG/M metagenome (GOLD analysis project Ga0123353, IMG submission 92763) | Labiotermes labralis P3 segment gut microbial communities from Petit-Saut dam, French Guiana - Lab288 P3 | ecosystem: Host-associated > Arthropoda: Insects > Digestive system > Gut ... | reverse complement strand
GGAGCGATAGAACGCCTGGGTTTCCACGGCAGGCTCCGTGCTGATATAGAGCATGGGTGCGCCTTCGGCTTTGGCGGCCTGGGCGCAGAGATCGAACAACTGCTTGCCCAGGCCCATGCGGCGGCTCTCTTGGCTGACAAACAGACGATCAATGATGGCGAATTGCGTTTCTTTGCCTCGTTTGAGTTTTTGGTCCTCCATGAAGCGCCAATGGGCGAAGGCCACGACTTGATCGCCCCGGAAAGCCGCGAAGACCTTGGGCTCGCCGCCGAAATACTGCCGGAAATAGACGTGGTAGATGAAGTTCGAGATGGATGCTTTTTTGGGGCCGTGCGTCCAGTCCTCCGCACGAGGCTTGCGCAGTTTTTTCACGCGGCCATTTTTGCGCACGATGTGCGTGATCTCCTGATGGCGGTCGAAGTCGTCCATCATGTTGGTGTGCAGGTCGTCGGCGCACATGGCGCGGCATGTGATTTCTTGCATTGAAGTCCCTCTTTCAAATAGAATAGCGCCCCTGACAAAATCAGAGGCGCCCGGTTAGCGAAGAGGGATTACCCCCACGGCGCGGACAGCAGGATTTCTGATTTCATCATATGAATGTTCATGCTGACCGCCTCCTTTCGGGGTTTCATTGGGGTGCGGGGATAGTATAGCACAGGGGGAACGGAAACGCAAGGTTTTTTTGCGCGGCGAAAGCTGTTTGTCGCTCCGCGATGCCATCCTCAGTCAGACAGCTCCCTCACGAGGGAGCCTGGGGGATTAGGCGCAAACTCGCGGGCCATTTCCCGTATTTTCGTTCTATGCAAAGGAGGTTCCATGCACCGCGTCAATCCATCATTTTACGCCCAGGACGTCCTCGAGGTTGTCCCGGCGCTGCTGGGCAAGTTGCTGTGCCGCCGCACACCCGACGGGACGGTGCTGCGCAGGCGCATTACCGAGACCGAGGCCTACCGTGGGGAGGACGACACCGCCTGCCATGCCCGCGCGGGAAAAACCCGCCGCACGGCCGTGATGTTCGGCCCCGGCGGGTTCAGTTATGTGTATCTGTGCTATGGGATCCACTGCCTGCTGAATGTCGTCACCGGGGAGGAGGGCATGCCCCAGGCGGCGCTGGTTCGCGGGGTGGAGGGGCTGCCCGGGCCCGGGAGATTGACAAAGGGGATGGCGATTGACCGGGAGCTGAACGGGATTGACATGCGCTGCTCTGACCTGCTGTGGCTGGAGGAGGATGGGTTTGTTTGCCCGGGGATTGAGACGGGGCCACGGGTGGGGATAGCGTATGCGAGCGAGGAGGACCAACAAAGGGCGTGGAGGTTTATTGCAAAATAAACGCCTTTTTAGCCGAAAGCGATTGACAAACCCGCGTGAATTTTGTAAAATGAATGTAGTGGGCTCTTCGGACAACCCCGGGAGCCCTATTACTAAATTAAACGAGGAGGAACACCTTATGAAGCGCATTCTCGCGATTTTCTGCGCGCTGGCCATGGCAACGCTGCTCTTCGCCGGCTGCGGCGGCACCGGCGGCGGAGAAACCATTGAGGCAGCCAAGATCACCAGCCCCGAGATGTTCGAGGGCAGAATCATCGCCGTGCAGTACGACACCACCGCCGACTACGCGGTAACGGATTTGATCGAGGCGGGGGCGAGCTTCGAGGTGCGGCGCTATGACAAAGTCACCCAGTGCTTCGACGACCTGAAGCTCGGGCGCGTGGACGCCGTGTTTGTGGACTCCGTGGTGGCCGCGTTCTACACCAAGGACGACGACGCGTTTGAGCGCACCTGGCTGGACGGCGTGCCCGAGCCGCTGGGCATCTGCCTGGCCAAGGGCTCCGACGACCTGGCCGCGGCGGTTGAGGCCGCCCTGGATCATATCAATTTCACCGGCAAAATGAACGAGATCGCCATGGCGCACTTCGGCGACGACTTCACCGCCAACCTGCGTTCCGTGGCCGAGCTGCCCGAGATCCCCACGGAGTTCGCCACCAAAAAAGAGGGCGTGCTCATGGTGGGCTGCGAGCCGGGCTACCCGCCCATGGAATACACCACGGAGGACGGGCTGACCTTCATCGGCTTCGACATCGATGTGGGCAAGGCCATCGCCGAGGTGCTGGGGCTGGAGTGGGAGCTGGTCCCCACCGCCTGGGACGGCATCTTCGAGGACCTGGACAGGGGGAGCTACGACTGCATCATCTCCTCGGTGAGCATCACCCCCGCCCGCGCGGAGCGCTTCATCCTCACCGAGCCCTATGTGGCCAACGCCCTGTGCATCGTCACCGCCGCGTGATTCATTGCTGAAACATAATCCCGGGGGAGGCAAGCGCTTTGTCTCCTCCATGTTACTTTTTAGGTGTGAAAGGGGGCAAGCCCCATGGACGTCGTCCAACAGATCGTCAACTGGATGCCCGCGCTGGTCCGGGCCTCGGGCACCACGCTGCTGCTCACGGTGACCTCCGTTTGCGCGGCGCTGGTGGTCAGCGTGTTCCTCGCCCTGGGGAAGATCCTTAGCCCGCAGAGCGACAACAAGCTTACGCGCGCGGCCTGCGCCGTGATCCGTTCATTTTCCAGCTCCTATGTTTTTGTGTTCCGGGGCACGCCCCTGCTCATGCAGCTGTTCTTCATCTACTACGCCCTGCCGAGGATTTCGCCGGGCCTCACCATCCAGAGCCGCTTTTTCGCGGCTTTCCTCGCGTTTACGCTGAACATCTCGGCATACCTGGCGGAGATCATCCGCGCGGCGATCCAGTCCATCGACAAGGGACAGTTTGAGGCCTCCAGGGCCCTGGGCTTCGGTTATGCCCAGACCATGCGCATGATCGTCATCCCCCAGTCCTACCGCCGCATGATCCCGCCCATCTGCAACGAGTTCATCATGGTGCTCAAGGACACCTCCCTGGTATCCATCATCTCCCTGGTGGAGCTGACCTACCAGACGAGGATGATCGCCTCGAACAAGGCGAGCACATTGGTATATATCCCGGCGATGGGGATCTATCTTGTTCTGACGGCCCTATTCACCGTCATATTCAACCGGCTGGAGAAGAGATTCTCCGTACACTTGTAAAGGGGGGGCAGTAATGGCTTTGATCCGGATGGAGCATATCCATAAAAACTTCGGCCCCCTGGAGGTCCTGGACGACGTGAGCCTCGCGGTGGAGCCGGGCGAGGTGGTGTGCATCGTGGGGCCCTCGGGCGCGGGGAAGAGCACTCTTCTGCGCGCTTTGAACCAGCTGGAGCCCATCGCCTCGGGCAAAATTTACGTTGAGGACCAGCTGTTTTTGCACAGGGAGAAAAACCACACCGTCTTCCGGGCCCAGCCGAAGGAATATAAGCGCCTGCTGCTGGAGATGGGCATGGTGTTCCAGTCCTTCAACCTGTTCCCGCACAAGACCGTGCTGGAGAACGTGATGCTGGCCCCTCTGAAAGTCAAAAAAACGCCAAAAGGCGAGGCCGAGGCCCTGGCGCGGGATATCCTCCAAAAAGTGGGCCTGAGCGAAAAGGCCGACGCCTACCCGGCCAAACTTTCCGGCGGGCAGCAGCAGCGCGTGGCCATCGCCCGGGCGCTTGCCATGGAGCCGCGCATCATGCTCTTCGACGAGCCGACCTCGGCCCTGGACCCGGAGCTGGTGGGCGAGGTGCTGGGCGTTATGCGGGATCTGGCCCGAAGCGGCATGACCATGCTTGTTGTAACCCACGAGATGGGCTTTGCCCGGGAGGCCGCCAACCGTGTGATCTTCATGTGCGAGGCCAAAATCGCGGAGGAGGGCCCGCCGGAGAAGCTGTTCACAGACCCGGAGAACCCGAGGACGAGGCAGTTTTTGAATAGTATATTATGATTATCTTAGTGCTCCGCAGGTCGGGGTGGTTGTGCGGAGCACCGGCATAGCAAAAGCCAATGCAAAAGGCGTGATTATATGCGCAACTACCAAAGCTATTTGGAGCTCCCCTATAACCCCCTGCTGCGCGACCGCGCACGAGAACTGCGCAAAACGGGCAATTTGAGCGAGGTTCTTCTATGGAAAAAGCTCAGCAAGAAACAGTTCCGTGGATATGATTTTGACAGGCAAAAAATTATCGGAGATTTCATTGTCGACTTTTTCTGTTTGGACTGCGGAGTCGTAATCGAAGTAGATGGCGACTCGCATATGGACAAACACGAGTACGATACGGAACGCGAAGCGTTTTTGGCAGGGTTTGGACTGGTCGTGGTCCGCATACCGGCTGACGATGTTTTGCAGAGGTTGGATCGGGTCATGGACAGACTATACCATCACCCTGCGCTAACCAAGCCGCCCAATGCTCCGCATAACCACCCCGGCCCTTCGGGCCACCCCTCCACGGAGGGGAATGATCTGTAACCGCAAGTTTTTGCAAAGCCTGTGACGAGAAACAAATTCCCCTCCGTGGAGGGGTGGTCCGCAGGACCGGGGTGGTTGTGCGGAGCACCTGAGAGGAGATAAAAATGCTCACATTAGCCCACAGCGCGGGCGCGTTTCTCAAACGCGGCGATGAATACCTGCTGATGCACCGCGCGCCGGACCGCAAGTTTCTGCCGAATATATGGAGCGTGGTGGGCGGCGGCATGGAGCGTGGCGAGATGGACGACCCCCGGACCGCCTGCCTGCGGGAAATCAAAGAAGAAACCGGCATTGAAGCCGGTGAGATTCGCGATCTCACGCTGCGTTATATTATTGTAAGGCGCAGGGGCGATTGCGTCGGCCACAGCTATGTGTATTTCGGCGAGACTGAGGCAGAGCCGAGCGTCATCTGCGACGAGGGAACGCTGCACTGGGTGCCCGAAAGCGCGTTGCTGGACCGGGAGTTCTCCACGACGTTCCGGGCGATGCTGGAGCATTATTTGCGTACGCCCGACCCGGCGCATGTAATCCTCGGCGCGGCCGAAAATGATAACGGCGAATGCCGTATGATTTGGACAAAACTCAAAGATTTTGAAGGAGCTGCCTTTTGACCGACCAAAATAAAACCCGCCTTGCCACCATGAGCCTGTTCCTGACCTCCATCATATGGGGCTTCGCGTTTGTGGCGCAGATTCAGGGCGTGGAGCACATGGGGTCCCTCACCTTCGGCGGGACGCGCTTCGCCATGGGGGCCCTCGCATTGCTGCCCGTTTCGCTGGTGCTGGAGCGCAAATCCGCCAACAGGGAGGAGTTCCTCAGCACGCTGAAATACGGCGGCATGACGGGAATCATCCTCTTCGTGGCGAGCACGCTGCAGCAGTTCGGCATCGAGCTGACCGGCTCCGCGGGCAAGGCGGGGTTCATCACGGGGCTGTATACCGTGCTCACGCCGGTGTTCAGCATCGCTTTGGGCAAGCGGCCCACGAAGCTCACTGCCCTGGGGGCTATATCGGCATTCGCGGGGCTGTATTTCCTCAGCGCGCCGGAGGGCCTGGGCAAGGTGAGCCTGGGGGATATCCTGCTGGTGAGCTGCGCGGTGTTCTGGACGCTGCACATCATGATGGTGGATTCCCTGGCCGCCCGGGTAAAGCCCATACGGTTTTCCATCGTGCAGTTTGCCGTGTGCGCTGTGCTAAGCTTGATCTCCATGGCCATTTTTGAGCAGCCGCAGGTTGCGCAGCTGCGGGCGGGGCTGGTTCCCCTGCTCTATGGCGGGCTGCTCTCCGTAGGCATAGCCTACACGCTGCAAATCGTGGGCCAGCGCCGTGTGGAGCCCTCGAAAGCGGCGATCATCTTCTCGCTGGAATCACTGTTCGCGGCGCTGGGGGGCTTTTTGCTGCTGCGGGAGGTGCTGGGCTGGAAGCAGTACCTCGGCGGCGCGCTGATGTTCGCGGGGATCATACTTTCGCAGGTGAAGATCAATAGGAAGACGCCCGCAGCCGCTTGAGGCGCAGGCGGCGCTCCCTGTAGTCCGGCAGCACGGCCTCCACCACGGCCCAAAAGCGCGGCGAGTGGTTCATCTCCCGCAGGTGCGCCAGCTCGTGCACCACGACGTAGTCGATCTCGTCTTCGCAGGCCAGCATCAGCCGCCAGGAGAAGTTCAAATTCCCCTTGCCCGAGCAACTGCCCCAGCGCGTGCGCGCCCCTGTGATCGTGATCCGCGCGGGGGAGACGCCCATCTGGCCTGAATAATGCGCAACCTTTTTCGGCAGGATTTCTTTTGCCCGGGCGCGCAAAGCTGTTTCCTGCGCGGGGTCGGGCTCCGGCCTATGCTGCGCGAGCACGAGCGCGCGCTTCTCCTCTATCCATTTCGCTTTCGACGCCACGAAGCGCTCGACGTCGCGCTCCGGGCAGCGCCGCGGCACGCGCACCTCCACCAGCCCCCCGGGGCGGATGTAGATGGCCATTGTTTTGCGGTCTGTGCGAATCAGGGTATAGTACATGAATAACAACCTCCCCAAGTATTTTATCATACTTGGGGAGGACTTGCAATCACTTATTGCCCATACCAATCCCGATAGAACTGGTCGTAGAGGCCGCTCTGGCCGTCGTCCGCAAACTCAAAGGGGCTCAGGTCCGGGCGGGGGGCGCTGGAGAACGCCGGCAGCAGCGGGGGCATGGGCTCCATCGCGGGAGGGGCAAACGGCGCTTCGCTGCTCCTTTCCCCCGGCGGATGCGGGCCGTAGGGCGAGTATGGCTGCTGCATGGGCGGATAGGGCATGGGCTGCGGCATCTGCGGGTATAGCTGCATTGGCTGCGGCCAGGCGGGCGGGCAAAAACAGGGCACCGGCATCGGCACGGCCTGGTAGGTCAGGCTGGCGGGCTGTATGATAAAGCCGGGTTCAGGTATGTATGGAAAAGGCAGGAAGCAGGGTTCCGGGCAGGGGCATGGCGGGCAGACTGGCGGGCACGACGGGAAAGGCGGCGGGCACCAACACGGCGGCGGGCAGACTGGCGGGCAGGGGCAGCAGCAGTTGTTCGTGGTACAGGGCACTGGCTGTGGCCAGGGAAGCGGGCAGCAGCAGGGATTCGGGCCGCCGCAGCCGGGCGGGGGGCATGGCGTGGTGCCGGGCGGGAACAGCTTCCACGGGAAGGGAAACCCGTCACATGATCCCGGTCCCGGCGGGAAAGGTCCAGGCCCTGGCGGAAAGGGCCCCGATCCCGGTAGGAAAGGCATTCCCGGCGGGAAGGGCGGGCCCAGACCCAATCCGGGGCCCAATCCAGTGCCCAGGCCTCCGGCGAGCGCGCCGTTGTTCAGCATGCCGCCGAGCATATTGCTGCTAAGGGCCAGCAGGCTTTCCACCAGATTGCTGATCAGGTTGCTGTTGTTGGCGTTGTTGCTGCTATCGTTGTTGTTATTGTTATTGTTGTTGTTGACCAGGATGTGCTCCCACCAGGGCTCGGGGCCGGGCGGCGGCGGCGTCTCGGGCGTGATATCGATGCAGATGTGGATGCAGGCGGCCGCCGTTTCGTCCCTGCCCAGAGGTATGGCGATCCTCTGAATATCGAGGGACTGGGAGCGGAAGAAGTAGACCGCCCTGGAGGTGACCTGCATGGTGGCGCACAAATCGAAGCAATACCGGGTGCAGGGCGGGCGGAAGGCGATGTAGAATTCCTCGCCGACGGCGGGCGGCTGGGAGAGGATGTTGCAGCAGAAGTCCGTCAGCTGTATGTCCGCGCCCTGGCAGCCGTTGCAGGGCACCAGGCTGATATCCGGCGTGCCGCCGTTGGAGGATTGCAGCTTAAAGGGACCGAGCACCACGCGCCCGCAGCACTCCCGTATGTCGTTGGGGCAGCCGACGAACACCAGGTAGGTGCTGCTCCGGTCGGTGACGGGCGTGCTGGTGTTGCAGCACATCACCGTGCCGATCTGGCAGCCCATGCGCAGCCCGCAGGGGTCGCTGCAGCGGCAGTTGTCCGGGGGGCAGCAGCAGCCCCCGCAGGTGTAATTGCCGCCGCAGACGCAGTTGCAGCAACCGGCGCCCGCACTTGCGCCCGCGCCGCCGCTTCCGCCGCCGGAAACGCCGCCGCAGTCCAGGGTGCCGCCGGCGTAGGACAGGGCCATGGATAGCAGCGCGGCGCCGCCCGCCCGCAGGCAGTCGTTTTTGGGCGTGTTGTAGACCAGGCCGTTCAGGCCGCCGGACAACTGCCCGAGCAGATGGTATACGACGTAGCGGGCAACCGCCCACGCGTCCCAGCCGTCCAGCCCGCCGGGGTAGCAGTCCAGCAGGCCGAGCATCTCCCAGAATTCGGAGGCGTCGTCGGTGGGCAGCAGCGGCACGTTGGCGAGCACAAACGACACGGCGAGCTTGACGGAGGGGGTCTGATCATTCAGGGCCTGGTCGATGGAGATGTTGCCGTAGGGGCCTACGGGGGCCCCTTTGCCATGGTCGATACACAGGCCGTAGGCCGGCGCCCCGTTGACCGAGGCGGGGAACATGGCGATGGCGCCGTCGCTTGTATCGTAGGGCAGCGGGGTAGTATAGCCGTAGAACTGGGCGGTAATGCTGCCGCTGGGGGGCATGATCAGGGGGGTGTGGCAGGTAACGGCGGCGCCCGGGTCCAGGCGCAGGTTCAGGCCGGCGTTGCCGACGATCCCAATCCCGCCCTGGCCTGCCGGATCGTATGCCGTATTGGTCGGACCGGGCATAGGTGCACCCCTTCCGCTATCACAAAACTATTCCATGATATGCGGGAGGACGAACGGCGGTGAAAAAAAGTAGAGACGCACGGCCGCGCGCCTCTACTTCATTTCGTCCAGGAATTTTTTTACCGCCCGGCTGCCTTTCAGATGATAGACCCGCTTGGGCTGCTGGATTTCCGCAAGCCAGGCGAGATAGTTGCCGCGGCTGCGGCGGGGGTAATCCCAGATGAACTTGAGGAAGGCCAGGTCGATTTTCTCGGGGCAGCCTTCGCCCATGTCCGGACGGGTTTTTCCGTAATTTTTGATCCAGCGCTTGATGGCCCGATAGATGCAGGTGTAACGATTGAAATCCAGATAAATCACGGTGTCCGCCCGCTCCAAGCGGTAATCGCGGGTTTTGGTGTAGTTACCATCAAATATCCATTCGGGCTGGTCGGCGGCTGCGGTGGCCCTGGCATAGACTTCGTCGGCGGGGGTGGAGACCCAGCCCGGCTGCCACCAGATTGTGTCCATGTGCACCACCGGCAGGCCGGTGAGCTCCCCCAGGCGCCGGGCCATGGTGCTCTTGCCGCTGCCCGAGGAACCCATGACCATGATGCGGGAACCCAAGTCCATAAGTAGCTCCTCCTACGTTTTCGGTCTCCCCCCCTCTCCAGAGGGGGGATGCCGCGAAGCGACAGGGGGCGTCACCACCCAAAATACTTCTCCCTCTGCCTCTTCATCCGCCCCGACAAGAACGCGAGGGTCTCCTTCGCACCGGGCTCGCCCGTCACATAGTCCCGCATCGCGCGGCCCTCCTCGAAGCACAGTTCGTCGTGCAGGGGGAACCAGTTCTTCTCCAAAAAGCAGGCGTAGCGCACGAAGCGCCACTCGCCCACGGGGCGCGGCATCTCGTCGATGGTATCAATGGCCACGGAGTAGAAGCTCAGTATCGAGTCGATCAGGGCGGCGCGCTCGTTTGCGGGGGAGAACACGATCGTGGAGCATACGTGGCTGTTGCGGCTGTTCACGCTGTTGTGGCTGTCCGTGCTGCCGACGACGGGGTAGCGGCGGCCCTTGGCCAGGTCGCGGTAGTAGTCATTTGTCTGGAAGCCGTTCTGCTCGAAGTTGTTCTCGCCGCCCAGCACCTCGTAGGCGTCGAAGGGCCGGGCCTCCATCATGGCGTCCACGAAGCTGGGCGGCACATGGAACACGTTCGCGATCCAGTAGGGGTGGCAGAAGATACCCAACCCCCCGCCTCTCCTGATCTGGCCGAAGATCCAGTGGCAGGCGGCGTATCCCCAGCGCTCGGTGCCCTCTAGCTGTTCAGGAATATCTATTGCGCCCATATACTGGTCCACCTCGGCCCAGTATTGCTCCCAACTGCGCACGGGCGGGGGGTCGGGGACCACGGCGCGGCGGGGCTCTTCATCCCTATCCACTTCGGCGTCGCGCACCAGGGCGTTGATGCTATAGTCCCCGCCGAAGTTGACGATGTGCACGTCGTTGATATGTCCCCCGTCCGGGTCGTTGGGCAGGTGCACCTCCTCGCCGGGCACCAGACAAAGCTCGATGGGCACATCTTTATATGCGTCCATGGCGTCCAGGGAGGGATAGTAGCAGCGGTGGTCGGTGATGGCCAGGAAGTCGTAGCCGGTCTTGCGGTAGTTGGCCGCGACGATCTCCGGGGCCTGCCGGCCGTCGGAGCGGCGGCTATGCAGGTGCAAATCGCCCCGGAAGGGGTAGCGTCCCGCCAGGTCCTCGAAGACAGAATAGACGCTCAACTGCAGCCGGAAATCCTTCGCAATCAGCCTGACGAAGTGCTGCTGCTCGCCGAAGAACTCGAACGAGAATCGCACGCAGCCGTCGGCGTCGGGCGAGACCTCGTACTCGAATTTGTTGGGCCTCCCCGGGAACTGCGCGGGGTTGCCCTCGTCCAGGGGGCAGATGCTCAGGGTGTAGCGCTCCCGGGTGAAAGCCGCGTGCCAGCCCAGGGGCTTGATGGTGATCTCGCTGGTTTTCCCCGCGGGGACCACCTTGGGGAAGATGTCGTAGTTGCGCAGTTCGTCGGAAATGGAGAGCTCGAGTTTGTTGGTGTACATGATTAGACTCCAGACGTTAGATATTAGATTTTAGATATGCCTGACTGAACAGGTTTGCAATTAAATATTCCCTCGCAGGCCATCGGCGCCTCCAGCCCCTCCGGCCTTTCTCCCGCCCGCCAAATCGCGTATACCGCCGAGCCCGAGCCCGTCATGCGGGCCAGCAGCGCGCCATTATCCAGTCTGCTGCGGCGGTATTCCGCCAGGCCGGGCAGATGAATCGCCTGTTCGAACACGTTTTCGCACAGGGGGAAGAGCTTTTCCCACTCGCCTTGCCGGGCATATTCGATGGCCCGGCCGGTCTGTGGTCGCTTTAAAATAATCTGGTCAAGCGCGGTATAGGCTTTGGCAGTGCTTACCCCTGCGGATGGCTTGAGCAACTCGATCTCGTAGGTCTCAGGCATGCAGGGCAGGGGGGTGAGAATTTCGCCTATGCCTTCGGCCAGGCAGCAGCCACCGTGCAGGCAGAAGGGCACGTCGGCCCCTACGCTTGCGCCGATTTTGCGCAGTTCCTCATCGGGCATGCCGGGCTTGAACATGTCCCGCAGGGCGGTGAGCACCGCCGCGGCATCTGCGCTGCCGCCGCCCAGGCCCGCCTGGCTGGGGATGCGTTTCTCGAGAGTGATTTTCAGGCCAGTCGTTATCCCAAAAGCTGTCGCGGCCTTCCAGGCGATGTTGCGGTGGTCCGTGGGGATATAGGGTGAATTACAGATGATTTCGATGCCTGCGCCCGGCGCAGCTTCGACAGTGACAATGTCATGCAAATCAATCGACTGCATGATCATGGCCACGCTGTGGTAGCCATCGGGTCTTTTGCCGGTGACGTCCAGCAGCAGATTTATTTTCGCGTAGGCGAGATAAGTGTGTTTCATATAATCGCAATCTCTATCGGCTCTCTCTTCTGGTACAGCGTCATGTGCGTGAAGCCGCAGCGCAGGGCCAGGTCCATGCCCAGCTCCAGCCCGGCGCCGAGATCCTCAGCCAAGTGGGCGTCGGAGCCGACGGTGATCCTCTCGCCCCCGAGCTCGCGGAAGCGCCGCACGACCCATTCGGCCGGGATGGCCTTGGTCTTCTGCCGCAGGTTGATCTCCAGGGCCAGCTTGTTCTTCACGGCGGCCTCCAGTACGGCGTCGATCTGCCCGGCATAGGCTGCCCGGTCCACGGGGATACCGTATTTGTCCTCGATGTAACGCAGGGGGTAGGTCAGGTGCGCCAGGACGTCGAACTTCCCCCACCGGGCAAGCAGCAGCAGCTCGTCGAAATACTCGCGCAGCATGGCTTCCGCGCGGCCCTCGGCGAATTCCTCGGCGGACATATACCAAAAATCTTTTTTTTCGCGCAGATTGTGAATAGAACCGACCACGACGTCATATGAATACTGTTGGGTGAGACGCTCGCTCTCGGTCGGGTTATACGTGGGCTGGCCGAGCTCCACCCCCGCGCAAACGATCAGCTTGCCGCGGAAGGCCGAGCGGGCCTTCACGATCTCGAAGAAGCTCTGCTTGGCCGTGCGGTCGAAGCTCTGCTCCCGATAGAAGTCCATCTCCACGTGGTCCATAAGCGCCAGGGCGCGCAGGCCCCGGGCGGCGGCGGTCTCGCACAGGAACACGGCGGAGTGGTTGCCGTCGAAGGAATTGTCGGTGTGGACGTGTAAGTCCAAAAGATTTTTGAAGGGCATGGTTGTACTCCGAATCAAGATGTATTGCAATGAAAGCTGAGGAAAAGCCGCACGAAGACTTGTCGCTCCGCAAACCCATCCTATTTTACCACCTTTCTTTCCCCCTTGCAATAAAAAACTTGACAAAACATATTTTTTCCTGTATAATAAAAATAGAATAGTATGAAATGGAGCGCCCGTCCGGCCTCCATGTAAATAGACAAAACCATACATCACAGCTTGCGCAGGGCTTCGTATGCAGGAGGCCTTGCTATAGCTGCACAAAAGAAGGAGAATTTTTCTTGCAGCAAAACGAAAAAAAAGAGATCCTGGACGCGTCGGTCCGGGGAAAGAAGCCCTATGCGCCGCGGCAGAAGCAAAGCGCGGCAGCGGGGGCGGCTGATAACAGCCCACAACAAAAGCAAAACCAACAAAAACAGGCGCAACCCTCCCAGCCCGCGAAAGAAGGCGCGAAGCGTGGAACCGCGCAGCAGCCCTCCAAACGCGGCCGCCCCCGCAAGCAGAAACTCGAGCCCGTTAAGATTACATTCCTCGGCGGGCTGAATGAAGTGGGCAAAAACCTCACCGTGTACGAGTTCAAGGGCGAAAAGATCATCGTGGACTGCGGCCTGGCCTTCCCGGACGCGGAGACCCCGGGCATCGATTTGATCATCCCGGACTACACCTGGCTGGAGCAGAACGCCGAGAGCATCAAGGGCATCGTGATCACCCATGGCCACGAGGACCACATCGGCGGCCTGCCCTTCCTGCTGCGGCGGGTCAACGTGCCGGTCTACGGCTCGAAGCTCACCCTGGGGCTCATCCGGGGCAAATTAAAAGAGCACCGCCTGCTGGACAAAACCCGGCTCATCGAGGTGCGCCCGGGCGACACCATCCCCCTGGGCTGCTTCCTGGTGGAGACCATTCACGTGAACCACTCCATTCCCGACGCCTTCGCCCTGGCCATCACCTGCGACGCGGGCACCGTCATCCAGACCGGCGACTTCAAGATCGACACCACGCCAATCGACGGCGACATGATCGACCTCGCGTGCCTCTCCCGCTACGGCAAGAAGGGCGTGCTGGCGCTGCTGAGCGATTCCACCAACGCCGAGCGCCCGGGCTACACCATGAGCGAGCGCAAGGTGGGCGAGAGCTTCCAGACGCTGTTTCGTAAAGCTGAAAACAGAAGGCTGCTGGTGGCGACATTCAGTTCCAACGTGCACCGCGTGCAGCAGATTATCGACGCGGCCGCCCACACGGGGCGCAAGGTGGCGCTCATTGGCCGCAGCATGGAAAACGTGGTGAGCGTCGGCATGGAGCTGGGCTACCTCCATGTGCCGGAGGGGATCATGATCCCCATCGACATGATCAACCGGTTCACGCCCGACCAGCTGGTGATCATCACCACCGGCAGCCAGGGCGAACCCATGAGCGCTCTCACCCGCATGGCCTTCTCCGACCACCGCAAAGTGGAGATCGGCCCCCGGGACTGCGTGATCATCTCCGCTACCCCCATCCCCGGCAACGAGAAGACCGTGGGCAAAGTCATCAACGAACTGCTCAAGCTCGGCGCCGAGGTCGTTTACGAAAAGATGTACGACGTGCACGTCTCGGGCCACGCCTGCCAGGAGGAATTAAAAATCATGCTCGGCGTGACGAAACCCCGGTACTTCATTCCCGTGCACGGCGAGCAGAAGCACCTGGTCAAGCACGCCCAGCTGGCCCAGGGTATGGGCCTGAACCCCAACAACATCATGATCGCCGACAACGGCATCCAGCTGGAGCTCACCCTGGACGAAATGAAAGTCGCCGAGCCTGTCCCCGCGGGCAGCGTCTACGTGGACGGCTACGGCGTGGGCGACGTGGGCTCGGCGGTGCTGCGGGACCGCAGGCATCTCTCCCAGGAGGGCATGCTCGTGGTTTCCGTGTGCGTAAGCCGCGAGACCGGGCAGATCGTCTCCGGCCCGGAGATCATTACCAAGGGCTTCGTGTATGTCAGGGGCTCCGGCGACCTGTTGGAGGAGGCCAAACAGGCCGCCCGGCGCGTCATCGAGGAGACCCCCAGCCGCCAGCGCCGCGATTTCGGCACCCTGCGGGGCAAGCTGCGCGACGAGGTATCGAGGCTCATGTACGAGCGCACCAAGCGCAGCCCGCTGGTGCTGCCGGTGGTGATGGAGGGTTAGGTTAGGCGGGCACACTGTCGTAATACAGTTCGTCCGGACAGATATCCTGCCCGTGCAGCTATTCCACGCTCAATCCGGCTGGTTTGACGGTATTGAATAAGGCAGGCGCTTTCAGTTCTCTGTAAGCGATATGCTTCAGATATGGCTTTACGTCAAACAGGCGACGCTCCTGGTTGTCGAAAGTAACCAGAAGGCAATAATAATCTTCAGCCGGCTCTGCGGCAATGACAGTTGTCCGCAGCATAGGATCACCTCAATCATTGTTTGATCTGCTCGGCGCTGCGATGCAACGCCCTACAGGGATTCGGCCCGAGGCCGGGGAAATTTGTGCGTTAATTAGGGCCTTTGGCCCAATTCCTGTAGGGTGTTGCATCGCAGCGCCGTGGGTAAGAATAAGTTAAGCATTTTTAGAAAAGGAGCCCGCCCGTGTTTATCCTCCCCAGGCACCTCGCCATCGTCCTTGGCATTCTCCTCGCGCTGGCGCTGGCGGTATTCCTGCTGGCGGGAGCGCTTATCCGCTGGGTCCGGCGGCAAAGAGCGCGGGACGCCCGCGTCTATTCCCCCGAGACCGACGACCCCGCGCTGCTGCACGCCGAGATCGGACGCCTGCAGCCCTGCCTGCTGCAAATCGCCCTGGACGGCGTGGACGAGCGGCGGCACGGCCGGCGCGAGAGCGAGCGGGCCGAGCTGCGCGCGGGGATAGAGGGCATCCTGGAGGAGTGGGCCGCCGCACACGAGGGATTATTGGCCAAGCTGGAGGAGGACCGCTGGCAATTGTTGATACAATTGCCTATGCTGCGGCGCATACTTGACGCCAAATTCGCCGTGCTGGACGCCGTGCGGGACTACCAGTTCCGGGGCAAGGGCGCGGGGGTTACCATCTCCATCGGCGTGGGACAGGGGAGCACCTTCGCCCAGTGCGGCGCCAACAGCCGCCAGGCCCTAGACCTCGCGCTGGGGCGGGGCGGCGACCAGGCGGCGGTGAAATACCCGGACCTCAGCTATGAATTCTTCGGCGGGGTCTCCCGGCGGGTGGAGCGGACCGAGAAGGTGCGTGTGCGCCAGACGGCCGCGGCCTTCGCCGAGCTGATGCGCGGCTGCGAGCAGGTCTACGCGGTGGGGCACCGGCGCGCCGATTTCGACGCCTTAGGCGCGGCGGCGGGCGTGTGCGCCATGGCGAAGGCCCAGGGCAAGCCCGCGTACATCGTGCTGGACGAGGCCAGCTGCATGGCGGGGCCCCTGCTGGCGCTCTGGAGCAAGGGGGATGTCTCGCCGGAAACGAGACATCTGGAGGGCTCCCCCGAAATTATACACCCGAGGCAGGCCCTCAACGACCTGAACGCGAAGACCCTCGTGATCCTGGTGGATACCCACGTGGCGCGGCTGGCCGAGTGTCCGCAGCTGCTGGAGCAGGCCAAGCTCACCGCTGTGATTGACCACCACCGGCAGTCCGTCGACCATGTCCAGGACGCGATCATCTTCCATACGGACCCGGGGGCCTCCTCCTCCAGCGAGATGGTGGCCGAGCTGCTGCAATATACCGAGCCCGCGCCCCGGCTCTCCGCGCGCCAAGCGGACGGACTGCTGGCGGGCATCATGCTGGATACCCGGAGCTTCGTGCTGCGCACCGGGGCCGCCACCTTTGAGGCCGCAGCCTGGCTGCGTGCCCGGGGGGCCGACCCCGTGCGGGTGAAGAACCTGTTCGCGGGCGGGCAGGAGGATCTCAAACGCAAAATGGAGATCGTCATGCGGGCGAAGGTGATCGGGCGCAGCGCGGTAAGCATCGTCGCCGCCCCGCCGGAACGGGGCTGCCACAGCGCGCAGTGCCTGCGGCGGGTGAGCTCCCAGGCGGCCGACGAGCTGCTGGGTCTGGAGGGCGTGGACGCGGCGTTCATCCTGTTCGCCGAGGAGGGGCAGATCCACATCTCGGCGCGCTCGATGGGGCTGCGCAACGTGCAGGTGATCATGGAGAAGCTCGGCGGCGGCGGTCACCAGACCATGGCTGCCGCGCAGTTGGAGGAATACAGCATGGAGGACGCGGTGAAGGCGCTGATGGAGGTGCTGGAAGGGTAAGTTGTAGTTGTAGGGGCGGCGTGCCAGCCGCCCAACACACAATCGCAATAAAAAAACCGGACCCCGTTTTACATCAGGGTCCGGTTTTTTCCTTGTTTGGCAGGCGGCTGGCAAGCCGCCCCTACAGATTATAATCGATCATCCCATCCACGGTATGTCGGGCGGCCACCAGTCGGGCGCGCTAAGGGTCGGCTTGGTGGTTGTTGTCGCTCTGGTCGAGGTGGTGGGCTGGGTGTAGACGTACTTCGTGGTGGGCGGCCGCATGGTGGTGGTCGTGGCAGTGGTCGGCGCCGCGGTGGTGATCGGCGTGCCGTCCGGGTTGGTGGGCTGCGGCGCGGTGGGGGGGTCAACGCCGGGCACGGAGGAGGGCAAGGTGCCCCAGGTGGTGGCCCGCGTGGTGGTGGTGTAGTTGTAGTCGTTGGTATGGCCCATCGGCGGGGTGGCGTAGGTGGGCAGGGTGGTGATCTCCGGCTGCCCGATGATGACGTTGATGGAGCTCACCTGGCGGATGAGCATCTCCGGCGTGCCGCTCTTCGGGCACATGCGCAGGGGGATGTCGTCGTCGATGAGCGCGCCGTCCACCTCCCAGGCGAGGATGGTGTCCTCGGCCATGGCCATGACGGGGTTGTAGACCGCGGAGCCGTTTATGGACGCCACCGTGACGCTGCTGACGTACTGCACCCCGCAGAAGCTCAGCAGCGAGCGCAGGGTGATGCCGCCGTAGGTGACCTTGGAGGCAAGGCCGGTCTCCAGGTTGGTGCTGACCATCTCCACCTTCACCTTGGGCAGGTACTGCGCGTCCTGGCTGTTGAAGGACATGACGTTGGGCACGCCGCGGATTTCGATGTTCCAGAAGCCGTGCGTGACGGGCTCGGTGGTGGTGGGCGGCTCTGTGGTGGTGAAGTCAAAGGGGTCCGTGGTGGTGACCAGCGGCTGGGTGGGGTCTTTGGAACTGTTGTCGCGGCAAGCTGCGAAGCCGAGCAGCAACGCCCCCGCGAGCAGCAGGGCCATCCATCGTATCAACCTGATTTTCTTCATTTTATATAACCCTTCTCCCTTCCAGAAGATGCTAAAATGTGAGGGGACATGCTCATTACTGGCCCATTATATCTTATTTTCTAACATAATGCAAGTGCTATTTTGAAGGTTAAAGCATTTTTTACATTTCGTTCACGCTGGGTTAATTTGGGCTTCATGGGCATATATATTTGATAAATTGTTGCGGAGGGCGCCAAATCCATGAAACCCACCCGGAAACTCATCCTCAACACGGCCCTGCTAACCGCCGCGTCCTTTTTGATGCAGACAGTGAACGTGGCCTACAACGTGTACCTGACCAACAGGATCGGCGCGGCGGGCATAGGGCTGTTCCAGCTCACGCTCACGGTGTACGCCATGGCGGTGACGTTTTCCTGCGCGGGGGTGCGCCTGGGCGCCACGCGGCTGAACATTGACCTGCTGGCGAAGAACCCGGGGGCCTCGCTGCGGCGCTCCATGCGGCTGTGCCTGGGCTACGCCTTCACGCTAAGCCTTGTGGTGTCGGTCATAATGTTCGCCTGCGCGCCCCTGGTGGCAGAGCACTGGCTGCACGACCCGCGCACCGCCCTGCCCCTGAAATGGCTGGCGGCCGGGCTGCCCCTGGTGTCCGTCACGGCGGCGATGCAGGGCTACTTCGTGGGCGTGCGCACGGTGTATAAATGCGCGATGTCCCAGGGGCTGGAGCAGGGCGTGCGCATCCTGTGCGCGATGTTCTTCCTCGGGCGTATGCTGGAGGGCGGCATCGAATACGCCTGCCTGGCGATTGTCTACGGCATGGTGGCGGGGGAGGTTGCCGTGCTGCTGTTCTCCTTCGCGCTGCTGCGGCAGTCGAAGCACATCAAATCGCGCAGCAGAATTGGCGATCACCTGCGATTGAGAAATCTGCTGCACATCGCCGCGCCGGAGGCCGCCGGGGCCTGCGCCCGCAGCGTGCTGCTCACAACGGAGCATCTGCTGATTCCCCGGGGCTTCGAGGCCTCCGGGCGCTCGAAGGAGGAGGCCATGCGCATCTACGGGGTGATCCACGGCATGGCGCTGCCTGTTTTGCTGTATCCCTCGGCGGTGCTCAGTTCCCTTTCCAGCTTGCTGGTACCGGAAATATCTGAATTGCGCGTACAGAAAAAACACGATCAAATCAACGCAGCCGTGCAGCAAATCCTCAAGCTCTCCCTGCTCTACGGCATATTCGCCGGGGGGATGTTCTTCGCCTTCGCCGCGCCCCTGAGCCAGCGCATCTATGGCAGCACGGACGCCGCGCGCTATCTGCAGATCCTCGCCCCCTTGGTACCCATCATGTATATGGACATGAGCGTGGACGGCATGCTCAAGGGCCTGGACCAGCAGAAGGCCTCCATGATGTACAACATCATCGATTCGGGCATCTGCGTGGTGCTGGTGTACATATTGCTGCCGAGAATGGCAATCAAGGGCTATATCATCGTGCTGTTCGTCAGCGAGATATACAATTTCTTCTTCAGTATTCGCCGGCTGATGAAGGTCACCGGGGCCCAGCGCCTGACCCTGCGCGCCGTGGCCGAGCCCCTGCTGTGCGTAGCCTGCGCCGCCCTGATCCCCCTGGGCATCATTGCCGCCGCAAGCCCGGGGGCGCTGGGGCGCTCCACGGCACTGCTGGGGCTGGCCATCGCCGGGGCGGGGCTGTTCTACTTCGTTACGCTCTATCTGATCGGCTCGATCAAGCCGGAAGATATCAAGCGAATGAGAAGGGCAGTGTGAGAAAGCAATCCTTGTAAAATCTTCATGAACTTCCGCCATACCCCTTGCATTTCGCGCATAAATGCGTTACAATATATCCTAGGATGATATTCGATGAGGCAAGGGGGCGTGCAGGAATGGCACTGAAGCTGATCACGGATTACACGGGCGGGCAGCTGCCCGGCGGCGCGGAGGCCGCAAAACTCTCGGCGCTGGCGAAACAGGCGCATCTGAAGCTGGAGGAGGGCACGGGCCAGGGTTCGGGCATGCGCGGCTGGCTGAAATTCCCGGCGCGGTACCCCGAAGACGAGGAATATGGACGCATCAAGACGGCGGCAAAGGAGATCGCCGCGCAGGCCGAGGTGCTGCTGGTGATCGGCATCGGCGGGTCGTACCTCGGGGCACGGGCGGTGATCGAGGCGGTGACCTCGCGGTATTACAACGAGACAAGGGACGGCACGCCGGCGATCTACTTCACGGGGAACACCCTGAGCGAATCGGATTTTCTCGACCTGGACAGGCTCATCAGGGGGAAGAGGTTCTGCATCAACGTGATCTCCAAGTCCGGCAAGACATTGGAAACGGCTGTGGCCTTTCGTTACTACAAAGTCAAGCTGTTGGAGAACTGCAATGGCGACGTTGAAGAAATGAACAGGCGCATCTATGTCACCACCGATCCGCAGGCCTTTGACAAGAAGACGGGCAAACCCATCGAGCCGGAGGCGGGCACGCTGCTCAAGGCGGCATTGGATAACGGCTGGCGGCAGTTCGTGGTGCCCAAGGACATGGGCGGGCGCTACTCCGTGCTCTCGGCGGTGGGGCTGCTGCCCATCGCCTGC
>Ga0123353_10003386_pt1 | contig 20146 bp, 6 predicted proteins | sample TergutLab28metaG_3_FD_92763 | JGI IMG/M metagenome (GOLD analysis project Ga0123353, IMG submission 92763) | Labiotermes labralis P3 segment gut microbial communities from Petit-Saut dam, French Guiana - Lab288 P3 | ecosystem: Host-associated > Arthropoda: Insects > Digestive system > Gut ... | reverse complement strand
GTATTTTCATAAAATTTGATATATATATATATATATATATATATATATATATATATGATTATTGTTTGGTAATTTGTCGACAAAATTTAAGATTTATTGAAATCTAACAAGATTAACGGGCATTCTACATGAAGATCATGTACATATATTAAACATCTCGCTGAAGCCCTCCTAAAATGAAAAATGTTTCAGACAAATTTGTAGAGAAAATCACAGCACACATTTTATGTTCAATTTCTTTTTCTTTTTTTTTTTGGAAAATCATGCCGTGTATGTGATAATGTGAAAAAATATGATAGAGCCAGACAGATCACAAGGGATGATTTAATTTGGCTCTTGCGCTCTGCATCCCGGTTAATTAAGGCAAGAATACGGACGCACAATTACAATATTTAATACTTGTTGCTTTTCCCCAGAAACAGTGCTTACACGTAATCGCCTCTTTGTTACGATATACCTACGTTGCCTGGCTTGTGTTTTTTTTTAATTTTTTGTACTTCAAAGGCTCCTGTTTTCCGTAATTTTTCCTTCTTCGTCCAGCTCAATGCTGGAAAATATTTCCAACATTGTTATAATTCTCACCCTATAATCCGTGTTTATACTCTTAACTCACGAAACACTACGTACAGCGCTCACTTCCTGCTTAGGAATCAGACATTAACTCTAGAAAGTGTGTATGTTTATAATGAAGAAAAAGTGGGAATACCTTTATAAGCTTACTTGTATTGCAGACAGTGTTACAAACGCATGCCCTTGCTGAAAGGATGGAAGTGCCGACAAGTACCGATATATCGATGCGATGGAGAATTGCCTGCATATAATCAAAGGCTGCTGCTCTTTCGCACGTCCTTCAGGTCGAGAATATCTTGAGAGTCCTCCGAGTGGAAGGAAGTGCCGGAGGGATACCGCTCGCTCATGTTAACTCTGAAGTGTTGTGGTGACTAGACGCACCGCCTGATTGAACTCGATATTACCTCCACACAGAGTAGCTGTATATGAGTTTCCTTTCTCCCCGGAAAATCCGAGATTGTCTCCGCCAACATTAACTTACCTATGCTGTGAAGACGAGTGAACTTCTTGCAGTACTTGGTTAAGTCTCACGTCACCAATACGGGTGGGGATTGCAAGTATATGTGCATGATATCAGTCTTTTCTCTAGATGCAGCCAACAGTAATGTTCACGTCTTGGCCGCTGTATTAACTGGGAAGTTGAAGGGGTCTTTATAACTAAAAGCAGGCCTTGAGGGACTGAGAGAGAGAAAATCCCTTTCCCTGCTTGAAATCGAACCCCAACCACCCAGACCGTGGTCTAGTCACGCTCTTGAGTGAGCTAACCTTTCTGGTGTTGTATACCGTATAGTTATATTAAGCGTTTAAGCTTCGGTTTTGAAAGGTTTTAAGAATACATTATGACGGAACGATTGTATAAATTTTATCCCAAACTTCAAGACGCTTTATCCACACCTGAGAGGAATATCCCCGAGTGTGTGACAATTATGTACGTTGAACTGTAGAAATTTGGGAAAGGACGCAATAGAGACATCCTTCAAGGTACTTCCGTTTTTTCGGGTGGAAGATCCTGAATATAATTGTTGCCTGGACAAGATTCGAAACACATACAATCGGATTCCACTGCACTGAGTGGGTAAGTGCTGCGGTCATTGTTACTTGAAAACTGCCCGCTTCTGTTTGGAAATACAGAACTAATGTGTTTGAGCATGACACTGTGTAATCGATTATGGCGCGTCCGTTCCGACTTGTGGAGCTTGGAAATATTTTTAAAGTGAAAAATGGCTGGTACTGTGACGTGGGTGACATCTATGTGCTTCGAAAATTTAGGTTTTTCCCGGATGTAGATTTTTGTGTTTTAATTATAACTGATAAAATCCATATTTACATACCGGCCATCTGTAATTTATATTCAATAGAAATGCCTATTAATAACGTAGTCTCAAATCTAGAGCAAGCTTACTGGTATGGCTTTATCCTTGTATTGGAAAGGTTAAGTATACCAGTTAGTCTGGTACAGCCTTCCTAGGCAAAAGCTGGTGTAGTGCATTTAACGAAAAGATTTAATACCTTCTTCCTGCTAATTCCTTTTTACTTGCCAACCTTCTCTTCTCCATCACTGCCACGCAGCAACAGAAATCTCGTGTGTTGTCCAGGAGTTCTACAAAGGCATGCACAACACATTAGAGAGTTTATGCACAGTGTTTTGAAAGCCACGAATGACGGATTGGCACCTTCTCATATTCGGTATTTTCTCGCTAACATAACAATACCCCTGCTTCACTTTGCCTTCAGTTCGAAGCTCAAACTTCTGTGACGTCACTTACTGATTTGAATAGATTCTGTACGCTAAACCCTGATTGGCTACGCGGCACAGTTATCCGGGCGTGTGACGTCACAACTTCAGTGCTACTAAAGGATGCGCAGCAAGTCGCGATGCAGCGTCATTAAATAACATGTTAAGACCATGGCCTTACCACAGGGCTTGGAAATTTATGTGATGGTTCGGTTTACATTCGGTTCGGTAAGTAATCTAATGTTCCGGTCTACGTGTTTAAAAGATGTGAACGTTAGGTAACTGGCATGAATCATTTCGAAACTGGTTGGTTTTTGTGGAGTTAGTAACATCAACTGATGCGAAAAGTCTTCACACAAAACTAGTAGGAGAAGGGTACAATAAAATGCATGAATATTTACAATGCACGTAGAAGGTGCAGTAATATTAATACACGAGAATCTCATAACTGTAAGCAGCACATTCCTTAAATTATAACTTATCTTTCTCCTACAAATGAATAATAACCTGTGTGCAGTGATATTAAAGTTCAAGAAGTGTTAAAACCGTGTGTATACAAAGATACCATCAAAAATTAACTACATAATATAGTTCCAAAGAGATGCTCTGATTCATATAAAACAGCACCGGACTCTGTCCGTTATTATGTCCATAACTTATCAATTTGAGTGGCTGTTGTGTAATTTGAGACCCTCTTTACATTTTATATTTTCAGACTTTTCGTACACCTCCCATAGACAGTATATTTTTCATGCCGAATCTTAGGAGAACAAAATAATGTATACTCCAGTCCAAACTCTCCACCGTGACTTGTATAGCAAGTTCTGTAAGAATAAAACTGGAAATTTTATACAATTTCTCGTAATAGAGTATTCCATAATGTCTTTTCCATTAACACTAACATTATTCTTATTGCCACCAGACAGTAATTAGTACCTGCCATGTGTATTAATTTTGAGAGTTACCTGTCTTCGGTCTTCAGTAATTTCTCGAAGTAAGAAACATTACTTTGATCATCCTCAACTTGCCCACTCTTATTCCTAGTATTACTTTTCCCTTTTTAGGGGCTGTTGGATAGACACCTCCATAGTTTATTTAACTACTTTACAACAAAGTAGTTAAGGTAAGTAGTAGCGTATTGCTTGTAGAGGCATTCGAGTTTCTGTTGTTACTGTTTATCTTCATTTCCTATTGGAGTTACAGGGTTTTAGCAGAACGTGATCCAATTTTTCTGTTTTCAGTGATGCATTTGACCTTCGTGTCAGTGTCTGCCGAAAGTTGACTAATGTTTATATAAAGTTTAGTATCAAGTTTGATAAACTGCATAATGTTTGAAATGTTGATAATTTTCCCAAGGCCTTGCAAGGGTATCTGACGCTCTGACTTCAACAATACCACGTCGGTGACTCAAATTTTCCAGCATGCCTTACATGGAATGCTGCATGTTTGTAACTTTTTTTTGTCGGCTTCATGCGCTTTCCTTCAACTTTGTTTTCATGGAATGCTTTCCATTTTTACTGATTTTCCCTCCTTTGTAATTGTTGAGATGCTCAGCTGCCTTGAAATGAACCATAACCACCAACTTCAGTATACGAAGGGCCCATCGGGCGGATTTTTCTCCAAATGAAGGAAGTTTGTTGAGAAATATTTTTTGTTGTTACAAATGTTTATGTTTTCCACTTCGGCAGTTACGTAGGTTACCCGTTCGGCTTTGTGGTTTCCATAAAAACTTTTACCTACTCCGTTGCTCAAAATCCCTCCGTAAATTCCTCTGCCAGGAGTTTCGAAGCTTCGATCATGTGGCTCGTTGTGGTACTGTGAAACTGACGTACATAAACGTCATGCTCTACAGGTACAGCTGAGGGCTCCTGATTATTTTGTTTGAGCTGTTTCACTCTCAGCGTCCTCAAAACTATTACGCCGTATGCATTAACATTTATGCCCAGTAATGTGCAGAAACATGTAGTTACAATGTCAGTCTTGATGTATGCTTATGCTCCATGCCATTGTTTCGACACTGTCCTTGCAATAGCCACCATATTTTGCGTACTTTTATCCCATCAATTAGTGACGCACTGAAAACTTAGAGTTAGATCCCAAAGTCTTCGAAGCCCTAAGTCTTGAGGTATAATAAAAGTTTTGCCATTAACCAGTAAAATCTCTACAAAATCCTTAAAAACCCCTTTATCGTCCATAAATGTTTAGCAACTTGCACCATATTTTTCTTTGACGTATTGTAAAATTTCCATTTCTTGTGCCATTTTGTGGGGGGGCTTCAAGTGACGTATGGCCTTACGAAATTTGTTATCTGACTGTAGTATGTATAAAATAAGAAAAGATTGTCTTGACATTCCGACGACGTGCATTTTACCTGTAAATAAAATATTTGTTATTTAGACATTTTAAAATATTCTTATCGTTAAGTCTAATACATAAATGAATCGAAATGTGTGCAAATAATTTGGATTGAAAAACGTATTTCACACGATTTGTTGTTTATCTGTGGCAGGTAAACACGATATCTTATTAATAATAAAGCTTGCAGCTTGGAGAATGTTTTCTTAATGGAGTTTGGCTTTGTTTAAATCAGGTAGAGGTGGACGTGTTAAAGAATATGTTCGGACAGGGATTCATGCTTCATCAGAAAAGATTTTAAGCCTATATAATAAGAGCATACACCTGACGCTTGCAATTTATAGTAATTTAAGGAATGGAATGAGAGTAAAGAAGCAAGAGGAGGCGGAAGAAAGGAAAGGAATGTGGATGGAAGGGGAGTTTGAAGAGGCAATAGACGGAGTACGAAGTTTGAGTTGAAATTAAATGTGTTCATAATTTGGTAGTGTTAGTGGATTCAAGTAATGTGTCGTCATGTATAAATGCGGAAAATGAGGAAAAGTCCAAACATGTGAGTGCAATGCAGTTTAAAATGCGGAAATTCTAAGGAAAGCAAATCTAGTTTGACTACTCTTGGATTTCCATCAGTAAAGCGTCATGGAATTTTGCATTACGGGATACTTCTGATACCGGGATTTTTTCCTATAAATTTCTTTTTGTAAAATATTCCCACCCCGTCCACCTGGCGAACTGAAAGATTATTCAAAAATAAAAATTTGATCCTGGTAACGAAATGTGCGGCATTGCAGGCAAACCGATAGAAATTCTCATCTCTAACACACACCCCGAAGTTGTGTGCAAGATTTCACATTTCATCAAGAAACGTTAAAGATTCTTACAAACTGAAAAGTGCAAGAATAAGCGCAACATTCTTGACGTGCCCCATTCTCTTTTGAAACGTTGAAAACGTAATACTGCCATAAATATTCCGCCTATGTTATTTCTGGGGTTATATGTCCACCATTTTGTATTGTGCAATAAGGTAGCTTGGAAAGGTAGACCAAATAGGAAGTATGGTGACATCTCTAAACTGTGTATTGACTAACATTCATCAAACTAAATACTGTATTTCAATAATTGGTTCTGTGGTATAAAATCCAGAATTTCAGTCCAACGCTGATGGTTCATAATTGTTACGTGTCGTCAGTTGTATCGCGCGAACAGACCGTGACATAGCCTACGCGGTTTGTCGCCGGTTTGTCATCGTGGATTGCCCGAGTTCACTTCCAGGGCAGTCCATATGGGATTTTTGGTGGACAAAGTGTCACGGAGATAGGTTTAACTCCGAATCCTTCTGTTTCCCCCTGCCTGTTCGTACCTTCACACCTGTAATACATCACGTTCTTCCCTCTTGTCACGTGAGATGCACATCGTGCCCACTAGAGGATGCAGTTGCACTCCGCCACGAGTCTGGAAAGTAGTAACAACATTTTCAGCGTGTTTGGATGGTATCATCTGTCTAGAAACTTCATGCCACCCTAAAACTAACCACCACAACGATTAAATTATGCCGAAGTGACTGAATTTATTTTGCTTCTCGTCCTTAAGAACCACTACAGCATTACCCCGACCAAGTTCAGACTCCCCTCACCCAAAGGGCATTTATTTGCTGCAGCTGAATAACATGCGTACCAAAACATCCAACATTGGGTTATAAAATTCTGGAAACTGATAATAACTTATTGAATCAGTGTAAGGTGATTTTAATCCAATAATTTACCGTCTTCGCATTTAAGTACAACCTGAGTTTGAGTCTTCGTACTATCAATTCTTGCTCCAGTAGAAGCGGTAACGTGTCGATTGTTCTAAGAAATTTCGTCTTGAATGCAATGCTATAGATAACGTGGGCTGTCAAAAGGTTCTAACAGAAAGATAATTTCACTCTCATGAAATAATCAGTGGCAAACAGAACTTTCTATGAAATCCCACCGCCTTCGTATCCCACGGGAAATTTTATAATGCGACACAGAGTCCTTAGCACGTTTCCGATTCTGTAGCCAAGGAAACAGAAATCCTTCTGGCTTCTTATTTCATCATCTGTCGGAATAGCAACGAGCACGGAACAGAAAGCGGCCTGTAATATTCATGTTTCTTAAGGTTGCTATTCTGTTTTGCTCATTGCTAAAGAAGGTGATGTGGGCTGAAGTAGCAACACCCCGACTTTCGGTTTAGTGGTCCATTGAAGTCGAAATGCGGTGCAGGGACTTTGTGGTTAGACACAGAGACGATCATTTAAATTCAACGTTAAATTAACATTAAAAACTATTTTTTTGTTAAATCTGTCACCATACCAACAGCGATATTAGGAACTCAGTAAACTGAATAAAGAAATAAGAGAATATACATTGTTTAGAAAGTTGCAACTTGCATTCGACCGATGTCAGTTGAAGTTGCTTTTTATTGTAATATATGATCCATCTTGTCATTTTATTGGAAGAAGGGCCGGACTTTTTACATCTTTTATGAACGAAGTTCGACATACAGGAAATAAACGTAAACACACAAAACGAAGTTAGAGATCGGCTTTGTTTCAATATGCAGAGTATCGACCATCTGTCAAATTTTTTCATCTCAACTAGATGGTCGATGTAGAACCAGAAGCAAAACGTCATTACTCGTTTCAATTGTTTCGTGTTGAAAATTTGATGTCTACTGCTCGACGTTAATGCCATTCTCTTGTTGTGCAGATGCAATCCTCGTGCAGCAGTTCAGCGAGCATCATGCCTGACAACACTTGCTTGCCGCATTTTCATCTCCAATTACTGAATAGGAGGAGAGCCTGAAGTTGTGGAAGTTACTAGCAAATTAATTCGTGTGAAGCAACAATATTGACACTCCAGATGCGCAATATTCCGCACGGTACATCTGTCGCCTCCCCTCGCATTAAGAACGCGTCTCGACGCCTTCTTCAAAACCCATTGAAGTCTCTAGTTCCCGTTCCATTTACGTGAAATTTGTTAACGCTCGGAAACACTTGCGGGTCTTATTTCTACTTTGTTGCCGCATTTGTGTAACGTGGGTAATTTTACGTATGGTAATGCTAATTGCCTTTTTAATATCAAGACAGGATATTTTTGAGTTATTCGAGATTATTCTGTCACTTGTTAAAATAATAGCACTTATTAGCTTTGTGGAACGCTGTAGCGAAGTACCGTCACATGACGGGCCGCAGTAAAACTTACAATTCTCTGCTTTGCGTTTTCAAGGAAAATTCAAGCGCTGTTTAACTTGTTACGAAACCACGCTACACATGATCTTAGCCAAATGCTTTATGAAGATTATGTTTACTTCAGACAATTCAATCAATAACAGTAATAACAGTGTTTATAAATAATGTGCTTTCACACAGAAGGCGTGGTTTAGACAATTCAACAACAATTCGATCAGTAACAAGAGAATGAGTATTTGTAATATGTCTGTAAATTTATCCTAGAGTCATATGACGGGCTACAGTATTATATTGCCAATACCTTTCAGTTGCTGTCGTGGTATTTTCCTTGTATCCCAAAGAAAGCCAAGCGCTGATTTTATCAAACTTTTCCTGCCATCTGGTTTTTGTATTTTGTACTGTACACTCGATGCTCAGCTGTTTCTTCAGCCTCAGCTTCTACGTTACAGAGAACACTTACAAAACTGTTTCCATCCCCTCATATAGTTCCTCATTGACAACGTGGCAACAGTAATAACAGTGGTACCTGCGATGTAACTCAGGTCACTTATCATTCCATGGTGTTAAAAACCCAAGGTCAGACCCCGTTCGTGTGCATAGATTTCTATTATATTTTGGACGAAAAATTTCTTCACTCTCCTAAAACTACAGCCAAAATTCGAGGCTCTTACCTTTATTTTTTATTAAGTTAGGCTATCAGTTACACACACACACACACACACACACACACGACTTCTTGTTGTGTTGTGTAGGTTATGTACACACATTTGATTGTGTGTGCCTGCCGAATTCAGATATTTATTCATTGGCGTTCTTGAGCGAAGAATGTTACAATGTTTCGAAATCTGAACCGTTACTTCGTTACTGTACTTTCCAACAGAGAGCTCCTATCAGTGTTGAGAGGTGGACTCGCCTTTCTGTGTTTACACTCGCCAGTTGGCAGCTAGTTTCGTGAACAAGAAGAGGCACTGCGAACTGTCCATCATAGCCCAAGAGCGAGATAGGCGAAATTTTCCGTCACTGTGAAGTGTCCTTTGTACCTAAATACGCATACCTTGAATGAAAACTTTACATAAGGAATATTTTTACACATGCCACTACCAATGTATGCAGGCTCTTCGACCGTGACTGAGCAACTGTTTGGGGATTGTGGAACAGCTTAGCTTGTCACTTATTTAGCTTTTTGATGAGGCCCAGTTTAATCGAGTAAAAACAGAATTTACTACACGGAGATATCGTCGCCAAATAATCCTCATCATTTCAATACCAGCATCTTCCAACAGTGTCTTTCGATGATTGTGCGGTGTGGTCTTAGCCGTGAGTATTTAATTGGGCCATTCATTCTTGTGGAACATTTGAGCAACAGACTTCTACGTACATTTAGTAAAGGAAGAAACTCTTTCTCAGGCCAGCCTAAATTTATGGCTGCAGTACTACAACGATTCACCTCATTTTCGGTGAACTATTTGAATCGGTGCTGTGTAAGCCGTTGGAATGGTCATGGAAGTACGACGCCTGGCCACCGCATCTGTCAGGCTTTATTAAGCCCTTGATGTATAATTCTGGGGCACCCAAAGTTTTTCTTGTGTTTGGAGAAAAGGAAGACGCAAGACGAAATATTTCGACGCTTCGTGTACATTGATATTTCCGTACGGAAGGCTCGAGATAGCATAAGGAAGAGAAGACACGCCTTTAAAACGAGGGCGCCTCTGTATAGCCTATGTAGGTCATTTAGAATAGCAAGCCGCTTAAGTACATGCGTTATGTCACAAGTTTTTCGACGTAACTACGAACCTAGCGGTATAGATTACGTCTCGTGTAGGTACGAATTTTTTCACCTTAAAGTAGGTGAAAAATAACCACATGGAATCTGACAGTTTTCGTGGAACTCTGTAATCATGTGTGCAACATTTGCGAAAGTGTTGTTAATGTAGAAACACAACCCCTATTAAGCTTACGTCACCGGAAGCATTAGCCAAATATTCCGGAGTCCGTCCTATCGTGCGCGTGACTCTCGTTATAACCACAAAACATTAAACAACATTAGAAATATACGTCAAGTGTGACGTCAGTCCGTTGAACGCCATCTGTACTTCGTTTGTTCTACGACTGTTATTGATGGCGATCGAATTATTTTTATTGTCCACTTCTGTTCTGCGTGTCCTGGCAGTCCTATTCCTCTGACACAACGGCTCTACCGTCAAATTAAGATAACATCCTCAAGAGCTGTCTTACATGTCACACAACTGTATCCTTCGACTTTAGTTTCCTCCTACATTGAGACACTGCGTGGATAGAATTCGATGTCTAAACATTTGTGAATTTGATATTATCCATGCGGTGTCTGTTCTGACAGTCAGTATATCCACCAACAAATACACATTACAAGATACAACTCATACGTCTTGTAACTCCTTGAAGATATCACCTCGGTGCCGAAACGTGTACTAGTTTAACTCTTTAAACGCCGAGTTAAATCCCATCTGCCCTTTGCTAGCATTATTCGGAGCTCACCATATTCTCCACGTTAGCAGGTAAAGGATCAAGACTTGTGTGAGTTGTGTCTTATTATGTATATTTGTTGCTGGATATACAGACTGGCAACATTTGCGAAGTCCTTTGAGGTTTAAAAACATGACAACAAAGCGCACTCCGTAGAGCAGCCGGAACAGTGTGACGGTGGTGTGCCGTCTTTGCATCATTGGACCAACGATGTTTGGTGTGCTCCTTGCGATCGATCATCAAGAGCACTTCGACAGAGGATCCGTTGCTAGGTGACCCTGAAGAGAGCCAGTCAATACAGCCATATGGCAACTACACCTAATTTAGTGCGCCGCTTTCTTTTATCTTTGTCTTCCTTTTGTGTTGCTCTCTTTCGTATTCTTCTTCCTCTGTTCTTGTCTCATATCTTGTCGTATATCGTGCATTTCCTTCCATTTTATATTTTCTGTTCTCCGTTAAGTATCCTATGTTTCCTGTGTAACATTCCGTACTTTGCTAGTTGTTACGAATATGTTTAGTGTGCCCCGTTACCAATGAAGCCCCGTTGGCTCTCCGCGGTTTGTGATCTTAGTAATCAAATTCCAAAGTTAGAGAAATTTAATGATTCGGTCAGTGACTACTCGATATCCTTGTAGTTATTCATGTAACCATCTGAAGTCCAGTATTAATTATGTGTAATATTTGCTGTAACATGAAGAAAATCTGAATTTTGAATGTATGTTTTATACGCGATTTTTGGCCCTATCCACCACTGACCGACTGGTCTCTACAATCATCACGGACTCTGTTTTCAGTGATTCAGACTCTATCCTTTATAATTTAGATGATGGTCTCTCTCTCTAAAAAAAAAAGTTAATTATCCTGAAAGTTTTATTTCCTTCTCTCTGTAACATTAGCTGTCACTCTCTGCAGCTATACATCTGTTCTGTACTCGTGTTTTGTTGTCTGTTTTGTTGTCTGTTTCCATGCTACTTTTTGTCCTTTTTTGTTTACGTATTTCCATGCAGTCTACTGTAGTTTTCCGAATAATTTTTTATTTATTCCCTCTTCACTTCTATGTAGATATTCTTTCCTGTTTCTTTTTCTTTCCCTTCTTCTTGTTCACTTTTTTCAACTTAAAGTGGGTCCTAAGGGCTTGTGACCTGTTTTCCGCACGTTGAACAGGCCACATTCCACGTGTTGCAAACACAACACAGCATCGATATGGCGCTGCATGCTGTGTTTTCTGTACAGTCAGACTTTCTTATCGGTACCAAGACACACAGTTTATATTCAAAACGCATGATGTTAGAACATTTTCCAGAGTAAAACAACATTAACGGTGGCCTTTCTTTGCTTTCTTCAACTATTGAAGGCGACTTCTGGAGCAGTGGTTTAGGTTACTTCCACCCGTATTATTTGCAATTAAATTAGTTTATATTCTCACTTCACTTAGCGCCATAAACCCCGTCAGATGATATAACGCCCAGTATCATTTGTAGTAAATTTACGGTAGCCATACTTTTCACCAGATTATTTTAGCAATAAGGAAAGTGATGCGGCATCGTTAGGCGTACGTCAAGTAGAGAAAAACAGATGCAAAAATGAGCGCTCTTCTGGCACAATTCTTTATGGTTAGGATGTCATATTATTTTACTGCGGCTTGCTTCAGCCGTGTCAATGTCAGGCCACTATCTTGGTGGTGTCAGTGTTCAGTGGGCATTTTTACACCACGGTATTTCAGTGTCAGTCATTATCCACTCAGCCATAAAATACTGACAGGGTGGTGTTCATATTCCACCACAGCAAGGTGCTTCCTCAGCTTGCGGACGGACACAACCTCCAGTTAGGGAAGGTACCTGCAAATATGTGGAACAAGCTGCAGTTCAGATATTTGATGATGACACTAATACAACAATATTTTGCGAAATTTGACTGTGTGAGCTTCATAGACCCTGAATATTGCGACATTAGCTTCCTCTGAAACGCCGGAAGCTCTTCACGATTCCAGACGGCGTCAAATTTAAGGGGACTTAAATCTTCACATCTAGCACAAGGAAATTAATAGTTAATTCTTCGAATGGTTGCTACATTCCGTTTCTAGAATCTTTTATTCTTCCCCGTCAGGTAAGTCTGATGGTTTTGAAAAACAGGCTTCTGGAGAAGATATTTGGACTTAAAGAATAATTAACAACGGCAGGTATAAGTTGGCGTTGTGTAAGCCATGAAGATGCCTTCATAGCCTACACAACGCCAACTTATACCTGCAGCAGAAACTGGCATAATTAGCAGCTCTAAGATGTGTACACCTAGCTAAATACTATTAGGCGGTTGAAACTTAGGGGGATTAGGTTGAAGGAACATGCGACATGCATGGCAGGAGAAGTACGTGCAGAGTTTGGTAGGAGAACCAGAAGGATGAAGGTCGCTCAGAAGTCCTAGTCGTCGACTGCAGCAGAATACTACATCGCCTCTTACAGAGTGAGGGTTGGGAGTGAGTGGGCCGGATTTGTCTGGCCGAGCATGGAGATCAGTGGCGGTCCGTTGTAAACATGGCGACATGGCGATGGACTTAGAACTTGCATAATGTGCAGGGAATTTCTTGTCTAGCTGAGGAACTGCTGGGTTTTCACGGAGGCGTCTGCTCTGTGTAGCTGGTTGATAAGTTAGGAAGGTAATGTAGGTATTGTGACTTTAGAAGTGGAACCGGCTCTTAATAATTAAAGAACATAAATCCTACGCCGGTTGAATTAAATTTAGAATGATTTAAACACTTGGGGGGGGGGGTAACCGGCACAGAACCTGCTACATATTTAAAGAAATTACAGGCAAAAAAGCAAGAGCCTTAAAGTTTTATTGATAATGTTACACGTGGGAATAACTGGGCCAATGTACAGATACAAGTTTACCGAATACAGATCTAAGGGTAATATTACTTCCTCGGTAATCGCAGAAGAAAAATGGATTTCTGTTGAACAAGCCTGGCAGGGATCATGTGTTTAGATTGTAGCCATACAAAAGAAGGAGAGAAATAAATTATAAAATCATTTAGCCTTTGTAGAGTATGAGGAAGCTTTTGGCTGTGTGTGCGGGATTGAACTGTGACAAATTATGGTGAGAAGAGGAACGGAAAGTACTTAATACGAACAGTACGAAGGCTTTACTAAAATGCAAACTTTGGACAGAATTCGAATAAAGGAAATAATGATAAATCAAGTTGCAAGAAAAATCTGTAATTTTTCTCACAGACTCTTTAACGTTTATCTTTACAATCTCATAATAATGGAAACACAAATTTGATCTCTGAATTACAATATCGAAAAAGTAGTGCTTGAATTCTGTATTGTATGCGAATGAATACTTTGTAATACAAGGTGTTTAATCTTTGAGCTTTGAATTGTCTTACAAGATATTCGTGAAAGGCATAGTCTGAAAATTTCAAATAATAAGGCACAGATATGGCATTTAAATGTAAGCTTCTGCTTCTAATTACAATGAATAGTTATTGAGAAACGACATGAGACAGAGGCCTTCATCAGACAAAGTTTAAAGTAAAGGATTTTGTCACTGTGATTAAATATGTGCTATTCAAACGACACCTGAAATGTTAAGAAGTGATAGCTGTAGCACCACGACTACATGGCAGAGTATCTTGTTGGAATAATGAAATGTTGTGAAGTCACAACAGACTCGGTTTACAGTACCATACAGTAAATAGTAATACATTTTTGGTCTGTTGTTTCGCAGTGCCTGATTAATTTCACATGTTATTTACCGCCAATGTAACGATCGCATTCCGTAGTAAGTATTGGTTTATGTCAGTGGTGCATAAATTCCTAGCGCCACGTCGCTCAGGTGACCGAATTCCGTACGGTGGCGCCCAATGTCTGTGGGTTCTCAGTATGTAACTTGCTTCATGTCACTCATCCGGCGCCTAGAAATGTGAGTTGTCCCTATATTTTTGGAAAATTTGTGCACAGCTGGTTTATGTGACAACGCTTTCACCAATCCCAAGGTTATAAGCCTAAGACCTCGTAAAAAGAAACTGATTTTCATAAGTGATACATTTTGGAGTAATTTGAAGTGGCCGCGGTCTATTTTGCATTACAATTCCGACACTTCCATGGTTAAATTGAGCATAATCTTGAAAAGAGAAGACAAAGTAGCTTGAACCACTGATGTGCATATAACCTGGTTCTTCATCAAATACGAGGGAAAATCAAATGAAAACTTTAAAGTGCGATAAAAATTCGAAACACAGCTCGATTTTCTTTAGTTGACAACAGTGATACTGATGGTTTGACGAGTGGCCGACAGGTAGCGTATCCAGATACATAGAAAAATGAAGTCATTGCGTACCTTTTGTGTTCAATAAATTACGAGATAAAAATATTCAAGGTTTTAATGTGACTGACCCTCGTGCAATTGAATCATAAAGACGGCGTTTAATATAAGGTTGCAACTTGGTTTCTTTCCTCATTTAAAGGCAATTTCAAATTACATAGAAACTGAATAATGCAATTAAATCAATAAGAGGACGACTGTATTAATCAGGTGTGAAAAATTTGGGGAAAAAATCGATTGTGGTTTATTTGAAGTTTTATCCAAAATTTGTACGGCGAACCTCTGAAAAAAAAATAGATTTCAGGATAAATAGTTTATTCTAGACGATTCGAACTCGGGACCTTCTAAGTAGGAGGTAGAGATGCCGATCGATATTCTGACACTTTGACAGCGTTACAGGACTGCTGCATGTGACCGTTCGTGGAGTTGCATTGATAGTTAGCAGAAACCACTTAAGACTTGGTGAAGACTGCGAGCTGGTGCGCATGGTGAGGCTCGAAACAGATACCTTCCGATCACAAGTGAGGCGCTGGGACAGGCTATGAATTTTTTAGACCTAACAAATATACACATGTCTACTGAAGGCAGGAAGGAAGAAAAGGTGTGTTTCATTATAAAAAGCAGACAGTCATTTCTGGGGCACGGAGTTTGTCTGTTGCTGGAGGCAGGAAAAAGGATTTACGGCACGTATATTTCAAGACAAAGGCGAGAAATAAATCGGACAAAATATGCGAGAAGAAAATAAATCCTATTGGGGGATGATGCAGGGAAATACGCACACTTTCTGTGACTCCATCAAAGTAGTTGCGTTTAATATTTTCATTCTTTTTGATAGGCAAAGCCAGTCTAAATATTATTTTATAATTCCGTTCTTACCTCTAAGAAAACTCACCATATCTTCTTATGAAAGACCAGTCGGTTATTGTTTACAATATAAACAGTAGATGTTTATTCTGAGAACCAAATTATATCTACAAGTACACTGCGTGAAGAAAATGGTGTGTTTTGAAGCGTAGTTGCACTGGTGGTTTAAAAATGGTTAATGGGCAGAGCTAAAATCACTTTCTGCTTGCACTGAGTAAAGCATCAAGCAGATTAACTCAACTGTGGTGTTTATATCGTGTATTAAAGCGGCATATCGCAGACAGTACAGTGACGAGGCTACAGGCTGGACGACCGGGGCTTCGGATCTCGACATTGGCAAAAACATTTTTGTTGTATCCAAAATTTCCAGTCTGGCTCTGGGGCCCACATATCCCTTTAGCCAATGAAAAGCACAAGCATTTTACCGGGGACAAAATAACAGGGGCTTTTAATCTGATCGCTCACCCCATCCATTGCGGCGCGGTTAAGAACAAATGGAGCTATACCTCCATTCCCCCTATACAACTTCCTGGTGTGTGTGTAGGAAAAAATTCACCTCTGAGTTGTTTGTAGCTCAGCCGCATGATTTATATCCTGCCTGAGGTAGAGTACTTACTCTCTTGCCTGTTCTTATACCTAATGCCGGGAAATTAACTTGAAAGGCATTATAAACTCATCCTCGATAAATTCTGAATAAACTGTTTAGCTAATACGACGTCTTTGATGAACGAGTAGGGCTGTTTCCTTTCCCTGAAGCATCACGTCAAGAAGACATCTTATTCTTGGGTCAATCTGTACTCATTTCAGGACTCGGCAGTCTATGCGAATAAAGCCTAGAAGTCCCACATTTTGGCAGGTTTGTTCCCTGGGGAATGACCGTCCAGTTTCCATCAGATGGGAGGCTTATTGGGCCACACTGCCGGTTCCTTAGTTGTAAAGTTGCTATACACTTATCATAAGCTAACGAACTGAACTGCAAAGTGCGTGCTGTTAGTGCAGAGTGTTTCTTTAAAAGTCGTTTGTTTCTCAGATGGCCAAGAAATTCCAAGATTTATGGAACCCAACATTAAATTACAATGACATGTGCAACTGGAATCTACCGGAGATCAACCGAGTCCACGGCGCACGTAACAGCCTTTTTGTCTAAAACAAAATTTTATATTACCCTTGCGTTCAAATTTACGTTTCGTGATTGGTCATTTTCTGACAGGTCAGTAACTAATCTTCTATTTTTTATTGTGTATTTCGTACAATAACCAACAAATGCACAATTAATTGACAAGTTACTGTACTGCTCCTAAGTGTTTCGACACTATTGTGTCATCTTCAGGGAGCTCGTAATCAGTACTTTGCTAAGTTACATAAGTATGTCAATGCAGAGTTTAGCGATACAATTTAAAATTTCAATATGTTTTTTGCTGTTGAATCTCAACGTTTAAAATCATTAAAATATTAAAGTTGTCCTAGTTATAATAAAATGGCTAAAATTATTTTGTCGTTACAAGTCTTATGAAGTCCTGTATGGTGGCTGTATATAAGTCTATATGGTCTATAATTTGTCGATTATTGTGCATTTGTTGGTTCATTGTACGAAATAATAAAAGATACCCGGTACAAGTGTTAAAATAATCTTCCTTTATATGCTTTATATCTGACGTAGCACATCCTCCTCAATTCATTCATCGTAATATGAAGAATACAAATCAAACAATTTTGCAACTGTCTCCTTTCTCATGATACTTAATTCTTTTATGATGTTATGGTCTTCGTCATCCCGAAAAGATGTTCCAGTAAAGAAGCTTAAAACGTGTGTATGTAAGATTTCATACAGTTAATATTCGTCTACATTGTGTCATTTTGTCCCCTGCTGTCTGATACACTAGACTGTACAATACTGCAAATTTGCTGACTTCCCCTTACAAATATGGTTCCTGTCCCAGCTGTAGCTCTACCAGCAGTGCTGCAGTGTGTTGGCATTGTCCCTTTTAAATTCACCAACAACAGAGGGTCCGGTTGAATTTTCAGAGTAGACAGGGTTACATTTTGAATAGGGCAGTAGGGAGCTTAACTGCCTAACTTGCGTCATCCGCTCTTGGGACTGGGGGAAGGAGGGGACTGAGAGTTTTACATCCAAAACATCTTAGCGCAGAGGCAAAAAATTGCTTCTCCCTTTTCTTTGTCTGCTTCTCGTTATTTCTGTTCACTTGTGCACAGTGTTTCGTGTGACGTTCAAAGCTTAGGAGACGAACAGTATAGTGATACCCCATCGCATGGCGTTTTTTTTGGCGCAGTAGCCTAAATTGGGCCTAGGCAGCCTCGTTTTGAAGTTTCTAGACCACACGAAATTAGACACAAACACACCCGGTAGGACTCCCCTGAACGAGTCATCAGCTCGTCGCAGAGGCCGCTACCTACCCCACGCACAACAAACAGAAGATCCGAGCCATGCCCTGAGCCGGATTCAAACCCACGATCCCAGCAATCAAGCCGCCGCATTCCTACGCCTTAGACCGCACGGCCACCGTGGGGGTCGGCCGCATGTTTCGTAAATCGCGTGTTACTGTCAGTCCGATTTCTTATTAAGGCGTTCCGTACTAATGACATATTGAGCAGTCGAGGCCTGTCCTGTTGCTCCGTCCTGTGTCGGGATGAGCGCACACAACAATTCGTAAAGTTACTTTCCTACTTCAGGTGATTCACGTGCGGTACACGATGTGTGTTAAGACAAGGCACAACCGTGATGAGCTGTATGTATGCTCGAACACTTTGTGTTCCATATCTTAAAACACAGACGCCTATATTCATTATTGTCTTCATGAAAAAGAAAGAAATTCTTGCAAAATCTGCGTCACCGAGATGAATACTGAATAAGTTAATCGTTTATGTTAGGGAGCGTTTGTTGGCTCAACGTTTTGTCATTTGGATAGACAGGAAATTGTGGTCTATTACGAGAAGATGTCCAAAAACTTTTATTGAGGGGCGTCTATGGAAAATCAGGCAGAAGTATTAATCACCACACCAATCACTACGGACGATTTATGAGGCTTTAAAACTACCCACCGTGCGTCTGTCGAGATTCTTACCTAATGCACGCTCGGAGTCTTCGACCAGTGTTCCGCCTCTCTAAAGTATTGTAAGTTCTGGCGTTGTCTGCCCCTGTTTCAGTTACAGATAGAAATCAACCCATTATATCACTACTTGAAACGTAATAATAAAAAAAAATGCCAGAACATAATGTTGTCCGAGTCGTCCCCATTTGTTTGCATTTTATTTTATTTTTTTATTGTTTAGAGAGTCCTAGTAAGCCAGGACCTGCTCGTTACCGAGGCTTTACGATCACACACAGACACACCACACTCGGTAGGACTCCTCTGGATGAGTGATCGGCCCGGCGCAAATACCTCCACCTGACAACACACAACAATCACAAGAGAGAGACATCCATGCCCCCGGCGGGGTTCGAACCCCTAATCCCAGCCTGTAGCTGCAGACTCATGCTTTAGACCTCGCGGGCGCCGGAATTGGCGCCTTTTACTTAATTTCGGAAACTAACACTGTAGTCCTGCGAGATACGGCCGGAGTAAAGCAATCGGTACAGCGATTGCGCTACGGGCTATACGGTCCGGGGATCGAATCCCGGTGGAGGCGAGATTTTCCTCACCCATCCAGACCGGTTCTGGGACCTATTCAGCCTCTTGTACAATGGTTATAGAGTCCTTTTCCAGGGGGTAAAGTGGCCGGGGCGTGGAGTTGACCGCCTACCCTAATCTAGCACCGAGGTTAAAGAATAGTAGATTTGTACCTCCACTTTGTGCCTTCATGGCCTCGTATGGGGTGAAATGTACCTTATCTGCGAAATAGTGAAATGCAAAAGACAACTGGTACTAGTAAACAAAATTATATTCGTAGTTTGTAGTGTGTTACGATGTGAGACGAGAGAATCTTTTCATAAATGATCAGTGAGAGTACCGTGTAGGAAGCACGACTTTTTTGTGGCATTAAGTGCTAAATCATTTTAAGTCTAAATGTGCATGGTGACGTAGCATAAAAACATTTGCGATTGGTATTAAAACCCATAGAGACTAATTTTTCGGAACGCTAGAATGCATCTCTCTAATCGTGAATACGTTTGGAGCATACTGTTAAAGCCTGAAGACCACCTATGGGTGACAGTGCTGCGCATAGAGTGGGTCCCCGATGTCCCTTTGCTGCACTTAGCGAGTTATGTCTTGTAGCGACACGCTTACACGCACACACATACACACACGCACACACCCCATTATTAGTACCATGAGAACGCGGACAGACTGGGGTTCGTTTTTGTAGGGGACCTATAAGACTCTTTCCATAGAAAATGGAATTCCTTCTTTGTTATTTTCCAGTAGCCTAAGCTTTTAGCTTGTTCGAGACAGCACTGTCTAAGTGAGAAATGGTGCATCATCCAAAGATCGTTCTAACGTAACTTCTGTGTTGTATTCATGTTTGAAGCCAGGATAACAAGAGGAAGAAATCCATTCCTCCAGGAGTTTGCAAACTTCTTTTCGTAATAGGCCAATAATAATAATAATAATAATAATAATAATAATAAT
>Ga0123353_10003385_pt1 | contig 20149 bp, 18 predicted proteins | sample TergutLab28metaG_3_FD_92763 | JGI IMG/M metagenome (GOLD analysis project Ga0123353, IMG submission 92763) | Labiotermes labralis P3 segment gut microbial communities from Petit-Saut dam, French Guiana - Lab288 P3 | ecosystem: Host-associated > Arthropoda: Insects > Digestive system > Gut ... | reverse complement strand
TTACTGCCTGTATTAATCAAAACTTTCCCAGACGATGTGTTTGCGATAATATCAGGATAACCATCACCGTTTATGTCGGTGAAAATAATGCCATTCGTTTCCGGCCCTGATAAATTTGGAGTAGACCAAGAAGAATCGAGAACAAAACCACTGCCTGTGTTAATCCAGACATTTGAGGCTGAAGTAAGGGGATTGAATTGGACGATATCGGGCAGACCGTCATTGTTTATATCAGCAAAATGTATGTATTTATCCCAAGTATATTTTATAGGAATAGACCAAGTAGAATCAAGAACAAAATCACTGCCTGTGTTAATCCAAACATATGTGGATGAAGTAAAAGCTAGAACAATGTCAGTAAGACCATCACCGTTTATGTCAACAAATCGAGCGCCTGTATCATGCTCATCCATAATAATTCTCAAAGGAATAGACCTCGAGGAATCAAGAACAAAGCCACTGCCTGTGTTAATCCAAACATTTGAGACTGAAGAACCGGGAGGCAGGATGGGAGTTGTACCCCTATCAAATGATTGGACAATATCGGTAAGTCCATCCCCATTTACGTCAACAAATCGAACGCCTAGATCCCTTGTAGTATCCACGATGTATGTAGGAAACTCCCAAGAAGAATCAAAAACAAAATCGTCAATCTCACCATAACTAAAAATTGTCGCCGGCAAACTTGTGTCATCTGCTCCAATCAAAGAAATTGAATCCAATAAAACATGATTTTTAGATGCATATTGGATTTTATATTTATAAACAAGCTGCTCCTCCGCTTTAATTGAAACCGCGGACAATAAACATTTTTCAGAGACCTGACTGCCGTCTCTGTATCCTTTGAATGTGACGGGTTTATTCATCCTTTCAAATTCAATAATATTAAATCCGTTATTATAGGAGATATTGCTCAAATAAGAGGTGCCGATTTCACCGGCTACGGGATTTTTAACGTAATTGTAAACAATTAAATTCCCGTTCACATCTTCGATTTGATCCAATTTCCACTTCGTCACATAATCGCGACCGGAAACGGAATTTAAAAGCTCTGAATCGGAAGTATAGCCGAAACGATATAAGGTGCCATCTTTTGTTGTCACGGTCCAATATTCTCCTTTTTGATTGGAACCGCCGGCTTCTTTTTGAATTTTCATATAAGTTTCAATTTCGGTATGATAAAAACCGTCTGTTTCGGAATATATTAACTTGTGGCTTTGGCCATCAAATATCAATTTGAAGCGGTCATCTGAAGTATTATTTGGCGTGTAATTGATGTCTCTTAAAATGTAATATTCATTCAAGGACCAGCCGTCTCCAAGCCAGCCGTAATGGCCGCCAACGCTTTGACTGTTATAGGACAACTCAACTTTTGGTTGAAAACCCGCAATTCCTTTCGGAACATTAATGGGGTAGGTATAAACGGCAGCGCCCGAAAAAAGGCTTGTTAAATAAGCATCATTTGAAAAACCGAAATCTTCTTGAATTGATGTTAAAGAAGATAGATCGAATTCGGGGCCGGCTGATGTGACTCCGGCCATCATTGACATTGTTTCATCTGAATCAAAAATTCCAAGATTTTCTTCTTGTAACAGACCGTCTAAATTTGTTTCTTCTAAATCCGAGAAAGTGTAATTGTCAAAATTTTCAGTCACGCCATCTGATTTTGAAGCTCGGGCGGTTTCAGACGGAGAAGAATCAAGGGATGAAAAACTACCGGAAGAAGAATCCGAAGGTTCCGCTTCAAGCGCGAATGAAAAAGAAGGTGTCAGAATCATTAAAGCAATACAAAAAGTAATAAATTTTTTCAAATCCATATCTATCACGCATTTAATCTAAAATAATTTTAAAAATCAACAAAAATAATTAAGCCAGTTAATCGCAACAAAGCATAAATAAGTTATTATATATATATATATATACATTTACACTTATTTTGTTATGGCTTTAACAAATCTAAAAACAGGATTGAGAGATTAAAAGATTTTCAAATAACCGAGAAGCATAATTTTCCAAAAAAATAAAAAAGAGACAATTTTAATCAAAAAATAAGTGGATAAAGCAAAAATTCCTCAATAATTTGCCTGAATTTAAATTCAGAAAATTTTTGATGAAAAATATATTTATTTTTTATTTACATCATATAATAATTCGAATATCGAATTATATCTCGTGTCAACTGATAGTCTTTTTCTCTCTCCGGAACCGCAATATTTTTATACCTTGTCAACTTTCCTTATGTTTTTTAGCTTTCGTATCAAAAAAAAAAAAAAAAAAAAAAAAAAAAAAAATAAAAAACAAAAACGAAAAAAAAACAAAAAACGAACCAAAACGAGTAAAAAACGGGACAAAAACGAACCAAACGAGTAAAAAACGGATAAAAACGAACCAAAACGAAATGAAAAACGTACAAAAACGGACAAAAACGATAAAACGAAAAAAGGCCTAAAAACGATGAAAAACGAATAAAAGCCGGGTCTTCGACTCGGCTACCTTTTTTTCGCTTTTAAATCATACCGTAAAAATAACAGACATTCGTCAGGCGTTTTCCGGTTTTGTTTTCAAAAAAGGTCACAATAGGAATCAACACACAATTCCTTTGTTTCCGTTTTTTTTATTTTTCAGAATGGGTCACAATAGGAATCAACACACAATTCCTTTGTTTCCGTTTTTTTATTTTTCAGAATGGGTCACAACAGGAATCAACACACAATTCCTTTGTTTCCCGTTTCTTTATTCAACTTTTTTTTCTGTTCATTCATCATCGCTATCTTTTTAATTCAGATTCCCGTTTTCCTTCTTGATGCAAAAGAAAGAAAAGGAGTCATTTCGAAACGATTGGTTTTTTACGAAAAGCGGAAGCCTTGTCGAACTGTCTGAAATCACAGCGGACGGCCCTTACGGAACGGCTCCGGCGGACCGGCCGATTTTGGAATATATCGACAAGGGCGTTGTTGTCACCAACAAACCTTCCGGGCCGACCAGTCATGAAATAGCGGCTTATGTCCGCGACATTTTGGGCGTTTCTGCGGCCGGCCATTCGGGTTCATTGGATCCCGCCGTGACGGGCGTTCAGCCCGTGATGATCGGAAAAGCAACCCGGGCGGTTGCGGCGCTTCGCTTGTCGGGGAAAGAATATATTTGTTTGATGAAATTGCACCGTTCCGTTCCCGAAAAATCGATCCGTTCCGCTGTTTCTCAATTCTCCGGCAATGTTTACCAAATGCCGCCCGTCCGGTCGGCGGTGAAAAGAGCGCTTCGCTTGCGCCGGATTTATTACATCGACATTTTAGAAATTCAGGAGACATATGTCTTGATGCGCGTTGGCTGTGAGGCGGGCACCTATATCCGAAAGTTATGCCACGATATCGGACTCTCGCTCGGCGCAGGCGCGCAGATGCAAGAACTGGTCCGCTCCAAAGCCGGGCCTTTTGATGACAGCCGCCTCGTCTCCCTGCAGGAACTGAAAGACGCTTACGTTTTGTGGCGGGAGACGGGCGATGAATCAGAGCTGAGACATTTGATTCTGCCGATGGAGTCGGCCTTTTCTCAATTGCCTTATCTTATTGTCCGCGATACGGCGGTTGACGCGCTTTGTTCGGGCGCGTTTTTGGCTAAAGCCGGTGTTTCGGGTTACAGTACGAATATTCAAAAAGGAGAATTGGTTGCCGTTTTTACGCAAAAAGGGGAAGTTGTTTCCCTGTCAACGGCGCTGATGACGGCGGATGAAATCCAAGGGGCGGCAAAAGGGTTTGTCGCGAAGCCGAAGGCGGTTTTGATGGACAAAGGAATTTATCCGAAATGTTGGAAAAACAGACAAAAACGAGAGGAATGTTCTTTGTCAGACTCTTCCGAAGAATAACAAATATATACCAGAAACCTATTTTATAATTCCTGCTTCATGCCGAGGTAGTCTAGCGGTAGGGCGCAAGCCTGGAAAGCTTGTGGGGCGCAGCCCCTCGGGAGTTCAAATCTCCCTCTCGGCGCTTTTTCTTATTTTTTTCTCAGTTTTTTCATTTTTTCTCAGTTTTCTCATTTTTTTTCATATAATTTTCGTACTTTTTCATATTGATTGGCTCGGCGGGTTATGATTTGAACACCCGGTTCCTGATGTTCTTCCCGTGACCCCAAAACAAATTCCGAAAACAAATTCCGGTACCGACCTGAAAAGATTATATAAGATGAATCCTTTCAGTTTCAAGCATTAGATTGAAGCCTTTTATATTTAATGGGCTGCTCGTAACCGTTTTCACGAGTTCGGGCTACACGATGCGTTTTTCCCAAGGAGGAAAACATATGGCTAAGAAAAAAGCAAATGAAAAAGTCGAAAATCCTAAACCGGTGGTTGAAGAAAAACCGGCGGAAGATGAAATAAAGCATCTTGTTCGTATTATGAATACAGACTTGAAAGGTGCCCAACAGGTTCAATACGCCCTCACAGGCATTGACGGCATCGGTCTTCGTATTTCTAAAATTATCGCCAAAGACGCGGGAATCGAACCTACCGCGGTCATCGGTTACTTATCCGATGAAGAAATCACAAAGCTGGACGCCTCCATCTTCAACATTGAGAAGTCGGCGCCCGTTTGGATGTTAAACAGACAAAAAGACTTGCTGACCGGCGAAAACAAACACTTGCTCGGCATTGATATTGAATTGACCTTCAAAGAAGATATCAATACCTTAAAGAAAGTCCGCGCTTACAGAGGCCTCAGGCACGAAAGAGGTCTCAAAGTCAGAGGACAGAGAACAAAATCCACAGGCAGACGCGGCTCAACCGTTGGTGTCAGAAAGAAGAAGTGAGTGTGAGTTGAAATGGTATACCCCGGTAAGAAAAATAAGTCTTATGAGACACCCAACCACCCCTGGCAAGACACCAGAATGGCCGGTGAAGTTGAATTGGTCAAAGCCTACGGTCTTCGAAACAAACGGGAAATCTGGAAGGCGGAGAGTGTTCTTCGTAAATACAGAACCGACGCCATGGGCCTTTTGGCCGTTGTCGCTTCCTCTCCCGACGGAGAATTAAAAGGAAACGCCAAAGTCGAAGCCGACCAAATCCTCGGCCGATTGATCCGGTACGGTATCTTAAAACCCGGCGCGGAAGTCGACGACATCCTCGGCCTGAAATCGGAAAACATCCTCGAACGCAGACTTCAGACCCAAGTCTTAAGACTCGGTCTCGCAAGAACCGTTCGCCAATCCCGTCAATTTATCACGCACGGTCATATCGCTGTCAACGGCAGAAGAGCCACCGTTCCGAGTATGCTCATTTCAACGGAAGACGAGATGAACATCACTTATTACGGCGAATCTCCCCTGACAACAGAATCTCATCCCGAGAGACCGATCCAAATCGCATCCGCTATCGCCGACGGCATGACTCTCAGAGCCGCGGTTGAACAGAACAGAAAAGCACGCGCTCCGGCCGACGGTAAGAAAGGCGGCAAAAAAGGCGGCGGCAGAGGCGCGCCGAGAGGTCCCCCGCGCGGCCCCCCGCGCACTGACGGAGCGCCGGCAGCACCCAGGAGGAACTGATTATGTCTGAAATGAAATGGGCCATCGCTCACATCAAATCTTCATTCAACAACACCATCATCACCGTGACAGACTTAACCGGTGCCGAAACAATCGCCAAATCATCAGGCGGTATGGTTGTTAAGGCAGCCCGCGATGAAAGTTCACCCTACACGGCAATGCAGATGGCCAACCAGCTTGCGGAACAATTGAAAGACAAAGGCATCACAGGCATTCACATCAAAGTGAGAGCGCCCGGCGGTAACAAACAAAGAAACCCCGGACCCGGCGCCCAGGCCACCATCCGTGCCTTTGCCCGCGCAGGTATTCGCATCGGCAGAATTGAAGACGTGACGCCGATCCCCCACGACGGTACCAGACCCAAAGGCGGCAAACACCGCATTTAAGGTTCCGAACAAAATCTTAAATATAATCGGAATTGATTTGACTTCATTTTCGATTATTTTTTTCTATTTTTGGAATTTAGGTGAATTAAGATGGATATTGATATTATCGAGTTATCCAAAAGCTCGGCCAAGTTTGTCCTGACAGGAACGAATCCCGCGTTCGCGAACGGCATCCGGCGCGCTATGATTGCGGATGTTCCGACGCTTGCAATCGAATACGTGAATTTGTATGACAACACGTCCGTTCTTTACGACGAGCAGCTCGGCCTCCGTCTTGCGCTCGTTCCATTAACCACGGATTCCGATTACATTCCTCAGGCCGACTGCGCCTGCGCGGGTGACGGCTGCACCAATTGTGAAATCTCCCTTCGCCTTGATGTCGAGGGTCCCAAAATGGTTTATTCGGGCGATTTCATTTCCACTGACCCGAAAGTCCGTCCGGCGGATGAGAAAATCCCGCTTGTCGAACTCAAAGAAGGACAGCGTGTTATGCTTGAAGCCATTGCGCATGTCGGTTACGGCCGCGACCATGTTCGCTGGCAGGCCGGCGTTGCCTGCGGTTACAAACACATTCCGGCCGTGACGGCCGAAGCCTGTCCCGAGTGCGGGAACACAACAGTGGAAATTCCGAAAGACGCCGTTTTAATGGCGAAAAGCGTGGAAAACATCACCGAAAAAGCCGACTTGAAATGTATGAAATGCGGAAACGTTCGGCGCATCTCTGATTTGACCTCTCCGGCTTTGAAAGTGGCTTACGATTCTCACAGTTTTGTTTTCTCTGCGGAGTCAGACGGCTCCTATTCCTCGGCCGAATTGGTTTTAAAGGCGGCCGATGTCATTAAAGGACGCGCGCAGGAATTTTCGGATATTTTGAAGGACCTTTAAGTGTCAACTAAGTGTCAACTTATTTCCTTCAATCCTTTTATTTAAAAGTCATATCAAAAAACACGCTGTAACAACACATTTATATAAGATAAATCGTATTTTGTCGGTTGTTCGTTTTTGAATATTTATGCGGGGGTTGCCCAGCCGGTCAAAGGCGCTAGGTTGAGGGCCTAGTCTCGTAGGAGTTCGTGGGTTCGAATCCCATCCCCCGCACTACAACACCAAATCAGGGAAAAGTGACAAGAGCCTTAATCCCCCAAATCCGTTTCTGTGATATCTCATGAATGCTCAAGCTGTCAGTATCGTTTCGGGAGTCATTTCCATTCCGGATCTTCCCGCCTTTTTAAAATCGTTAAATGATTTTTCGGCGGAATACGGCGTTAAAATTCAAAGCTTCGATGCCCGAAAAATTGCCGATGCCGATCACTTAATGTTTGCCGTTCACCGCGCCTCTGAAGCGTTTCTGGCCGGAACGAATCAGGCAAAAGATATCGGCTTGGAATCCATGCGTTTTTCATCGGGTCAGAAACAAATCGATAAGTCTTTTTCAATGGGCTTGGTTCAAGGAGAGAATCGCGGTCTTTTCGTTTTTTTCGGCGCGTCGGACGAACAATTGAAATCGGCTCAAAATGCGTTTACGGGCGTTTTTTGCCTGAAAAAGGACGTACCGTTTTCCCCGGATGAAAAAAAGCCTTTTTTGATGAAACAATTCGGTATCACTGATGAAGAATTGAATGCGATCGGTGCCGATAAATTAAAAGAACTGGTGATGGAACGCGTTGCGCTGGTCGACATCGTTCGCTAAATCTGTTTTGATTTCTCGGCGTTGATCTCGGCTTGATTTCTCGGCGTTGATTTCTTTACTGTTCTCTGTTTATTTCTCTGTGGATTTCTCTGTTGGATTTCTCTGTTGGATTTCTCTGTTTATTTTGGATTTCTTTGTTTATTTTTCCGTTGATTTCTCTTTGCTCTCCTTTGAAAGCTTTTAATAATAACAGTCCTTTTAAAATTTTTAAGAATTGGATTGAAAGATTGGATTAAAGTGATTAATTATGACCCATCCGAAAACCGCTGAAGAAATGATAGCCGCCGCAGGCCCGATTGAAAAAAATTTATCTTTGTCCTTACTCCAAATCACGGAAGCCGCCGCTGTCGCCGCCGCTTATCAGACCGGCCGCGGTGACCGCAAACACGCTGACCATGTTGCCGTTGAAGCGATGAGACGTGTTTTGAATCAGCTTGACATACGGGGGACCATCAAAATCGGCGAAGGTGAGCGCGATGAAGCGCCGATGCTTTATATCGGCGAAGCGGTCGGAACAGGAAACGGACCGGAAGTTGAAATTGCCGTTGATCCTTTGGAGGGGACAAATCTGGCGGCGGAAGATATGAACGGGTCGATTGCCGTTATATCCATGGCTGAAAAGGGCGGCATTTTTTATGGCCCCGACATTTATTTTGATAAAATCGTTGTCGGCCCGAAAGTGGTTTTGTATGAAAAACGCAACAAAAACGGTGAAAAAATCAACATTGACGCGCCGGTTTCTCAAAATCTTGAAATTGTTTCCAAAGCGCTTGACAAAAAAGTCGAAGATTTGGTCGTTGTTATTTTGGACCGAGACAGACACAAAGCACAGGCAAAAGCTGTCCGCGACGCGGGCGCTCGCGTCCGTTTGATCCCCGACGGCGATTTGCTGCCGGGCGTTCTGACCTGCTTTGAAAATTCCGGCGTTGACATGGTTATGGGCGCCGGCGGCTCAGGCGAAGCGGTTTTGACGGCCAGCGCTCTCAAAGGTCTCGGCGGAAAAATCACCGGACGTCTCGTTCTCCCAAGCGCCGCGAACGGCAAAAATGCGGAAGCCGTTTCCAAAGAACTGGCCGAGCAGCTGCCGCGCCTCGAAAAAATGGGTATTCCGGAAAAAGACATTGGCAAAATCCGCGAAACAGACGACTTGGTTCCGGGCAAAGACGTCATCTTTGCCGCAACCGCCGTGACGGACAGCCCGTTCATGAAAGGGACAAAACTTTTCGGCGGCGGTGACGCCTGCATGACCGGCCTTCTCATCGGAAGCTCCGGAATCGTTCGGGTGATTCAAAGCCGGTATATAAAAGACAAAGAAAAAAAGCCGTTTTCGATTTAAGAGATTTTTTTGGTCCGTTTTATGAAGATTTTTTTTGAAACATTCGGCTGTTCCGCCAATCAGGCCTCCGCCGAAACAATGCTCGGCATCATCCGCTCCATGGGATTTGATTTGACAAGCGAAGCGGACGCCGATATTTATATCTGCAACAGCTGCACGGTTAAGTACACAACGGAGCAGAAAATCCTTCATAAAATCCGGCTTTTTGGCGAGCGGGGAAAGGATGTGATTGTTACCGGCTGTATGCCGGAGGTTCAGCTGGACTTGATTTTAAATGCCAATCCCGAAGCGTATATCCTGGGCGTCCGCTCCGTGAATGGTTTGCGCCGGCTGCTGCAAAAGCTGGCCGGCAAGAATAAATCGGCGGATGAAATCACCGAAAATCATAATTATGTTCCCGTGCGCGTTTCTTCAAAAACGCCGGACGGATTTCTGAATCTGCCGAAAATCCGGTATCATCAGAATATTCATATCTGTCAGATTTCGACCGGCTGTATCTTCGGCTGCTCTTATTGTATTGTCCGGCTGGCGCGCGGCGACTTGGTTTCCTTTTCGCCGGCGGACATCGTCTCAGACATCAAAGCGGCCGTTGCCGAAGGCTGTTCGGAAATTTGGCTCACATCACAGGACGACAGCCAATACGGCATGGATTTTTCACAAGATTCGCCTGACGCCGGAACGCGCCTGCCCGAATTGCTGAAACAAATTGCCGGCATTCCCGGCGGCTTTAAAGTCAGGGTCGGGATGATGAATCCGTTTTCGATCAAACCGATTCTGCCGGAACTTGTTGACGCTTTTGACCATCCGAAGATTTACAAATTCCTGCACCTTCCGATTCAGTCCGCCTCGGAAAATGTCTTAAAAACCATGAGCCGGCATTATACAATGAACGATGTCGGTGAGATCATTTCCGCTTTTAAAGACCGTTTTTCTGACCTGACGCTGTTCACGGATATCATTGTCGGGTTTTGCGGGGAAACCGATGAAGATTTTGAAAAAACGGCGGAATGGGTTCGAAAATACAAACCCGATAAGGTGAATATTTCCAAATACTCGCCCAGACCCGGGACGAAAGCTTTTCCGCTTCGTAATCTGGATTCCCGTATTTTGACGGCCCGCTCAAAGGAGCTGACAAAAATGACGGATGGTCTCAAGCAGGAGACGAAAAATCAGAGAATCGGAAAAACCGAAGATGTTTTTATTTCAAAATACGGCAAGGAAAGCGGCGTTTTGGCAAGAACGGCGGATTATAAGCCGGTCGTTTTAAACGAGGCCGGACTCAATCCCGGTATGTCTGCCAAAATCAAAATCGTTGAAGCAACACCGGGGTACTTCATCGGGGAATTGATTGAAATAATCGGAAATAATGAAAAGGAATAATGAAAAGGAATAACGAAAAGAATAACGGAAAGAATAATGGAAAGAAGTAACGAAAAGAAATAATGAAAAAAAGTAACTAAAGGAATAATGAAAAGAAATAACGAAAATTTCGGCTGATTACTTTTATTCTTTGATTTTTACAATACGTCCGTTCACTTCCAGTTTCCCGTCAACGAACAGTTTGACAGCTTCTCGGTAAGCTTTGTTTTCTTCAATCAAAAGGCGCTTCGCCAGCGTGTCAGCCGTGTCGCCGTCCAAAACGGGAATCACTTTCTGCATAATAATCGGGCCGGCATCCAAATCCGGTTCGACAAAATGAACGGTACAGCCTGTATATTTGACGCCGTATTCAATCGCCTGCCGTTGGGCATTCAGTCCTTTAAATGACGGGAGCAAGGACGGATGGATGTTGATAATTCTGTTTCTGTATTCTTCAATCAGGGAATCGCTGATGATTCTCAAATAGCCGGCCAAAAGAACGAGATCGGATCCCTTTTCTTTTAAAATGCCGAGCAATATGTCATCAAACTCTTGGCGGCAGGCGCATGATTTCGGGTCAATGTAAATGCCTTCGATGCCGTGTTTTTCGGCACGCTCCAGAGCATAGGCCTCTTTTTTATCACTGATAACGCAGGCGATTTCCGCATTTTCAATCTCGCCGTTTTCAATAGCGTCAATGACGGATTGCAGATTTGTGCCTCTGCCCGATACAAGAACCGATATTTTCACTGTCATTATTTTCCATCCGCTTCGAGTAGCGCTTTCATATTGGCGGCTCTCTATTAAAAATTCACCGATGAAATGTTGTACAAAACAAAGAAATAAAAGTAAAATCTTCTTTAATACTGCTTATTTTATTCGGCCAAACGTCCGAGGGCCAAGCGTCCGGTTTACAGCGTTTGATAAAAAAAATATCGATGGTATCAATGACACACAGAATTTATTATTTCTCGGGAACAGGTAATTCGTTGTGGGTGACCCGCAAAATTCGTGATTCTTTGCCGGATACTGAAATTATTCCGATTACGAGAGATATGCCGGCGGAGTTGGCGGCGCGAAAGTCGGAAGGCCCGGAAACACTTGAATCCGTCGGATTGGTTTTTCCCGTTTATTTGGGAAAACCGCCGCGCATCGTTCTCGAATTTATTCGCAAGATGCCGAAAACTGATTATATTTACGCCGTTGCGACGTGCGGTATGATTCCGGGAAAACCGCTGGCGGACATCAAAAAAGGTCTGCTTTCAACCGGCAATTTTCTGTCCGCGGGTTATATCGTTCCGCTGATTTCCAATTTCATCGTCTTTCCGAAAACAAAAACCGATGCCGGAATCGAAAAGGCGTTCAAAAAAGCGGAGGCTAAGGCGCAAATCATTTCAATGAATGTTCAAAAAAAGGCGTCCTTTTTCGATAAGGAGACCCCTTCCTTTTTGATTAAACCTGCCGGATGGTTGCTTCTTAACCGAGCATACCATCGCATTCCCGAATTGGATGAAAAGTTTTCCGTTAACGATGAGTGCGACAGCTGCGGCGCCTGCCGGAATGTCTGTCCCGTTCAAAATATTCAAATCACGGCGTCGAAACCTGTTTTTCTTCACAATTGCGAACTGTGTTTTTCCTGCATCAACTGGTGTCCCCGGCAAGCAATTAACTGGACGCCGCTGACAAAAAAACGGAGAAGATACCACTGCAAAGGCATTTCTCAAAACGATGTCGTTTCAAACCGCTATTACAAAAATAAATGAAACATCACCGAGATACAATGAATCAAAAGTCTGAGCTAAAAGAGATGTCCGATCCGAGAGCAACCGAGCAGGCTTCCGATGGGAATGATTGTGTTTTGCGCGCTTCTTTTCGCATTCACAAAGATGACGGCGAGCCCATCCGCCGCCTGTTGGATGAATTTGAACTGATCGATCATTCCTGCAAACCTTTTGCCGATGACATTTATCTTTATCTGCCGCTGATTCGGTATCCTGAAAAAGAAGAGCGTCTCGCCTTCCGGGACCGTCTCATGCCAATTATTTCACTTTTGCCGCATCCGAAGAAGAAAATGGAATACTACGGCTGGTACCTCAAAGACGTTCCGTTCCAAGTTCAAAAAAAAGTGCCGACGGTTTATGAAATATTGGGTTATTCCGTCGCTTATGAAGTCATCGGCGATATCGCCGTTATTGATGACAGAGCCGGTGGTGATGAAAATCTAAAAGACGGCGTTTCCTCTTTTAATGTTTCCGATATTGCCGATGCGGTTTTGACGACACATTCCGCCGTTAAAACCGTTTTGCTGTCCGCCGGTCAGATTTCCGGTGAATTCCGGACACGGCCGTTGGAATTTGTTAAAGGTGAAAACAAAACAGCCACGGTTCACAAGGAATACGGCTGCAAATACCGCATCGATTTGGCGCGCGCCTTTTTTACGCCCCGCCTTTCCACCGAACGCCGCCGTATATCGGAACAGGTTCAAGACGGCGATGTTGTTATTGATATGTTTGCGGGCGTCGGCCCGTACAGCATCGCGATTGCCAAAAACGCATCGTCTTCATGCGTTATTGCAAACGATAAAAATGAAGACGCGTTTTCCCTGCTCCGTGAAAATATTGCTTTGAATAAGGTTTCCAACATCGTGGCGCTGAACGAAGACGCTCTGTTTTTATCCGAGAAATATGCGGGCGCCGGTGACCATGTGATTATGAATCTGCCTCACAACGCGTTTGATTTTTTGGATACGGCCGTTGCCGTCTGTAAACCGGGCGGCGTGATTCACTATTATGCAATGGCTTTTGAAGATGATTTGTTTGACGGGTCGGTTGAACTGATTCGAAAAGCGGCCGAAAAACAAGACCGTTTCATTGAGGTTGTCGAGAAAAGAACGGTCCGCTCCTATGCGCCGCATCAATATAATATTTGTTTGGATGTCCGGATTCTCTGAATTGTTCTCCTGACAGGGTTGCCGCTTACGCTTATGGCGGTGGCGGTGGCCTTTGGCGCCCGCCAAGCTTTAGACGGAGGCGGACGCGTTTTGTACCGGGAGTTTGCCCGTGTTTTAAAACCGAGGTTTCTGTTTCATGAATCAGATGAAAAGAGATACATTACAGTTTTTGAACGGAACAATAAAATAAGAAAAATAACAATAATCTATAAGATTTGAAAGATTACTCAGTGTTTGTCAAATCTCTTGTATGAAAATTTAATTATAATTGTAATCATATTGGGTGTTTTTGTTTATCATTATCATCGAACGGCCGGTTTTAAAGATTTTTGGGCGGACCGTCACGTCATTATTATACGGGTCTTGAAAATTATGGCAAATACAAAATCCGGATTCGGATCTATCACAAAATACCTCTCTTCCAAAAAGGAAAACGAACGAAAGAGGATTGGTCTCTTAGTGGATGGGCCGAATGTGATTCGTAAAGAATTTAACGTCGATCTTTATGAAATCAAGAACGTCCTAAAAGAATACGGAAATGTCAAAATCGGAAAGGTGTTCATCAATCAATATGCTTCCAACAAGTTGGTTGAAGCGATTGAAAATCACGGCTTGGAGCCGATTATCTGTTCCAGTGACGTTGATGTCCGCTTGGCCGTTGAAGGGATGGAGTTGGTGTACAACGAAAATATCGACACGATTGCCATCGTTACGCGTGACGCCGATTTTAAGCCGCTTCTCAACAAAGCCAATGAAAAAGGAAAGGAAACCATTATTTTCGGCATTCAGCCGGGCTTTTCCATCGCTCTGAAAAACTCCGCCGATTATGTGATTTTGCTGAAAGACGCAAAAATGACATACGAAGACGAACACGGCGAAACGCGTCTTTTGCAGGTGGAGGAAGAAGACGAAGCGGTCGAAAATGTTGAAATAGGTAAAAAGGACGACGAGACATTTAAGATTGACCAGCCGAAGCAAAGGCGGTTCGAAATCATCAAAAGCAAGGACGATAACTTGAATTTGGATGACGTTTAATAAAAAAATTGCGTCCTTCGCTTCGCTCCGGCCACAATTTTTCTGGGCGGGGGGACTGCCGGATGCGTTTATGGGGGTGCCTGCGGCACCCCGTCTGTTTTCTGAGTTTTTTAAAAATTTACAGGTACAGTTGTTCCCTTCGCTCCGGCCGCAATTTTTCTGGGCGGGAGAACTGCCGGGTGCGTTTATGGGGGTGCATACGGCACCCCGTCTGTTTTCCGGGAAACTTTTTTAAAAATTTACAGGCACAGTTGCTCCCTTCACTTCTCTCCTGCCGCATTTTTTGACATGAAATCCGCCATCCGGTATTTTCTGACCGGTGTTTCCGGGGCCTTTTTCGGCTTGAAATCAAAATATTTTTTCATCCGGCGGCCTTCTTTTCTCCGGTAAAAATAAATCTCGCCGCCATAGGTTGAAAACAGAGAATAGGCGGTTTCGAACTGTTCAAAATCTTCGGGTGTCAGCTCGATGATGTATTTCGAATCACCGCTGAAAACTTCCAGCAGAACAATTTCCCGAATTCTTTTCAGTTCTTCCGTTTTCGGCTCGGCATCAAAATAAAGTGTTGCCCGCAGTCCCGGAAGCCAGCAGGCATACGTCTTTTTGAAATCCAAGACCACGATCGGAATTTTTTCGTTTTCGGGAGGTTTCAAATAATTGCGGTCGGCCGGCAGAGAGACAGTCATTGAAAACCTCGCGATCCGTTTTAATAATCATTTTGTCCGCGCACACTGTTTTTTAAACGGTTGCGGTAGTAGTAGCCAAACGCCAGTCCGACAACGATGCCGCTCAAATGGGCTGCATGCGCAATCAGGCTGCTGCTGCCCATAAACATCAGGCTGATAAAAATGAAAATGAGAATCATATACTTAATTTTCATCGGAATGAAATAAAGGTAAACCTTCATATTCGGTTTCAACATACCGATGGCTCCGAGAACGCCGTAGACAGCGCCGCTGGCGCCGACAAGACCGACGTAAGTATTTCCTTCGACTAAAATGAAACCGAGTGCGGCAATGACACCGGAAACTAAGTACATCAAAATAAATTGCTTTTTCCCAATCATCTTCTCCAGATATGGTCCGAAGGAGTAGAGGACAAACATATTGAACAAAATGTGAAAGATAAGGACCCGGCTGTGCAGGAACATATGCGTGATTAATGTCCACGGGCGGGCGACGATGTAATCAAAGCCGGCTCTCAGAGTCAATAATTGGTACACGGCGTCACACATTTCATTGAATAAACTCAGCAATGCGACAATCTGAAGGAGAACGCAGATGACAATGATAACGTACGTCGGGCTGCCGATGATTTTTTTCCACAGCGGCGGTTCCCGAACCGCGTTGTAGCCGTATTTTTGTTCAAACATATCTTTATCGTAATAATCGGTTTTCGGGGGGTTTGTTTCCTTTGCCGCTCCGGTCCCGTACGTTCTGACATAAACGCGGGTCCCGCCCATATTGATTCCTCTCGGGTCAACAAAACAGTTGTGATCTTGTCTCAAAATATGGTCGGTACAATACGCTTTTCCGCAAACGTCACAAATCTGCTGCGCCGGCTCTTCTTTTCCGCATGCTTGACATTTTGTCATAAGTGGACTCCGTTAGTCATATTTCTTTGAGGGTTCTGAGGGTTCTTTGAGGTTTCTTTGGGGGTCCGATATAAAAACAAATTAAATTGTTTCGATTTTAAACAAAACGCCCGTTCCGCCCAGCGTCAGCTGAACCTTATCGCCTATCCTCAACACGTCTTCAAGCGTCGCCGTCTGATTCCATTCAAAAACGTAATCATGTAAACCGTGTATCGGCTTGAATCCGAGAGACATGAGACGGTTGTTCACTTCCGACGGAGAGGATGAATCGCCATCGCTGTTGTACCATATCGAAAGATAAGTTTTCATGAGGTTATATTCATTTTTCTCATTTATTATTGTATCCATATAATTTACTCCCTTCGCCGCAGGGAGCAGTTTTTACATTACTCCGTACATTACTCCGGCCGGCTCGCTTCCACCGCGTCCAAAACGGCTTGGAACATTTTGACCCATTCCGAATCATTCATCATCCATTCAATCATTTTGCCTTCTTCCTGCGCTTTTGAAAAAGCCGGGTCCATCGGCAAACGGGCTAAGATTGCCGCGTGAAAATCGGCGGCGGCTTTTTCAATGCCGGCTGAACCGTAAAGCTCTATTTTCTCATCGCAGTGCGGGCAAATCAGGCCGTCCATATTGCTGACAATCCCCGTCAGCGGCACTTTCAGTTTCTGAAGAAAAGTCAAAGACTTGCGGACACTGGTCAGCGCGATGTCCTGCGGAATCGTGACAATGACGGCTCCGTTGTTTTTCGGCAGAAGCTGCATAATGCCCAGCGGCTCGTCACCCGTTCCCGGCGGCAGGTCAATGATTAAATAATCCAAAATCCCCCACTCAACATCGGTGAAAAATTGCCGGATGGCGCCGGCTTTGGCCGGTCCGCGCCAGATCACGGGCGTATCGTCATCCGGTAAGAGAAGGCCGATTGAAATCACGCCGAGATTCACGTTTTGCACCGGACGGACGGGAATCATTTTTTCGCCAGTCACCTGAAGGTCTTCCCTTTGGATCCCGAAAATCGAAGGGACGCTCGGACCGTGAATGTCACAGTCCATCAGCCCGACATGATTGCCCCGAAAGGCAAGGCCTGCCGCCAGTGCGCAGGCAATCGTACTTTTGCCGACGCCGCCCTTCCCGCTCATGACAATGAAAACGTTTTTGATACCGTCCATATCAATTTCCGGTTTGGCCGGTTTTTGAGGTTGTTTGTGAATAACGTTTAAAGCGTCAGCCATTTTTGATTCTCCGATTTTGAAAATAATGATTTTGAAATAATAAACCTTGGAATAATGAATTTGAAATAATAAACTTTGGAATAATGAATTTGAAAATAAAAAATTTGAAAATAATGAACTTCAGAATAACGAATTTGAAATAATAAACTTGGAAATAACGAGCTTTGAAAATATCAAATTTGAAAATTTGAATTTTGAAAAAAAATCATTTTTGAATTTTAGAAACGTTTTCGGCATCGATTTCTTTGATCAATGAAACGGAATTGCAGTCGGGGTATTTGGAACAGTGGACGCAGTCCGCCCATATTTTCCAAGGGAGTTCATCGCGATTGATTTCTTCGAACCCTTTCTTTTTGAAAAATTCGGGACTGCTGGTTAAAACAAAAAGGCGTCCGAGGCCGACGGTTTTGGCATCTTCGACACATTTCTCAAGAAGCTGTGTCCCGAGTCCCTGACGCGTATACGGCCGAGAAACAGCGAAAGAAACAACCTCCCCCAAATCTTCCCAGTCGGGATGAATGCCGCAGCATCCGATAATGCGCCCGTCTTCTTCCATAATAACGAAATCACGGATATTTGTGAAAAGACTATCCAGAGAACGCGGAAGCATACAGCCTTCCGATGCGTAGGAATTGATCAATTCCTTCATGTCAAAAACATCGCTCATCCTTGCTTTTCTAATCATAAAATCTATCTCTTAAATTTGCATGAAAATAAATCAAACCTTAAACTCTTCTTGGGATAAAAAACAATCGGTAAAATAAATTAAAATGATGACTCAAACAAAATAACTTCAAACAAAATGACTTCAAACAAAATAACTTCAAACAAACAAAGCCTTCAGACCAACGAAAGACTTTCAGACAAAATAAACAACTAAAGACTTCAAGTCAAATGAAACAGCGAGCGTGGGAGGATTCGAACCCCCGACCTGCAGCTTAGGAGGCTGCTGCCATATCCGCTAGGCCACACGCCCGAATAAATTAAGAATACAGTGCCTGATACCTTACTTAAACATATTAAAGTTGTGCCGGCGAGGGGCTAAAAAACACCTGTACGGCATACGGAAATAAGAGTTTCAAATATTTTTATATACGTTCTGTCCTAAATATAATTTATCTCATCGGATTGAATCCGATTCTTATGCGCTTCATTTTTTTATGTTTCAACCAATCAAGGGGAAAAAGATGTCTTCGAAAATTGCAAAAATTTTAATTTTCTCTGCTTTGGCTTTACTTCTTCTGTCGAGTGTTGCGGCTGCTCAGGAATGGGTCGTGACAGCGACGGGCGATACGGATAAAGTCAACAACAGTTTGACAAGTTTAGATAATATGACATTGCGCCAAGCCATTTCGATGGCCGGCTCAGGCGACACGATTGTCTTTGCGAATAATATTTCGGAAGTCAATGTCATATACGGCACGCTGAATATTTCAAAAGACTTGACGATCGGCGGAAATAACAGAGTTCTTATTAAAAGGTCTTCCGCTTCTACCACTCAGGATTTGACAGTCTTTACAATTACCGGCGGCAATGTTGTCTTAAGACAGCTGACAATTGAAAACGGCAACATTATGAACGGAACCGGCGGCGCAGTTTTGGCAGACGGCGCGAACGTGACCTTTGACTCCTGTATCATCCAAAGAAACAGAGCCGACTTCGGCGGCGCCATTTATGTTGCGAACGAAAGCCGGGTCAACCTCACTTCAACCTTGATTTATAAGAACAATGCGACAAACGACGGCAGCGCCATTTACATTAAGAACGGAACCGTCACTCTTCTCAATTCGGTCATTGAAGATAACAACGACAAGTGCAATGTTATTTTTGTGGAAAAAGGCCAATTGACAATGGACCAATCCCGCTTTATGTCCAACAACGCAACAACCAAAGGAAGTCCGGTGAACGCGTCTGCCGGAACGACCATTGAAATCCGGAACAGTACTTTCTCAAACAACGGCGGATTCGAAAACGCCGGCGTCTTGGCAAGAGGAACGCTCATTGTCCAAAATTCAGTCTTTGACGGCGGTAAAACAAACGGAAGCGGCGGCGCGATCTCTCTCCGAGACGGCGGAAACGGAATCATCGATTATTCGCTCTTTACAAATAATACGGCAGCGGAAGACGGCGGCGCAATCTTTGTAGACGCCGGCTCCAGCGCGACAGTCAAAGGCTGTACCTTCCTCAACAACCTTGCCAAATACGGCGGCGCCTTCTTTGGCCGCGGTACATTTACAATCGACTCCTGTACGGCCGTCAACAACACGGCAACATTTTACGGCGGTGCGATTGCCGTTTGGAACGATGCCAAAGCAACGCTGACAAAGAATGCCATTGCCGGCAACACCGCAAAAGCCAATAACACGGCCAGAGACCCGGCCGGAGGCGGATTGAACGTGTCCCGCGCGGACGCTGTTCTTACAAACAACGTAATTGTCGGAAATATCGATCCCAGAGAAATCGACTTCGGCGAAGAAAACTCATCTGTCAGAAGCAACGGTAACAACCTTGTCGGCGTTTACAGAGGAACCGGCCGGTTCCCGATTGGACCCAGCGACGCGACGGGCATTACAATGAACGAGGTTTTCGTCATTGGCGGGAGCGGTTTGCCGGCAGTGACAAAAGCGACCGGCTACACGGCCGGCTATGACAGAGTCCAGTTGTACACCGTGGAATTAAACAGCAGCCCAAACAATCCGGCCGCTTCCATTCTCGGAAACCAGCCGCCTGTTACGCCCGCTCCGCCGACGCCTCAACCCCCGACTGAAAATAACACGCCCCAGCCGGAAGCACCGGCGGACGGCAGCGATTCTGCCGTCTCAAGTATTTTAGTGATCATAATGTTCATTGTGGTTGCCGTTGTGCTGCTGGCCGTCGTTGTCGTCGGCGCATTTGCTTATCTCAGATACAGAAGGAAAAAAGAATATAAATTCGGCTGATTTTACGCCGTCTTGAAAAGATTGATTTTTCAATCTTTTCACATCTTTTTTCCATTTTTTTAATCAGCTTTTTTCCATTTTTTTAATCAG
>Ga0123353_10003384_pt1 | contig 20151 bp, 16 predicted proteins | sample TergutLab28metaG_3_FD_92763 | JGI IMG/M metagenome (GOLD analysis project Ga0123353, IMG submission 92763) | Labiotermes labralis P3 segment gut microbial communities from Petit-Saut dam, French Guiana - Lab288 P3 | ecosystem: Host-associated > Arthropoda: Insects > Digestive system > Gut ... | reverse complement strand
GATTTTGGTCCGCCAGCCGTAGCCGGCGATGCCGATGGCCCCGACCTTGTGGATATTCTCGACGCCAAGGTGCACGCAACCCGGCCCGATGGATTCCGAAAGGCCGTAGTTCGTGTCGTAATCGTGCGCCGGGAACTTCTCCTTCCACCGGCGGATGAGGCTTGGCGGCACTGGCTGCGCGCCGATGTGCATCAGCCGCCAGCCTGCCAGGTCATAGTCCGCCAGTTTTAACGAACCGGAATCCAGCTCATCCAAAATATCCTGCGCCCAGGGCACCAGCAGCCACACCACCGTGGCCCCCTCCCAGGAGGCGGTTTCCAGGATCCAGCGGGACTGCGTGCCCCGCAGCAGCACCGCCCGGCCCCCTGTCAATAAGCTCCCGAACCAGTGCATTTTCGCCCCCGTGTGATACAGCGGCGGGATGCACAGGAACACGTCGTCGTGGGTTTGGCCATGGTGGCTCTGCTCCACCTCGCAGGAGTATACCAGCGCCCGGTGATTATGCAGAATCGCCTTGGGGAAGCCCGTTGTCCCGGAGGAAAAATAGATCGCGGCGATGTCGTCGTCGTGGAGCGTGACCAGCGGCGGCGTGGCGGCGCATTTTTCCGCCAGGCCGTAGGGCTTGGTATAGGGTGGGCGCTCCCATGGCTCGCCCACAAATATCTGCTGGGTGAGCCTGATCTTTTCCTGGATGCCGTTCATGCGGTCCGTGAATTCCGGGCCGAATACCAGGTAGTCTACGTCGGCCAGCTTCAGGCAATAGGCGATTTCGTCCGCGGAATAGCGGAAGTTCATGGGCACCACCACGGCCCCCGTTTTCAATACGCCAAAGTATATGGGCAGCCACTCGATGCAGTTCATCATCAAAATCGCGACCTTCTGGCCGCGCCGCAGGCCTTGCTCCAGCAAGTAATTCGCGAACCGGTTGGCCTGTTCGTCGAAGGCGTGCCAGGTGAGGGTTTTGCGGTAGCCCGAATGCAGGCTGCGCTCCACCAGGGACATTTCCTTCCAGTCGGTCTTGCGGGCCTGGAGCTCGCGCACTTCCGGATTTACTTCCACGAGGGCTGTTTCGCCCCCATAGTGCGCCGCGTTGCGCGACAAAAATTCGGTAATCGGCATAGGCTTGTCCTTTCACGCTATGTAAAATGGATGTTGCTTTAAAATTTTAGCACAGTTGTGGAGGAAAGTCAAGAATTTTAGAACCTCGTCAAATACACCATAATGGACGAAACCAATCCACCCTCGAAATGTACTTTGATCCAGGGGTCACTTTCCGAAAATATAGAAATTGTTAAGCCTTCTCCGCCATATTGGGGATCACCGCCCTCATTTACCCGCCCACAATCATAATAAAAATCACCTCTTAGCTCCATAACGCCATAAAAATTGCCATCTGGAGTCGTGCGAAAATCCCTTTCCTGCGGGAATTTATTCATGACCTCTTGAAATGAGTCACCAACTTGGATGTTGCGAGGTGTCAAGACTGTTTTTCCGATAATGTGAACTGCTCCTGATCCATCACTATCCTCAAAATAACGAAAAGCGCCATAGTCATATTCTTTATTGCCATACTCGTCTATTTCTATATTCAAAGGTGGATCGAATTTTCGAGGGAAATTTTTGTTAGTGAGTGAAACACCATTCACAACGAGGTCTCCGGTAGAGAGATAAGAAATATTGATATTGGACACAAATTCATACTCCACTAGAAAAGAAGCTTCTGGCTCTTTGGCTGTTGTAGGAGGCTGCGTTGTTGTTGTCGTTAACTTCATTACCTGTGTCGTCGTCGCTTGCTTCTCCTCGCTCATGCCACAAGCCGCAAGCGAAAAAACCAGCATGGCGGCAAAGATGACAGAGCAGTATCTTTTCATAAACTCTTACCTCTATTCTTTATTCTTGGTCCCGGGTGGCCCACAGGCCACCCCTACAGGTGCAGCATACCTCCGCTTTGTCCCGCGCAGAACCTTGTAGGGGCGGCTTGTGAGCCGCCCGGGAACCTAAAATCAGCCTCGTCTCAATTGAAATGGACGAAGATTAGATTCCCGTGTGTCGCTCCGTCCTGCTCCTGTACCCTCACTCCCGGTTCCTGTGCAGGGCCTTTTCAACCAAAGGCAAAACCGCCATGGCAAGCGCGCCGCCGATGGACGCCGTGAACAGCTGCGGCAGCGAAAACAGGTTCGTCACAACCGCCGCCTGCGGTGCGGGCAGCCGCAGCAGCAGCGGCACCGCGAGCCGGACGATCCCGAGGTAAAGCACGGCAAACTTGCATGCCGCCGCCGAGACCAGCGCCACGGCGCGCACAAGGTGCGTGCTGGCGAATTTTCGCTTGCCGATGAAATGCCAGGCCAGGACCAGCGCGGCGTTGCCCGCCATCATGAACGGAATAATCATCCAAAGCGGGCCAATGCCCAGCAGCTTCGCGAACACCGGGGAGATTGCCGCAACCGTCAGCCCCGAGGTCAGCCCGCAGGTCATCACCGCGACAATCAACATGAGGTTCACCAAAGGCCCTGTGACAAATTGCCCGAACGATGCCGTGGCGGCCTGCGTGCCGATCACCAGAGCGATGAACACCGCCGTTGCGGTGATCCAGTAAACGCGCTTGTTTTTCATGATGCTCCTATCCTACCACTTGTTGTGATATTTCTCCACAAAGCCCATGCGGTCTACCAGGTCAACCGCCGTGCCGCCGTCGAGGATGGCGCGGCCCGTGAACTTGCCGAAGACCTGGTGCCCGCTCATGCAGATGACACCCAGGTCGATGTCGTTGACATTATCGTAGACCGGCGTGAATATCATTTCCAGGCGGCCGTCATTCGACGTGAATTTCCAGGGCGACATATAGTCATCCCTGCCGTCCTTTTGCGGCAGATGGAAGGTTACCTGGTCGAGCTTATGGGCGCGGCCATTATGGAAGAGCATGTTTTCGCTGGCGGCGGAGGTGTCGCCGAAGCCGTAGCCCAGGTTCCAGCCAAAGCTGCCGCCGTCCGGGAGCTCCGTGTTCAGGCTGCTCCAATACCAGGTGTTGTCGTAGGTCCAGACGCCGCGGCCCCAGTCCAGCGTGGCGAAGGAATCGGCGGGGTCAAACGTGATGACCCGGTTGCCGTGGGTCACCGTGCCGCCCACCCGCATGCAGTTGATCTTCTGGTTATAGTAGAAGTGCCCGGGCTTGCCCAGGGGCGTGGCGACGACCATGGTCTCCTCCGGAAGGTCCGTCAGCGTCAGGTCCACGCGCAGGGGAAGCTTTTCCCTGCCGAACTTGGGAACGAAGCCCCGCAGGATCCGTTTGTCGCCGCCGTGGTAAAAGCCCATCTTGATGCCGCCGACGCGCCGCTCCAAATTGCCTTCTTCTGACGTGGCCGGTAGGTTCCAGCGGCCCAGGGGGAAGGGCGTCACCAGGGCCTTTTGGATGGTCGTCCCGGCATGGTAGTCGATGAGGCTGAAGTTGAGGTTCCCCACAAAGCCGCTGTCGCTGATGATGAGCACCATGCCGAAATCCTGGTTGCCCAGCACGTAGCAGTCCCATTCCTTGACGCGCCAGGCGGGCACGGTGATATCAGCGCGGTCGTACTGCCACAGCAGGCGCTTGGCGTAGCCCGGCTCGGCGATGTCGCCGTTTTGCAGCAGCCGACGCGGCTCGGTGATTTCATGCTGGCGGTTGGATGGTATAAATGGTGTGGTTGGCATAATATCCTCCTTGGGTGATTATTTGGTTGCGCTGCGCGCAAAGGAGTGTTGATTAATCCGTCAAGTTGCGCTCATGCCGCCCCAAAAATTGAAACTACGGTCCCTCTCGCCCTGCCGCCTTCATCTTCGCCGGTCACGCCTTGCGAACGGCAATACACTTAGCGGCAACCCGCCCGAACGGCCCCTTCGGTTCCGAAGGGGCTGTCATCGCGACGGAACCTAACCCATTGCATAACTGTCGCGCGATGACTGGGGAAGTAATCGCGGAGCGATCAATTCTCAACTCTCAATTCTCAACTCAACTCCCCCAAACTGGTTCCACGGGCTTGCGGTCCGGCTCGGGCAGCCAGCGGTGGCCTTGCTGCAGCGCGTCTTTCGGGGCAAGGATGGCCATGCTTTTCAGGTTGTCGCAGCTGTAAAAGGCGTAGTCGCCGATTTCCCGCACGGCGGAGGGGATGGCGATTGCCGTCAGGCCAAGGCAGCGCAGGAAGGCGTCCTTGCCAATCACCTCCAGGCCCTCCGGCAAATTGATCTCCATCATATTTTCGCAGCCATGGAACGCCCGCGTGTCAATTTCCCGCAGGCTTTCGGGCAAAACAACCGCGCCCAGGGCATAGCATTTGTAGAATGCGCAATGGGCGATGCTCATCACGCCCTCCGGCACGGTGTAGGAGACTTCTTTCTTCAGCGCGCCGTTTTTATCGTACTGTGCTGTGTTGGCATTGGGGTAGCTGATTAAGCGCGTCTTATCCTTGCTGAAGAGCACGCCATTGACAGACGTGAATGCCGGATTTTTTTCGCTGACGATGAATTCCTTCAGGTAACGGTTGGCGAAGACGCCCCATTTGTCGATCTCAATGATATTGGCGCCTAATTCAATTACATGTAAATCATCGCAGTGCTGGATGGCCATTTCGCCGATGGCCGTCACCGGCTTGCCCTGGAATTCGTCGGGGATCACCAGCTTGGTCTGGCTGGCGGTGTTTTTATAGCGCGCCAGGATATAGCTTTCCCCGCCGGGGGCAGGCAAAAACTCCATGTTGCCCTGGGATTCGCGGCTCGACGCGCAGCCGGCAGCGCTTGTAAGCAATAACGCGGCGATCATGCCTAACGCGATGCAGTGCCTGTAGGGGCGGCTTGTGAGCCGCCCGGGACCCCAAACAGGATGATTTTGTGCGCGGGTGGCTCGCAAGCCACCCCTACGTGCGGTTACAGAGGTCATACGTTTCATGCGAGCTCCCCTCCTTTCAGCTGCTTGGCGGCATCCAGCGCCTCGGCCCGCTCCTTCAGGTCCGCGCCGATTTTTTCCATCTTCCTTGGGGAAAGGTCATAGAACACATAAGGCAGGGCCGAAACGATCGTCAGGCCCACGACGACCCATATCTGCGTGGTCATTACGCTCTGGAACACCGCCGGGTCGTAGAGCACGTCCATGTCGCCAAAGAGCCCCGCGCGGCCCAGGAAGAACGGGAGCACATAACCCACGAGGAAGCCCAGCGGCCCCGTGACGTAAGTAAAGTAGTTCATGCTGGCCTCGAGCCGTTCGCCGCTGCGCCATTGCTGGTAGTCCCAGATGTCCGCCGCGATGGTTCTGCCGATGACGTCGTGGGTCGAGATGAAAAAGGTCCGCGCGCTGCTCAGCACCATCAGCAGCACAATTTGGAAGGTGCTGCCCTGCCGCAGCCCGAGGCACGGGATGAGCGCGATGGTGAGCGCCGCGCAAATCGCGCGCAGGCCGATCATATTCGTCCGCTTGGAAAAATGCTTGGTGAAAAATGGCGTCGAGAGCTGCCCGGTGAAGGACGTTGGCAGCTTATACAGGTTCACCAGCAGGCCGTAGGCCCATGGCAGGCGGGTGACGTAGATGTACAGCCACACCATCAGGCCCTCCTGCACGTTGGGCCCCATGCCGATGGTGTCCGAAAAGCTTTTGATCCATTGGTACTTGTTGCTGAATACTTCCTTGACTGTTTTGGTGAACTTTGCCCTTGCTACATGGCCCTTTTCCTGCACCACGCGCTCGTGCACCTTGAGCACCAGCAGGGCTTGCACCAGGCAGATCATGCCGTAGATGGGGAAGATGACCCGGTACGCGCGGATATTCTGTACGCCGCCGAAGAGCATGGCCAGCATCGGGTACACGATGCCGAAGATGGAACGCAGCAGGCCCGTGAAAATGGGCGCGATGGACATGATGCGCGTGCGCTCCTGGGAGTTGGGGCTCAGCAGACCCTGGATGTTGTCCACATTGCTTTGGTACTCTTTCAGGCCGGAGCCCCCGACATTGCCGCTGCTGACATTGCCGATGAACATGGTGATGAAGCTCACCATCAGCAGCAGGCGGCTGTAGCTCATATTTTGATATGGGATGTTGACCAGCCAGATCACCAGCGCCAGAATCAGGGGACCATAAAAAATAATAAACGGCTTGAACTTGCCGAACTTTTTGCCGAACCACCGCAGCGTCAGCGCCATGAGCGCCGAATTCAGCACGAAAATCAGCAGCGCCAGGGCGATATGCCGCAGAAAATTCGGGAGCAGGTTGTCGAAGAAGGGGGTGCTGGGCGCGATCCATAACGCGCCGGCCGCTAGCAACACGCCCACGGCGCCAACCAGCATGGAGCGCGTGACCCGCTTGGAAAACCGGCCCATGTTGTCCATAATGTAGGGTTTGAGCGGCAGCGTGATGTAGTTGATCACCGTGCAAAGGGTGCCAATGACATACACGTCCATGAGCCTGATCTGGAAAATCAGGCCGCAGAGCGTCGCCGTTCCCGCGGAAAGGGCCAGGGTATCGAACAGGGTTGACCACCCGCCGACCCCCATGCTGGCCGCGCACCAGCTGGCAAATTCCGAATAGGAAACGTAGTCGCCTTCCTTCGGGGTTTTCCAGTGCTTAAACAGGGCCAGGTCCCGCAGGTTCTTCTTTGGTTTTGCCAAAATATCAACCTCCCATTGTATTGATCGTGCGGTTACCGCATATGCCTTCCATAAAACTCCCTCAGCTTCGCCTCATATGCCTCCTTGCCCACGGCATAGCTGAACCCGTGCCCCGCGCCATCGACGAACAGGCAATCCTTTTCCACTTTGGTGGCGTCATAGAGCGCGCGGCCCATCCAGGCGGGCACATAAGGGTCCGCCTCGCCGTGCACATAGAGCGTGGGTACTTTCATGTTCCCCACAATGCGCAGGGCATTGGTGTCCTTCACGAGGGATTTGCCCGTGAAAACGCGAAACCACATCGCCATGGCCCAAATGCCCGGCGGGTAGTGGAGGTGCAGTTCCTTTTTTGCCACGTTTTTGACCATCTCGTAGCCGCTGGTGAACGGGCAGTCGGCCACCACGCATTTCACGCACGCGGGCGGGTTGTTGGCGTTCGCGTTGAGCACGACGTTGCCGCCCATGGAGGCCCCGTGCAGCGCAACGAGGGGATGATCGCCCAGCCGGCCCTGGAAGGCCTCGACCCATTCGATCGCGTCGGGCCACTCCAGCGAGGAAAAACCGATGTATTTGCCGTCGCTCTCGCCGTGGCAGCGGTGGTCCGGCATGAGGATATTGTAGCCCATATCCTCGTGGTACGCTTTGACCGCGCACGCGAAGTCGCAGCGGTTTGACACGAAGCCATGCGCCAGCAGGACCATCTTGTTGCCGGGCCGCCCGGCCGGTATGTAGAAGCCGCGCAGGGTGAGACCGTCCTTGCTTTTGATCTCCACCTTCTCGTGGGGGATGGTGTTCAGGTAGGCGACGCCATCCGCCCGCTGGCGCTCAAAGAGCGCCTTATTGGGGTCGTCGGGCACGGGATCCTCGTAGTCCTTTTTTGTGCGCACAAAGACAATCAGGTAGCCGATCAGCCCGCCGATGAACGTCGCGGCGATGACGAAGCCAATGAACCCAATAATGATTCCAAGCCACATAACAATCCCCTCCTCTTATTTCCCGAACCGCAGCACGTTCCAGCTGGCTTTGTTGAGCCTTGCGCCGTAAATGCCATTGTTAATTTTTTCAAGGGCTTCCTTGCATGGCTTGACGCGCTGCGCCGCCGCGCTGTTGCGGGCCTGCAAATCGTCGCAGATGAGCGAGATATGTTCGAGAGGGCGCAGCCCATTAAAGTCGCGCAGGTCGCAGTCGAAGGCCGTGTCATGCTCCAAATCGCGGTTGACGGCAAAGATCGCGAGGGCTTCGTTTTCCTCATCATACACAGCAATCGATTCCACGTCGCTGACGTCCGTAAAATCCCTGGTGTCGTGCCTGCCGCAGGAAAGAACGGGCTGCAGGGCGGTTCCCCTGCCATAATTGGACACATGCAGGAAGGGGTAGTAGGTCGTTTGCGCCCAGGCGCCGCCGTCAGGCTCGGTCATGATGGGCGCGATCACGTTTACGAGCTGCGCCAGGCACGCCATGCGGATCCTGTCGCTGTGCCGGAGCAGCATAATGAGCATTAAGCCAACCAGAAGGGCGTCCTCAAACGTGTAATGATCTTCCAGCAGCGCCGGGGCCGCCTGCCACGGCCTGTTCTTCATGGTGTCGTCGTCGGCCTTGTTGGAATGGTACCAGACATTCCACTCGTCAAAGCTCAGGTACATGGTCTTCTTGCTGCGCTTTTTGGCCTTGACATAATCGCACGTCGCCGTGACCGTCTTGATGAAATGCTCCATCTCCATGGTTTTCGCGAGGAAATTTTGGGTGTCCTCGCCGCGCTTGCCGTAATATTGGTGCAGGGAGATATAATCCACGCAGTCGTAGGCGTGGTCCAGCACCGCGGCCTCCCATTCCGGGAAGGTACGCATGGAAGGACTCGAACTGCCCACGGCCACAAGCTCAATTTTAGGGTCGAACATTTTCATAGCTCTTGCGGTCTGAGAAGCAAGACGGCCGTATTCGTCAGCGGTTTTGTGGCCGATCTGCCAGCTGCCATCCAATTCGTTGCCAAGGCACCAGGTTTTGATGCCGTAGGGCTCCTTTACGCCGTGGGAAACGCGCAGGTCGCTGTACCTGCCGCCGCCGGGGTGGTTGCAGTATTCCAGCAGGTTCAGCGCGTCCGCCACGCCGCGCGTGCCCAGGTTGACGGCCATCATGACATCAGCGCCGGCCTTTTTGCACCAGCGGGCGAACTCGTTAACGCCGACGAGGTTCGGCTCCGTGCTGCGCCAGGCAAGGTCCAGGCGAGGGGGCCGCAGGGACACCGGCCCCACGCCGTCCTCCCAAAAGTAGTTGGAGACAAAATTCCCGCCGGGCCAGCGGACGATCGGCACCCGCAAATTTTTCACCAACCCAAGTACATCGCATCGGAAGCCTTCTTCGTCGGCTTCGGGATGGCCCGGCTGGTAAATCCCGCCATAAACCGCGCGGCCCAGGTGCTCGATGAACGAGCCGAACAGGCGCTCGTCCACTTTCGCGATGGCAAAGTCCTTGCTGAAGAGCACAGACGCTTTTTTATCCGGCATGGCGGCCCCTCTCACTATTTGTTTTTATATTGTTTAAAGTATATCAAAATTGGCACGCAAATGCAAGCCTTTTGGTTGACTTTCTTGCTGTTATATGATAAACTTATGAAAAGTTTATGGAGGTTCCATCCGTGACATTTAAATTGGCATTTATTGGGGCGGGAAGCATTGGGTTCACGCGCAGCTTGCTGCGGGACGTCCTGAGCGTCCCGGAGTTTCACTGCATCGAAGTCGCGTTTACCGATATCGATCAGCAAAACCTGGATATGGTCACGCGGATTTGCCAGCGGGACATCGAAGCCAACGGCCTGGAGATTAAAATTGAAGCGACCACAGACAGACGCGCAGCGCTAAAAAACGCGAGGTATGTGATCAACTGCGTCAGAGTCGGCGGTCTCGGGGCCTTTGAGACAGACGTGAACATCCCCCTGAAATACGGCGTGGACCAATGCGTGGGCGATACGATTTGCGCGGGCGGGATTATGTATGGCCAGCGGGGTATTCCCGTCATGCTTGATTTTTGCAAGGATATCCGGGAGGTTGGCGCGCCGGGATGCTTGTTGCTGAATTATTCGAACCCCAACGCGATGGTCACCTGGGCATGCAGCCAATATGGCGGCGTGAACACCATTGGCCTGTGCCACGGCGTGCAGCACGGCGCGGGGAATATCGCCGAAGCCCTTGGCGTGCCCGCGCAAGAGCTCGACTATATCTGCGCCGGCATCAATCATCAGACGTGGTTCATCAGCGTCAAGCACAAGGGCCGCGACATGCTGCCGGGCCTGCTGGAAGCCTTTGAGTCGCATCCCAGGCTCAGCAAGGTGGAAAAAGTCCGCATTGACGTCATGCGCCGCTTCGGCTATTTCAGCACGGAGTCCAACGGGCATTTGTCGGAATATTTGCCCTGGTATCGAAAGCGTTTGAAAGAAATTGAGCGGTGGATTGATACCTCCGACTGGGTGCACGGCGAAACGGGCGGCTACCTGCGCGTTTGCACGGAAGGCCGCAACTGGTTCGAGGCGGATTTTGCCAACTGGCGCGATTGGCCCACACGCAAATTTTCCCCGGAGGAGCGCGGGAGCGAGCATGGCTCCTATATCATCGAGGGCCTGGAAACCGGGCGCGTCTACCGTGGGCATTTTAACGTGCTGAATCGGGGTTGTATTACGAATTTGCCGGATGACGCGGTTGTCGAAGTGCCGGGGTATGTGGACGCCAATGGCGTGAGCATCCCCAAAATCGGCGACTTGCCCCTTGGTCCCGCGGCGATTTGCAATGCCAGCATCAGCGTGCAAAGGCTGGCGGTGGAAGCGGCGGTGCGCGGCGACGCGTTTTTGCTCAAGCAGGCCATGCTGCTGGATCCACTCGTAGGCGCAGTATGCGATACCGCCGAGGCCTGCCAGATGACCGATGAAATGCTCATCGCCGGGGAACCATGGCTCCCGCAGTATAGCGAGGCGATTGCCAGGGCAAAGGATTATTTCGCGGGAGGGGATGTCATTCCAACAAAAGAGACTGGGGGCGCCGTGCGGCTGCATGTCAAATCCGTGGACGAAATGGCCCTGGACAAAGAAAAGGCGCGAAAGCTGGCCGAGGCTTCGCAGAAGGCGGACTTGGGGTGACGCTGTAGGGGCGGCCTGTGGGCGGCCCGCAATTCTAACCATACGCTGATAAAGCGCGGGTGGCCCGTAGGCCACCCCTACAGGCGGGAAGATTTTGGCTGGGGGGGAGAAACATGAAGCCGGTTCTTCGCTTATTGAAAGAAGCAAAAAAATATTGGGGCCTGCTGGGTATTGCCATGCTTTGCATCGCGGTGGTGACGGCCTCCCAGCTGCTTGCGCCTTCGATGATCCAGCGGCTCATGGAGCTGGTCGAGAACCAGGACCCCGACCTGCCGCGCAAGGCAGCCAGGCTGGCGGCGATTATGGCGCTAAATTATTTCCTGCGCAGCGTCGCGCAGGGGCTGCGGCAATATCTGTCGCACAAGGCGGCGTGGCATTATGTCTCGGACATGCGGGTCAAGCTATACAATCACTACCAGAGCCTGTCGCTGGATTTTTATCACGATAAGCAAATCGGCCAGCTCATGAGCCGCGTGATTTCCGATACCGACAAGCTCGAAACGCTCATTGCCCACGCGGCGCCGGATTTGATCGTCAACGTGATCCTCTTCGGCGGGGTGGCGGTGATCCTGTTCGCCCTCAACGCGAGGCTTGCGCTGACGAGCTTGATCGTACTCCCGTTTTTGGCGGTCACCTCCCGGTGGTTCGCGAAGAAGGTACGGCCAAGGTTCCGCGAGGGCCAAAAAATCATCGGGGACCTCAGCGCCGAGCTGCAGGACAATCTTTCGGGCATCCGGGAGATCAAGCTCTTCAACCAGCAGGAAAAAGAGCATAGAGACGTGGAAACCTCTTCGCTCAGGCACATCAGGACGCTGCTTTCCGCGCTGAAGCTTGGAGCAATCTACCACCCGGGAATTGAGTTTCTGGGCAACATGGGCACGGTGATTGTCATCGGCTATGGCGGATATCTCGCGGCGGCGGGGCTCGCGCCGCTGAGTGTGATCATCGCTTTCATTTTCTATTTGTGGATTTTCTACCAGCCGATTTCAGCCTTGGCGCGCATTAACGAGGACATTCAAAGCTCCGTGGCGGGAGCCGAGCGCATCTTCGAGATGCTGGATATCGCGCCCACGGTACAGGACCAGCCAGACGCCCTCCACCTGAAGGATCCCCGCGGGGAGCTGGAATTCGAAAACGTCAGCTTTCAATACAACGAATACACGGAAGTGATAAAAGATCTTAGTTTTGTGGCAAAACCGGGGAAGATCGTCGCGCTTGTGGGGCAGACGGGCGTTGGGAAAACGACGATTGTCTCTCTTTTAGGAAGATTCTATGATCCTGTCTCCGGCAGGATACTGCTCGACGGCCATGATTTGCGGGACATCACCCTCGCGAGCCTGCACGACAGCATGAGCATTGTGCTGCAGGACGTGTTTCTCTTCAACGGAACCGTAAGAGAAAACATCTGCTACGGCGAACCGGGCGCAAGCGACGAACAAATGGAGGAGGCCGCGCGCCTGGCCCACGCCCACGAGTTCATCGAGGACCTGGAGCAGGGCTACGACACGATGATCGGCGAGCGGGGCATCAAGCTTTCCGGCGGGCAAAAGCAGCGCCTGAGCATCGCCCGCGCCATTTTGCGCAACCGGCCGGTGCTGATCCTTGACGAGGCGACCTCCGCCATCGACGTGGAAACCGAGCGGCTCATCCAGCGGGCCATGGACAAGGTGATGGAACATCGCACGACCGTCATCATCGCGCACCGGCTGTCGACCGTCAAAAAAGCGGACAACATCATCGTGCTGGAAGACGGCGAAATCGCGGAATCCGGCACGCACGGGGAACTCGTCGAACGAAACGGCATCTACGCGAATTATCATCGGGCACAGTTGTTTGTTTAATGTACAATGTACAAATTACAAATGAGAGTTGATTTTAGCATATTTGTACATTGTACACTGTACATTGTAATTTGATTTCAAGGAGGCACCATCATGGCCATCATCAACCAAATCCTGGCACTCATCTTCGCGCCGCTGACACTCATCATCGGCTGGACCGGCCTGCGCTCGAGCATCACCAACGACCCGGCGCAGTACAAAAACGTGATTTTTCTCATCGGCGACGGCATGAGCGAAAACACTCTCAGCACAGCCCTGGCCGAGGACACAGCGCCCCTGGCCATCCACTCCCTGCCCGTGCGCGGGGAAAGTAAAACCAACGCCTGGCCGGGCTTCGTTGTCACCGATTCCGCCGCCGGGGGCACCGCCCTCGCCTGCGGCATCCGCAACATCGTCGCGGAAATCGGCGTATATCCCCTGGCGCCGTTTGGCGTGGTGGTCCGGCCCGCGAACCTTTCGGAAATGGCTCTGAAAAGCGGCCGGTCCGCCGGCGTTGTGACGACGGACCTCACCAGCGGAGCCACGCCCGCCACCTTCAGCGCCCACGCGAGCACCCGCATCCAGGAAGGGACCATTTCCAAAAGCCAGCTGAACTCCGGCCTGAATCTCATCTGGGGCGGGGCAAGCAAATCGATCACAAAAGAAAACGCGAACGCCAAGGGCTTTGCCTATGTGGACAACAAGGCGGATTGGGAAGCCCTGGCAGCATGCTGCCGCAGCTTCGCCCAGTTCGACAATGGCTTCTTAGCCAACACCACGAACACAACGGAAGTGCCCACCCTGGATGAAATGACCACGAAGGCCATCGACCTGCTCGGCAGCAACGAAAAGGGCTTTTTCCTGATGGTGGAGGCCGCGCATATCGACAAATTTGCCCACGACAATAATAAGGAGATGGTCGTCCACCATGTGCGGGAGTTCGACAAGGCCGTGAAAATAGCCATTGACTATGCCGCGGACAACGCCGACACCCTTGTGATCGTCACCGCTGACCACGAAACCGGCGGGATCAAGCTGAAGGATGGCGACTACGTCTTCACCTCCGGCGGGCACACCAAGGCGAATGTGCCGGTGTATGTCAACCGCGACGACGCGGGCTTCACGGACGGCGGCGTCTGGAAAAACCGCCAGATCGGCGCGCAGATGGGCCGCGTCATGGGCTTTGGCCCGGATATGTTCCCCACGCCGATTTTGCCGAGAAAGTGATATCAGGTGGCATAATGCGAACAATCGCCGTACTTGCGGCCATTGGCATGGAGGCCGCGCCCTTTACCCGGAGAATGGAGAATACGTCGGCGGACGGGAAATTCCTGCGCGGCAATATCGGAAAGGCCGACGTGGTTCTCCATCGATGCGGCATAGGCATGCGCAATGCCGATAAAGGCGCGCGGGCTTTGGTCGGCCATGCCAAACCGGACGCGCTGATCTTATATGGGATATCCGGTGGGTTAATCCCTGAAATTCAATTGCATGAAATAGTGATCGGGACATCGTCTGCCTGCAAAGAACGCGCCGAGGATCTGGACAGGCGGCTTGCGGACATCGCGGCGCAAGCGCTTCCGGGTGCGAGAGCCGCGCCGCTCGCCTGCACCAGGACCGTAACGGTACGCAAGAAGCGCAAGACGCTGCTTGCGGGCAGCGGAGCCGTTTGCGTCGACATGGAAAGCTTTGCCGCTGCAAAAGCTGCGCGTGAGAAAGGCGTGCCGCTTTTGGTGCTCCGCAGCATATCGGATACATTCCAGCCGGTTTCCCTGCTCGCGTTCAAAAATGGGAAAATCGCGGCGGAAACAGCGGCCTTTGCCGTGGAAACGGTGATCAAAGCGCTTTCAAATGAAAGGTGAACAAGCTTGAAAATAAAGCAAGATATTTTTCATGCCTCGTTGGCACCGGAAATCGCAAGAAAGGTGTGAGCAATATATGAGCATTCAAACCTGGCCCGGCACCTGGCCCATAAAGCTGGGCGAGCTGGAAATCAACCTGCCCCTGGTGCGGGGCGGCGACGGCTTCGGCATCTACGCCTTCGACCCCATGGGGCGCGGCGCGTGGAATATTGCCGCCGCGAAGGCCCTGGCGGAGCGGCTGGCGCCATTTCGTTTCGATATCCTGCTGGCGGCGGAGTCGAAATCCATCGCCCTGGCGGAGCAGCTCGCCCGCATGCTGGGGCACGACGACTATGTTGTGCTGCGCAAGGCCCGCAAGCTTTACATGACGGATCCCATGGTGATGGACGTCAAGAGCATCACCACCGCGGCGCGGCAGCAATTTTTCCTGGGGCGCGACCAGCAGGAGCTGCTGCGGGGCAGGCGCGTGTGCGTCCTGGACGACGTGATTTCCACCGGCGGCACGTTACGCGCGGTATGTAATATGGCCAAGGCCCTGGAGGCTAATGTGGCTGTCATCGCCTGCGTGCTGACAGAAGAAACCCCGCGGGATTTCTTCGATGGCATCCCCGTGGTGGCGCTGGACCATATTCCGCTGCCCGGGTTCATTTTGCAGCCTGTTGCGTGATTGCCTTGCGCGAGCGCAACAGGCTCATAAAAAACAACAGGAGGTTTCTTATGCAATATCGTACTGACCCAAAATCAGGCAACCAATTATCCGCGCTGGGCTTTGGCTGCATGCGGCTTCCCCGCGGGATTTCCGGGATCGACATCGACAAATCCGCGGCGCTCATCCAAAGCGCTGTGGAGCGCGGTGTGAATTATTTTGACACCGCATATATCTATCCGGGCAGCGAGGCGGCGCTGGGGCAAATCTTTAGATCACACGCAAATTTACGTGATCAGATTTTTCTGGCGACAAAGCTGCCCTTCCGCCGGGTGAAACGCTACGAGGATTTCGATAAACTCTTCAACATCCAGCTGGAACGGCTGGGAACCGGTTACATCGATTATTATCTGATCCACAGCCTGGCGACCGTGAAAGAATGGGAAGGCCTTGTGGCCCTTGGCGCGGAGCGCTGGATCGGCGCGCAGAAAGCGGCCGGGCGCATCCGGCAGATCGGGTTTTCCTTCCATGGGAGCCAAGCGGAGTTTTTGAAGCTGCTGGAGCGCTGCCCCTGGGATTTCACCATGATTCAATATAACTACTCCAATGAAACGTACCAGGCGGGCCGGGCGGGGCTGCAAAAAGCCGCCGCAATGGGCCTGCCGGTGATTGTGATGGAGCCCCTGCTCGGCGGCAAGCTTGCCGCGGGGCTGCCCAAAAAAGCGGCGGCGCTTTTGGAGCGGGCCGTCCCCGGGCGCAGCCCCGCCGCCTGGGCCGTGCGCTGGCTGTGGGATCAGCCGGAAGTGACTGTCGTGCTTTCGGGTATGAACGGCATGGCCCAGCTGGACGATAACATCCAGACCGCCGAAGCCGCCCTCCCCGGCTGCCTAAATGATGGCGAGCGGGCGATCTACCCCCAGGTGCAGGAGATTTTCCGCGAGAGCTACAAGATCCCGTGCACAGGCTGCAACTACTGCCTGCCCTGTCCGAAGGGCGTCAATATCCCGGGGTGCCTTGCGGCATACAACGCAAGCTACGCCATCAATTTGCGCGCGGGCTTCCAGCAATATTCCACGAGCGCGAATCTCGCTGGCTACGAGACCTACATGGGCGCGCACAATTGCACGGCGTGTGGTACGTGCGTGCGCAAATGCCCGCAGCATATCGACATCCCGGCCGGGCTCAAGCGCGTTGGGCGCAGGCTGGAACCCGGCGCCGTCCGCCTGGGTATCAAAATATTCAAAATGATGCAGAGGGCGCCGTGACTTCGCAAATTACAAATGACAAATTACAATGTACAAATATGCATGAACATTGGTTCCGCATTCATTTGTACATTGTAATTTGTCATTTGTAATTTATAAAGTCGTTACGCCATTGCTTCCTGCGGCTCATCTTCCAGTTCTTTGGCCAGGCGGCGGCGTTCGATGAGCTCGGCCTCCACCCTGTCGCGCATGTCGGCGGGGTATTTATACAGAATGCGGGCGATGAGGAAAATCAGCGTGTCCACGGCGGGCACCAGAAGGTACAGCGTGGGCGCCCAATGGTAAAAGCGCGCGGGCTGCTCATTTCCCAGCTTGGGGTCAAAGCCAAGGGAGTCGATGACCAGGTTGCCGACGGCCGTGTCGATGTTATTGATCACGATTTTCCGCAGGATCCCCTCCACGGCCATGTTCACGCCCTCGCTGCGCCGGCCGGTTTTCCACTCCACATAGTCGAGCATCTCGAATTTGTTGATGTTTTCCGCGATGGTATTCACGCGCCCAAGGGTCCGGCTGAACATTTCCATGGTCCAGTTGAACAGGATGCCGCCCTTTGATCTCATGCCGACCACCCATTTGAGCGCGTTGGCGGCGGTGGCGATGCCCTGGTAAACAACCTGCGAGTTGCGTGGCCCGCCGAGCCGTTTGATAATGGGCAGGGCAAAGGGTACGATCAAATTGCAGGGGGCGGACACGATGTTATCGCGGAAAAAAAGCAGGAACTCGCCCCGGAGCCGGCCGGATTTGCTGTTGAGCACCTCGTCCACGCCGCAGTAGCGGTAGAAGTCATTGTCGCCAAGGTTGGGGGTGAATACGGTGAGAAAACGGGCGGCCATGTCCAGCATAAAATAGCGGTTGTGCTTGACAATGCGGAAGCATTCCAGCATTTCCAGGAGAAACCCCTTGAATCCCGTTTCCTCCGAAGCCTTGGGGTTTACCATATCCGGCGCGCGCTGTATCACGAAGGTGGACGCCACATCCAAGAACAGGCATGGGACGGTAAATACCGCCGCGCCCAGCAGATATATGCTGTACTCCGACCATCCGAACACGTCGCGCAGGCCGACGAGCATGATGGCGATGGGTACCAGCATCTCGTGAATGGTGGTGCCGATCCCCTGCGCCCAAGCGATGCGGCTGCGCTCCTTGGAATAGGGGGAGACATGGACGACGATCTTCGAGCCGGAAACCGCGCCCGGCGTGCCGATGGTGTCTCCGAGGCCTTTCAAGGCGATAAACAGGCCGACGCGCTGCCATGGGGTCAGGCCAAAGTCGAACATGAGAAACAGCGTAACCAGCAAATTGGCCCATGTGCTGATGCGGCAAATCCAGCGGTGCGTGTTCAATTTGTAGTTTCTGGTGTCCATGAAAGCGCCTACGATCGGGTCGTTGATGCCGTCATATATACCATAGGACACATTGGCCACCGTCTGGAGCCGCTTGTTCATCCCAAATACGTTTTGGTAGAGATACATGGTGTTGTAGACAAAGCCGTTGCGCAGGCCGGCAAACAATTGCGGAACGAAATATGTTCCCAGCTCCCACGGCTTGATTTTTTCCGGCGGCAGATCGCTGCCCTTCACCCATTTTACCGGGTGGCGGGTGGCTTCGCGCAGATGCTCTCGTTTTTCTTCGCTGAGTTTTGGCATAGGCTTCCAACTTTCGTTCAGTATTCGGAGTTGTCTTGGGCATTATAACACATTTTTTATACCAATGCAAGTATATTTTTGCCACAACATTTCATGAAAGCGTAGGAATTCCCGGCGGAAATGGAATTGAGGATTGAAAATTGAGAATTGAGCGCTTTGGCGGGATGGGATAACTCGGCGGTTCTATTTTTGGTGTTTGGGCATCGATTTCATCCAGGGCTGCGGCCAGGGCCGCCATCATGCCGTCCGTATCGCAGGGGGAGGTCAGGAACAACACCCTGCCGTTCTGTATATATTCCGGCTCTATGCGGTGTTTATGCAGCAAATCAGCAGGATCAAATCCACAATAGACGACGAGCTTGGAGCGGTCGTCCGGTTGCAAAAGGCGCAGGCTCCGCCATTGTTTCGCGTGATCATAAAACACGTCCAGGCGCCGCTGCCATGCGGAAAAAAGCGCTGTGCGCCGCTCTTCCAGCAAAGCGACGCATTGCTCGATGGAGGCCATAAGAAGATATGAGGGGCTGCTGGTTTGGAAGACGCGCAATTGATGCTCCAGATTTGACAGGTCCACGCGGCCAGTCATCACATGCAGCAGCGCCGTCTGCGTCAGCGCCGGCAGGGTTTTATGTGTGCTGGTGTTCACAAGATCGGCTTTTGGCAGCGGCAGGTGCGCGCCGTGGGCGGCGTCAATATATAACGGGACGGGGCATGCGAGCTCGCTTTGCATGCCTTCATAGGTGGGGCTTGTGATCACGCAGAGCGCGGCGTCCGGATGGGCGGCAAGCGCCTGGTCGAGGGCCTCCTGCGTAACCCTGCCGTAAATGCCCCACTCCGGGAGCCATTCGGGCTCCAAATACACCGGTTGCAATTCACGCAGTTCCATGGCGTGGAACACGGACATATGGCAGTTGCGGGCGACGAGAATCTTGTCCCCCTGCTCGGTCATGGCGCGGATACCGGCGAGAATCGCCCCCGTGCTGCCGTTGACGCTGATATAGGCGGCCTTGCTGCCCCAAAGCGCGGCGGCGCGCCGCGTGAGGCCACGCAGCACGCCTTCGGGATGCTGTAAATTATCGAAGCCCGGGATTTCCGTGATGTCCATTGCCCAAGGGAGCGCATCGCCCAGCATCGCCGCGTTGCGCTTATGGCCGGGCATGTGGAAGGGGATGGAGTCCAGGGTTTTAATTGTGCTGGCGAGGGGGGTGTCAGATGTCATAATTTGAACGCTTCTTTGATTTGCTTTGCGACCTCTTCTGCTGTCAGATTGGTATTGTCGATGCGCAGATAATTCGGCTCCGTCACCTCGCCGGGCAGGGAATTCTGGCGGTATTTTTCCTCGGCGTCGTGCAGCAGGCCTTCCGACCATTCCAAATCCCGCTTGCCGGGCTTGTGCAGCAGGCGGTTTTCGGTCTTGTTGCGGCGCAGGCGCTCGTTATAATCCGCTTCCAGCTCCACGAAATAGAACTCGAATTCGCCTTCGGGGCATTCCTCCCGGAAGCAATTCTTGATCCACTCCACGTAGGCCAGGTCCTGCGGGAAACAGCACATGAGCGTATACACCATGCCGTACTGCCCGCTTTGGGCGAAGGCCCGGAAGATGACCTCCCGCAGCTGGTGAACCACCACCCAGCCCCCCTCGTTCACATCAATCAGGGGATGCACGACATCAATCGTCTGGTGATTGAAGAACAGCTTGAGCTCCGTTATGTTCGCGAGCTCCTGGCCGATGGTCATTTTGCCGATGGACTGGGGCCCCGCGAGGATGAGAAGCTTCATACGATGATCTCTCCTATGGCGTCCAGCAAAACGCAGCCCGCGTTGGATTCATCCGTGTCGATGTGCATGGCCAGGGCGAAATTTTCGTGCACCCGCACGACAACATTGCCAAATATGATATCCCGGTCGGAGCCGACATATTGCACCTGCACGATCTGTTGATCGCTTAGGCCGTAGGCTTCGGCGTCGGCGGGGGTGGCGTGGATGTGGCGCTTGGCGGCGATCACCCCCTGCGCGATTTCAACCTCACCCGCGGGGCCGGTCAACTTGCAGCCGGGGCTGCCCGCGATGTCGCCGCTTTCCCGCACGAGGACGGAAATACCGATGTTGCGCGCGTCGGTGAGGGAAAGCTCCACCTGCGTGGCGAGGCGCACGGGGCCCAG
>Ga0123353_10003381_pt1 | contig 20162 bp, 13 predicted proteins | sample TergutLab28metaG_3_FD_92763 | JGI IMG/M metagenome (GOLD analysis project Ga0123353, IMG submission 92763) | Labiotermes labralis P3 segment gut microbial communities from Petit-Saut dam, French Guiana - Lab288 P3 | ecosystem: Host-associated > Arthropoda: Insects > Digestive system > Gut ... | reverse complement strand
GTTGTGTGCATGAAAATGGGTTGTCAAAAAATACAAAACTCCCATCAAGGTTGTGTGAATAGTACACGCGGGCTTGACGGGAGAATCACCGTTTTTGGCTTCTATTGTTTCACGACGTTAAAATGGGCGTCATTTTGTCCGGTTGTTTAAATCCTCATTTTGCGTGAGTGGAACTGCCGCTGGGCAAACATCGCGGTGACAAAATCAAGATCGACGCTCTCCGTGAGCGTGAGATTCAGCTTGTCGGTCTTCGTGTCGGAAGAAAACGCATGCAAATCCGGCGTTGCCGACTCGACTTCTTCAAGGGCAAAAATCACATCATTCAAATTGGCCAAAGATGTCGTTCGTTTTTCGAGTTTTGTGACAAAATACTCAGAGTCGTTCGTCGGCAGCCCCGGAAATCCTGCCAGGGGTTTTTGTCTTGCGTCCCAACGAATCTGAGACTCAATGACAGGAAAACTCATCGTCGTCTCGTCAGAAACAACCAACATTTGTGCTGTGTTATTGAGTGTGCTCTGAGGCGAAGACATCATTTGCATCTCCTCCTGGTATTCGTAGGCTCCGATGTCAATAGTGGGCTTATTGGATACGATGTCAATAGTGCCCGAAAACCTTGGATTTCCTGCCATATCGAGTGAGTTTTCATCCAGTCCCGCGATAAAAGCGTATTGGTTGTTCCCTTTGTCAATGGCCGGGGAATTGAGATCGAACACAAGACGATAATCACCGTGTTCTGCATCCACAAACAAGGACAGGTAGGAACCGGTCAGGTTGCTGTCACCGTTATGAGACCCGACATCAGGGGTATAGGGCGCGGTGTTGTTCACGACAATTGTGTTGTAAAGTGTCTTAGTGTCGCCCCCAATCCCGCCGCTGGAGGCCGCTTTATTATTTGTCACCGTGCAGTTTGTCAACGTCGCTCCACTATTAGTGCCGCCCCCAATCCCGCCGCCGGATGCCAAGGTCGCTTTATTATTTGTCACCGTGCAGTTTGTCAACGTCGCTCCATTATTACCGCCGGCGTTGAAAATCCCGCCGCCGCCGTGTTTGGCGGTATTTCCGGAAATGGTGCAGTTCGTCAATGTCAATGTGGAGACGTTGTAAATCCCGCCACCATTACTTTCGGTGGCTTGGTTCCCTGAAATCGTGCAGTTCATCAATGTGCTGTCGCCACTACTAATCCCGCCGCCGAAGCGGGCAGTATTCCCTGAAATCGTGCTGTCCGTTATCGTTAATTTCTCGTCGAAGCTACAAATCCCACCACCATTGCCACCACCGCCATCAGCGGTATTCTCTGTAATCGTGCAACCTTTCAATGTTAATGTGGAATTGCCAACTTTGGGAGTCGTCCCATCGCTGTAAAACCCACCGCTGTAAATCCCGCCACCCCAGGAGCTAGCATGGTTGTCCAAGATCGTGCAGTCTATTATCTCCAGTGTGCCTTCGTTGCAAATTCCGCCACCAGTACTGCTAGCGCCTCCGGTGATGGTCAATCCGACCAATTCCACGTTGATGTTGTTGTTGATGTAAAACACCCGTGATTGTTGGTGGGCGTCAATCGTCAGTTTGTTCGCGCCGAGACCGACGATGCTGACATTATTGGTGATTTCAAGCTGCTGACCATTGAGCATGATTGTCCCGGTAAGCCCCGGTGCGAACGTGATCCGCTGTCTTCCCGGGCTCTCGTTGGCCAGTTCAATCGCTTCGCGCAAACTCAAGAGGCCGTCGTTCGGATTAACAACATCATCCAGCGTGGTGACCGTAAATGTCACCACATCATCCCCTCCCTGCCATTCAACGGCACCGATGTCAACCGACAAGCTGCAAATTCGCGCTTCACCACGCTGGTCGTAGAGTAACGGGTTGTTGCTTGCATCGACGGCTTTGAGATCACTCCCGGCGTCAATTGCGGGACTGTCGGAAAACAACAGATGCGCTTTCGGCTTCCCGTTGCCGATCTCCTGCAATGGACCAAGTCTCGGATCAATCGGATCGCTTGTCGTGCCGATGATGTTGCCGCTTACGCCATCGGTCAGACCTGCTGCCCCTGTGCCAACACCGATCAGATTGTTTGCGCCAGCTATGTTAAAAAACATGCTGTAGACATCATCGGCCAGAAAGGCGGTGTTCTTCGCGACAATCGTGTTGTACAACGTGGTGGTGAAGTTGGAAAAAATCCCGCCGCCGAAATACGCGGTATTGTCCGTCACCGTGCAATTCGTCAATGTCAGTGTGCCGTAGTTGTTGTCAATTCCGCCGCCGAAGCCATCGGCAGTATTTCCTGAAATCGTGCTGTTCATCAACGTCAGTGTGCCCTCGGCGTTGCCAATCCCGCCGCCATCGTAGGCTTCGTTCCCGGAAATCGTGCTGCTCATCACCGTCAGTGTGCCTTCGTTGTAAATTCCACCACCAACGTCGCTGGCATTCTCTGCAATCGTGCTGTCTGTCACCGTCAGCGTGCCTTCGTTGTAAATTCCGCCACCACCCCAATGGGAGTCATTCCCGGAAATCGTGCTGTCCGTTATCGTCAAGGTGCCTTTGCTGTAAATTCCGCCACCGCCACAGCCATCAACGGTATTCCCGGAAATGGTGCTGCCCGTTATCGTCAAGGTGGAACTCGTGCCGGTGCCATAAATTCCACCGCCGGCTTCATCGGCGATATTTCCGGAAATCGTGCAGTCTGTCAGCGTCAATGTGCCACAGTAAATCCCGCCGCCAACATAAGAAGCAGTATTGTCGGAAATGGTGCAGTTTGTCAACGTTGATGTGTAGCTGTAAATCCCACCGCCGCTGCCGTAGTGGGCAGAGTTCCCGGAAATGATGCTGTCCGTCATCGTTAATGTGGAATTCATGCCGCCGCAGAAAATCCCGCCGCCGACGAGGAGGGCAGAGTTCCCGGAAATGATGCTATTCGTTATCGTTAATGTTGGATTCATACCAGTGCAGTTAATCCCGCCACCCCAAGTGGCGGTATTCCCGGAAATCGTGCAGTCGGTGATCGTCAATATGCTGTTGCTACTGTAAATTCCACCGCCGTCTCCTATCACATCTTTTCCTCCGGTAATGGTCAATCCTGCCAAAGCCACAGTGCTGTCTTGGATATTGAACACCTGTGACTGTCCGTCGGCGTCAATCGTCAGTTTTTCCTCACCGAACGAGACAATCGTAACGCTTCCATTGGTTGTCGCGTCGATGTTGATGGCCAGTGCCGTGCCGGAAAGCGTGATGGTGTTTTGCGTTGTCGTGGTTCGCACAACGATCAGGTCGCTCTTGGTCGTGATCGCCGCTAAGTTGATGGAATTGCGCAGAAATTGCTCTGAAAGGTTCGCCGCTGTGACTTCAATAACGGTATAATCCGTCATGTTTGCCGAGAGATTCAGGTCGGGATACATCTCCCGAATCTGATTAAACTCCCCAACACTGACGGCCAAGAGTGCCCGTTCCTCCAGTGCCTCAAGCCGAAGGTGACGCTTTTGCACCCCCTTGTTTTGCGATCCTTTGTGGGAACGGTTGTTTTTTCCGGAAAACCACCGGGAAATTTTTTCGTGTAACATAAACATGATTTGCTCCTCAATAAAAGGTGTAAATAAACAAGAATCACCAATACATTGATAAATATTATGATCATAGTTGAGAATGACACAAGAGTTTTTTATGTTATAAATTTTGATAGTGATAATTGTGATTATCGAGGCATTTGTATAGAATACGTGTTATTTCATTGAAATACAATGAGTTACAAATACCTATTTATGACCGAATTTCAAAATAAAAACAAAAGTTTTTTCTTATTTTTCCCTACCGTTCCGAGGGTGGTCGTTAATTTAGGGAAATTGAGGAGGCAAAACACGGGCAAAAATAGTATCATTCTTGAGTTTTAGCACCTCTCGTCTGCGGTTGAATGTCTGCCGAAATAGCGGGTCACCAGTATCCCTTCGTTGTTTCCCATTCAATGCCTTCGACCTGCCCGGATGTGTTTTTCAGTTGTTGGAGTTTTTCATCGAGAAATATATCAAACGCCATCTGGTCGTCCGGTCGGTGCGGCGAATCGTTGTTCCAATCGAGATAGATTTCACACGCAGGCCCTCGCATGTTGCCTTTGGCGGCCATGACGACGCACCAGAGCGACATGGTTTGCGTTATACGCACGTTGTAATCCACGTCGGATGCCGTATAAACGACACGTTGATCCGACTCGCGAAATGTCACCACGGGGGGTGTCTCGGCAAACCAGAGACCGAATTCGCAATCTTCGTAATCGCCGCTGTTCGATGACCATGCGATGGTGGTTATGCCATCGCTTACCTCCGATGTGAGATTCAACACCGGCGGCAAGCCAAGCATCGGCTCTTCACCCGAACGAATGGTGACGTTGCGGACAACACGGTCAATGGCATCCTTCCAAAACAGCGATGAATACAACAGGGTAACTTCGTAATCACCGTCGGGCAGGTCGATGTCCTTGATTGCTTTTTCGGCGGCATCATATTCGATAAAACCAAGATCGCGCTTTTCACCCGTCACGGTATTGCGAATAAGGATGTGCCAACCGGGCTGAACGAAGGCTTGCTTGTAAATGGGAATCGCGGCGGTATAAATCTCAAAAGCGTCAAAACGGCCTGCGATTTTGGCCTTCCATTCTTGCGGGATGGCATGAAAACGGTTGGAAATTCGTGCCAGAGCAGTTGACCGGCTGTCAAAACGTCCCGGCACACCGATTTCAAACATTTCGACACAGGCATTGAACCTGTTGTAGAAGAACTGCTGAACAATCCGGCAAGCATCGAAACGTGAAACGGTGATGGTTCGTCCGATGATCGGTGAATCAAACCGGATGGGAACACAGGCGTTGCTGCTGGGATAATCCCGCAGGGCATCCCAACGATTGGAAACGATTTCACGCAGGACCGGTGTCGTGTCGAAGTTGATGTTCAATGACACTTTGCCGCCATGTGTTTCGCTGTCAAAACGGACATTGAGGTACACTTGGCATTTACAGTCACTGTCGAATCGACCGTAAAACATGGCATTGCGGTCACTCATGACGGAATCGAATGGCACGGCCAGCTTATCCCGCAACATGGGGTTGACATCAAAACGTGATGTGATGAAAACAATCATAGGCATTGTTACCTCATGTTATTATGTTGAGTACCGTGGCCTAGTAATAAGAAAAACCGAGGTCACCCTCAATATTTTGTCGTGCCTGGGTTCCGTCGAGAATCGTTTGACGAATCCAGATGCCGATGGACTCACCGCCAAGCAATGAGTTCGTGATCAGACATTACCGGCACGATCACCGTGGGCTTTTGCAACAGCGAATACATCATGCAAGGACCGCGACTTCGCAATCTCGGCTGCAAAATGATCTGGGTCAACTGCATGACGTTCATGTTCGACTACGAACGGCGGTTTTTTGAGGAACACGGGCCTGCCGACGCGATGATTTATCAGTCAGAGTTCCAGCGATGCGAACTTGAATCGCAACTGCAATCGTCCGGTTATGATCCTGCACCTCGCCATTTAAAATGCTCATTGTCATTTTACCCAAAAGATGGGTGTCAAGTGAGTTTTGAGCAAAAAACGCTCGGAATTCAAAGATTCTCCCTTGAAAAACTGATGTCATCTTATCATTATTGGGGTGCCATTCACCCTGATGGGAGCAAATGGATCGTCGGTGCAATAATGCTGCCAACGGGCACGAAGTATCTTGTTTTCCGCCGCTTTTGTGCTATAATATCATGAATGAGTGAGATGATTCCTGACATCAAGGCAACCGCTGACACAGTGGTTCATTTTCTGTTTGCCAGCCCCGGCAACGAGGATTTGTTGTTGTCGCTGATTAACGCGGTATTGGTTGATGCCGGGCATCCGCCGGTCGCTAAAGTGACGGTTCGGAATCCATTCAACCCGAAAACTTTCCTTGCCGACAAAGATTCCATCCTCGACATCAAGGCGGAGGATGAGCATGGGAAAACATTCACCATTGAGTTTCAGGTCGCAGAACATGATGCCTTCGTCAATCGTATCTTGTACTATTGGGCGAAATGTTACACCGGCCAACTTCAGAAAGGAAATCCTTATCAGAAGTTGCAGCCGGTCGTGAGTATCGTTGTTGTGGAGTTCCCGCTCTTTCCAGAGCTGACAAAACTGCACAATACGTTTTACATCATGGCCCAGGATGAACCGGAATACGTGTTGACCGAGGACTTGCAGATTCACACATTGGAGTTGACGAAGGAAAAGTGGCGACAAATCCCGATGTTGGTGGAACCGCTTCGAGGCTGGTTGGAATTACTGTATTTGGCGGACAAAAAACCGGAGACGGAAATGAAAGTATTGTTGAAGAACGACCAAACACTGGAACGGGCTTACAGTGAATACCAACGTTTCACGCAGGACGCGTCGTTACGGGAATTAGAGGAAGCCCGTCAAAAATTCCTGCACGATCAAGCAACGCGGGAACTTTCGGCAGAGAAAAAAGGACGGGAAGAAGAACGGATTGAAAACTTGTTACAGGTATTAGCCAAACGTGTTGGCAAAGTACCGCCTACAGTTCGTGACAAGCTACTCGCGATCCACGACCTTGGCGTACTTCGTCAATTGATGGATGTTGCTTGGGACTGCCAAACACTGGGTGAGTTCGAGGAGGCCTTGAGCAAGTAAAACCCAAGGTGTCTGAAAAGATGCCGTACAGAACGTCATGTTTTGCCGTGAAATGTCACAATCCTCTTCGCGTCAAAACTCGAAAAACGGCAAAATGACTTTGACGTAACCTTTATACAAAGAAAAGAGTTAAGATAACACATTTTCGTTTTTGAAATCTGCACATTGCACCGTCTCTTAACCCGTGGGTCGTTGGTTCGAGTCCTGTCGGGCGTGCTTTTTTGTAGACGCAAGTTTTTTGTTATAAAAGATTTACGGCATTTTTATTTCTTGAAATAATGTTTTTTGAAAAACGTGCAATGCAAGGGTGACGAACGACTCGCCGAAAAATGTCACGATCTGCAACGAAGCGTATCAAAAAAGTGGGTGCCAGTCCGCTTAGAGGACTGGCCAAAAAAATACACTATCAGTATCAAAATATTGTATTTATATGTCATTTTCTGTACATAGATAGATTGTTTGTCGTGAAATTTCAAAACGTTATGCCATGTCAACGCCGAAATATCCATGAATTCCAATCCGAGGCTCACGAATTTAATTTCAGAATTACGTTCTAAAATTGAAATTTTTCAATCCAAAAAATTAGGAGAGCAAAACACCAAAGCCGCCCTGATTGAGCCGATCTTGCAGGCTCTTGGATGGGATACGATGGACCCTGACGAAGTGTTTCGTGAGTTCAAAAACAATAATCCCAGCAGCAACCCTGTGGATTATGCCTTAAAAATTCATCGTGAAACCAAACTTCTCATTGAGGCCAAAGGCATCGGTGAGGATTTGGATGACCGTAAGTGGATTGAGCAAGTGGTGGGATATGCCGCGATTGCCGATGTGAGGTGGTGCATTCTTACCGATGGCAATACATGGAAATTTGTCAATTCCAAAGCTCCCGGCAAGGTCAATGATCGCATTTTCAAAGAAGTGCGTATTTCATCTTGTATCGCTGATGATCAGGTCGAGGCCGCCGTCCGAATGTTAATGCACATCTCTCGTGACAACATGAAAGACGGTAACCTCGACAATCTGTGGAAAATCGACCGAACAGACAGGCGTGTTCAAGCAACACTTCATGAACTGATTCAAAGTCGCGATAAGAAATTGGTGTCTCTGTTGTCAAAAAAGTCGGAGGTTCTCACGCCAAAAGAAGTGGCGGAATCTTTGAGGCGTTTGGATGTGAATATCTCGGTTCCCGAGTTTTATAGAGAAGAAACGTCACCTCCTCCACCTGTACCCAAACGGAAAATCACAGTTATTGATCAGAAAAAAACCGTGGTGATCACAGGTGTCCCGGAAGAAATATCGCTCACCGATTCCTGGACCAGGACCAAACCCTCGGAAATGATACTCCCGTATTCAAGTCAAAAAGTTTCAGCGAATAACACTTGGAAACATGTTTATGTTTCCGTATGCAAGGCAATATACGAGAAGCACCCGAGTTCATTGAAGTCTTTGCTTGAAAACCAAAACTTTTCATCGATATTGAAGGCGGATAAAAATGCCTGCAAAGAGCCGAAACAGATCGCCGACGGTATTTTTGCAGAAACGCTCGCTTCAGCCGATACTCTTCGCAGTTTTGTCAAGCGTCTTTTTGAGCACTTTGGCCTGCCGCCATCAAGCCTCAAAGTTTGGGCGGTGCAATTGCCCGAAAAAGAATAAATATTTCAAGGTAATCCCCCGGTATTACCGTGGGACTTCAAAAATATTAGGCCGTGTTGAAAATTTTATGATTGTTATTTACAAAGGTTTATAAAAAAGTTATTCTTTCATGAAGTTTTGAAATTTATGGAGGAATTTTTAATGGAACGTCATGAGCTTTCGGATGAACAGTGGGAGCAACTGGTTCAATGCTTGCCGCTGACGATGTCCATTGTTTTTTCTCCTGAAAACGGCCGTTTTTGTTGACACAACCATTTTGCCAGAAATATCTTGGGCTTGTCTATACTATTTTTAAAACCGAAGTCTTTTTTGTGAACTACTGAACTTACATTTTTCAATCATGAATCCGATCACCCAAAAACATTTTGTTTTAACAGGAATCATTATCTTTTCCTGTTTTGTTTGTATTTGTCAATCATCAGAAAAGGAGTCGGCAAAGGACGATTATTTCGTTGCCGCTTACGTTTGGCCTTCTTGCCACGACGATCCGGTGGGCCGTGAAAATGTGTGGCCCGAAGGAATCGGCGAGTGGGAAGTCATTAAAAAGGGGAATCCCCGCTACGACGGGCATTATCAACCCAAAGAGCCGCTTTGGGGTAATGAGATGGATAACGACCCGAAAACCGTGGAAAAATGGATTGACGCGGCGACCGATCACGGTGTCAATGTTTTTATCTACGACTGGTACTGGTTTAACGAGGGTCCTTTCCTTGAGAGTGCTCTCAATGACGGCTTTCTGAAAGCCAAAAACAACAAAAAAATGTATTTCTACCTGATGTGGGCCAACCACGACATGCCCTTGAATTTAATAAACGTTCACCGATATAAAGGCGACAATTCCATCGTTTGGGATGCTGCTGTTGACTGGAAAAACTACACCGTCATCGTCGAAAGGGTGATCAGGCAATATTTTCAGAAGCCCAATTATTTCAAGATCAAGGGACAGCCGGTGTTTGCCGTATTCGATCTCGACACATTGCTGCAAAGTTTTGGCGGAAGTGTGGAAGAAACCCGCAAGGCGTTGGATTATTTCAGGGAGGAAGCCCGTAAAGCCGGATTCCCGGGAGTGCATTTCCAGTTTTCCCCCAGCGGCTGGATAGGAAATATTGAAAAAATCGCCGAAATCATCGAAGCGGTCGGATTCAACAGTGTCACCATGTACAATATGGGCGGCTTTGCGGAAGATTACATCGTACACGGGAGTCAATCCATCAAAGTCAGGGAAGAGTGGGATAAAGCTCTGAATATCCCGTTTTTCCCCTGTGTATCGGTGGGTTGGGACAATACGCCCCGCATTCCGCAAGCCGGCATGAAAAACACGGTGCACTACAATGATTCGCCCGAAAGTTTTGCCACATTACTTTCAAAAGCAAGACGGTATGCAGACACCCACCCCGACCAACCAAAGTTGATGATCATCAATGCGTGGAACGAATGGGTGGAAGGGAGTTACCTGTTACCCGACATGAAATATGGATTCGGTTATTTGGAAGCCGTCAAAAATGTGATGGACGGAAAGTACGACAGATATTAGTCGCCGGCACTATGCGAACGAGTTGCTTCGAAGGAAAACGTAATGCGACACATCAAACACAGAAACGAGGAAAACCATGACTAACAATCGATTTTTATTGCATTTCTCGGCTTTGCTTGCACTTGTTTTCTTTTACGGTTGGAACACCGAATACGCTTCGGCCCAGCAGTTTGGCGGAATGGGTGGTGGCGGAACCCGGATGGATGGTGACGAATTTCAAGATTTCGAAGCTGAAACCATCGAATACGAGTATCCCTACGCGTTGAAGATTCCCAAGGGACGCCGTCCCCAGGTTCAAGCCGAGGAACGGGTCAATGCCCTGAAACGTTTTTCATGGGAACTCTACCGGCAAATAATCGACGACGACGCCAAGAAAAACCAGAACATCGTTTGTTCTCCATGGAGCATTGCGATGGTCTTGACGATGCTCTTCGACGGAGCCGAAACGGACACCGCGAAGGAAATTCGGAAAGCCCTGTATTTTCAAGGCAATTCGAAATTTTTTGAAAAATATCTGTTCATGGCCGCGTTCAATGCCAGAGGAAAAAAACAATATACATCGGTCGAAGCTCCGCTGATTCTTGAAACGGCGAATTCCTTTTGGTCGCAAGAGGGCTACGAATTTCATGGCTCTTACATGGATTTGTTGGAGAGTCGCTTCCTTTCGGGACTCTTTACCGTCGACTTCAAGGGAAATCCTGCCGGAGCCGCCAAGGAGATCAATGATTGGTGTGCCGAACAAACACGGCAGGAAATCAAGGAAATCGTGACCGCCGACGATATGGACCCACTCCGTCGGATGTTCATCCTGAACGCCGTTTACTTCAAAGCCCGTTGGGAAAAAGTGTCCCATGCCGCCTCGACCAAACTGGAATGGTTTCATCACGCCGACGGTTCCGTCAGTAAGACATGGATGATGAACATGAAAGAAACGGGGTCCAGCTATTACGAGACCTCCGGATACAAGGTACTTCGCAAGAATTACTGCGGCAACGCCCACATGTTGATTCTCCTACCCGACGAGCCGGACGGCTTGGCGGAACTGGAAAAAACTCTGACGCCGAAAAAACTCCGACAAATCGACGATAAAAGCAAATATCAGTTCGTCAACATCAAAATTCCCCGATTTGCATTCGACCACGGAGAGGAACTGATTGAAACGCTGCGTAAACTCGGTGTCGAATCGGCATTTGATCCGGCGAAGGCCGATTTCACGAAAATGACCGATGAAAAAGGATTCTTCATCGACGTCTTTCGGCAAAAGGCGATGATCAAGGTCGACGAGGAAGGAACCGTTGCTTCCGCGATCACCGGAGGAGTAGGTGGAATGGGGGGAGGCCCGCCGAAAGTTTACACGTTTTACGCCGACAGACCGTTTTTGTTCCTGATTCGAGAAAACACGGACAATTCGATTCTCTTCATGGGTCGGGTTCACCATCCGGAAAAGGCCGATGAAGGAGAATAGCACGCCGTCTTCAAGAAAACGATGTTGACGGTTCCTTCGCTAGGCGTTTCTCCTGTTTTTCCTTACCGTGTACTGGTTCGGTATGGAGGCGATTCACAAACTCGGTCACGCTTGTTCAAAATATTCAATTCGGCGGCAATGGGACGGGACTCGTGGGGAGTTTTGCCGCCGACGGGGTTTCCACGGGAGCTGTCATCGGCGTTGTTGGAGATAGAGAAGTCCTTCCTTCAAGTGGTCGGGAGATATTCGAAGGAGGTGTCTGCAAGGAACCAGGGTGAGCGGATGTTGTCGGGACCGGCGCTATATAGGGAGACGTTTGTGTTTGTGGCGGTAGTGGTACCGAAGCTGATGGCATTGTCGCTGGTGGCGTTGTTGCTGGTGTCATTGTCATTGTGCCCCCTGAGGCGTTGTTTCCCGGAAGCGGCGGAGAAGCAACCGTCTGTCCTCTCTCCGCTTGTCCTCTGTTTTGCTGGGTTTGTTGAGGAAACGGCGCTCTGTCAGGATAAGGTGCCGACAATGTTTCCGCCATTGGGTTTGTCACCGGTTCCCGTTGGGGTTCCACACTGTTCCGAAGCCCTACGCTGCGCCGCTGATAGTAATACTTTGTCTCTTCCACAGAAACATTGGTGCCGGTTGACTGGCAGGACATCGTGGCCCGAATCTTGTGATTTCCCTCAGTTTGTGCCGACGCTTTGATTCTGGCTGTCGCCGTTTGTCCCGGCCCAAGATTTGGAACGTGTTCCAGATAAACGGTATTCGGTTCCATCTGGGCGGCCATTCCCGTCACATTGATCGGGCTAAGCCCCTGAGAAAAATCGATTGTTGTGTCGATTCCTTGCGCCGTTTTTGTTCCACGGTTGGTGACGGTCACCTGATATTCCGCGTCCGCTCCGACTTCCACCGGATTGATCGGCGGTTCAATCCGGACAACGACATCTGCAATCGCCTCAATAACGGTCGTTGCCGAACCGTTGGAATGAAGTCCTGTATCAGCGATCACTTGGGCGCCGAGAACGGCTTCTCCTTCACGTCGGGCTTCGCACAGAAGGGCACAGGAATATTCCTGTCCCGGAGGCAACATGTCAATCCGCCAGACAATTTCATTATGTTCTCCCTGAACGATTTGTCCGCCTTCACTGTGCGAGAGGTATTTTGTTCCCGATGGTATTGTCACCACGATTTCCACATTACGGGCCGCGGCCGTTCCGCGGTTCCGTGTTGTGATGTAATACTCCATCGGATTGCCGACGAACTGGAATCCAGGACCTTCGACAATGGTATCCAACTCGGCGCGATGGATGATGACCTGTTTGTGGGCTTCCGCGGAGAGTCCGTAGGGCCCGCTCGCCTGGACGTGGATTTGAAGGTCTCCGGAAAGTTGCGGGATCAGGTCAAGACCCAGGACATATTCCTCACCGGCTCTGAGCAGGTCAATCGGAGCATTTTCCGGTTCCGACCCGGACGCGGTGATCATCAGTTTCAGACTTTTCGCGTCACCGTTTCCTGTATTACGGATACGCAAGGCATACGTTTCCTTGGCTCCCCAAAAGGCTTCGGATGGACCTTCGATACTCATCTCGATATTCGGCTGCTGTACTTCAATGGCAACATTCATGGAAGTTTGCTGGATTTCGAACCAAGGAACAAGATTTAACGGCTTTGCCTCGCGCGGAGTAATGCGCAGAACTACGGTTGCGCTCTGTTTCGGCTTCAATTTGCCCACTTTCCATACAAATTTATTCATTTCTGTATTGACGGCAGTCCACGCGGTTGTTCCGAGAGTGACGTCCGGTTGTGCAATTTCCACCCAAACCGGAATTTCGATATTGACCACCACCTCATCGGCGGAAACGGCACTGTTATTGACGACCCTGAATTCATAGTTCGCCTCCTGATTGACATAGACGTTTTTGGGGCCGCTCGGAATCACCTCAAGAGCAGCTCGCGCCGGCTGAGGCGGAACGGACGAGACATCCGGTGTCGTATTTTGTTGATTTTGTGGGGGTGCCGCTGCAATGACGGCTTTTGGCTCGTCCTTGGTTGTTCCACCTCCAAATCCTCCTCCAAAGAGTCCACCACTACGTTTCGGCGAAGGCTGGGAATTCGGTTCATCCTGGGGAATCGTTCCTGCACGGTCTCGTTCCGAGTAGGCACGATCAGAATTTCCTGCACGATTGTTTGCTGCCGTTGGACGCGGATTGCTGTAATCTTCCATCGGCATCATTTGCGGCAACCCACTTTTCGGCAATTCATCTCTCTCGAACGACTGGTTTGACGGTCGTGACGTGACTTCATCATTCTCCGGATTGAGAGAGCGGACGGACGGCGAGTTGGAAATATTCCCGTTACTACGCTGAATTTTTGGCGGGGTGTCGTCGACATCCGAGGGATAATAGGAATCTTTCGGGGGACTGGGAAGGCCGCTTCTGTCGTCAGCACGACGTGCCGTATTGGAACCTGCTGAATCCAAGTCTTCATTATTATTGCGTAACCTTTTCAAATTCGCGTAAACACCACTTTCATTGGAAGAACCTGAAGAAGAGGCACTGCCGCGCGATGAGGATGGACGTTCCTCCGGGGCGGATGACGGCCTTGGCTGGATGGTGGTATTCTTCATGGAAGAAGGAGGTGATGGGGAATAAGAGGGGGAAGATGAATAAGATGTCGATGGGGAATAAGTCGATGACGGGGAATAAGTCGAGCCGGCGTTCATCTGTTGCGGACGAGGCGGCGCAACCTGTTGCCCGGTCGGACGTCCTCCAACCACAGGGGGTTCATCATAATACCCTTGTGGCGGTGATGCGTTTGCCGGTTGTACCGGAACCGGCTTGTTACTATCATCATCGCCCCCACCAAAAAGACGGCTCAAAAACGATGGTTTTTTCTGTTGCTGTTGCTGCTGGTATTGCGGTTGCTGCTGATACATCTGTTGCTGTTGCTGCGGGTAACCTTGTGCAAACAACATGGAACACGTCCCGACGACCGTCAAAACGATCAACATTGCTTGAAAGATGTACTTCAATAACTTTTGAACACGCATGGTTCCGTCTTTCTTTTACCTATTCTTCTGAAAACACTCTGTCTTCCAATGATTTCAGCCTGTGAATCAAGTAAAAATCAAAAAAAGGTGTTTTCTTTTAAAATATTGGCGCACTTACCCAGAAAAAACTTTCATCATCATCTTTTATCGAAGATACTCTTCAAAAGGTTAAGAAAAACTGTGATGATTCTGGTGTTTTTTCCGAACACAGTGTTTTTTACCGTTATGATTTCTAGGAAGAGACAAGTGGAAGAAATGAAATGATATGAAAACGATAAAAAAGCAACAAAATAATAGAAAAAGAAAACCGCCACAAAAGAAAAAAAGGCTTTTGTACAAATTTTAGTACAAAAACCTTTTTCACGCAGATTTTAGGCAAAAGAAACAAAATGAAAATTGCTCTAAAAACAGATTTTTCTTATTGTTCGTTTCTCTGGAGGTCACGCAGTTTACGATAACTGATGACGGTGATTCCCTGATCTTTGAGCCACTTGATTGTTTTTGGATTGCTGAAAAACTCCGTTTCCGCATAACGTATTCCCTGGGAACTGCTCATGGCCTTCATTTCCGGGCTGTCGTCGGCACAGTGGATGAAAATTTCCGTAACCTTGCCGGGTTTCAGATTGGAGAGACGTTCTTTCCAGAAAGCCTCCGTTTCGGACACTTTCGGAGCCGAACCGCGAAGCAATTCATCGGGACAAACAATCCCTTGGTTGGGGAACAGTTCGTCATAGAATTTTCCCATTCTGTATAATTTCTCTATCTCATCTCGCGACGGCATACGACAAGGAACATTGTATTCTTTGGCGATGTTGGCGTAAACGGTGAGATATTTGGGTTCTAACTGCATTGTTCCCATGTGCGAGTCGATATGTGTCACGTCAATCCCGGCGTTTAAGGCCCGGTCCACCTGGGCGCGAATCTCTTGCTCGACTTCTTCCATATCCCCTTGGGCATACATTTCCATAACGTCTTTCGGGAAATACCCTTCCGGCGTGCAAAGACTCGGAACCGTCCAACCGAGGACGGGACCCCATTTGTAGGCATTCCATTCACTGGTCAGAACCGTGTGGACGCCGACATCATATTGCGGATGTTCCTTGATCCAAAAGGCCGCCTCCTTGAACCAAGGACAGGTTGTCATGATGGTCGCCGAGCTGAGTCCGCCGGCTTCAAAGCCTTTAAAGGTTCCCATGTTCGCGGAGTGACACATGCCGAAATCATCCGCATTGATAATCAGCAGTTTTGCGTTTTTGTCGTAACCAAGACGCTCCACAAGACTTTTGGGCTCTTCCGCGTTCAACACCACGACATTGAAAAAAAGGAAAATCGCACTAAAAATCATCATTCGTTTCATCATTTGCAACTCCAAAAGAGAATTCATGTTAGTTTTTCACAAAAGCTATAGCCGATTTTACCGAATTTTTCTTGAAAAATCAAGAACCGACCAAAGATTCCGGCAAGATTCCGAAAGGAACGGTCACGGGGTGGTTTCCTCAATTGGAAGAACCTCATCCCCCAATTGGAGAACCTCCTTTTTTATGTTAAAGTGAGAAATTCCTATACCGGAGCCGGCATGAGCACCAGTTTGTCTGCCGACAGGCAGACCTTCGGCCTCGCGCAAATGCTCTGCAATGCAGGGCTTCCTCTGTCCAGCTTCGGGAATTTCAGACCGGCTTGAGTCTATGGCAAAAAAAATCATCAAAAAAGTGATCAAAAAAAAGGTCGCTGTTAAAAAAACCCGACCTTCCGGGAAGGCAGAAAAGGTTTGTTCCAAGGAAAACCGTTCCGAATGGAAACCGGGATGGCTTACGGTTCGGGGGGCCAGACAACATAATCTGAAATCCATTGACGTGTCGTTTCCGCTCAGCACTTTCACCGTCGTCACCGGTGTCAGCGGTTCGGGGAAAAGTTCGCTTGTCAATGACGTCCTTTACAATGCCCTTGCCCACCAGCTCCACAGGGCGGCATTGACACCGGGAGCCCATGATGGAATCACCGGGATCGAACAGATCAACAAGGTGATCCGGGTCGATCAACAACCGATCGGCCAAACACCGACTTCAAATCCGGCGACCTATTCCGGGGCGTTTGATCTGATCCGGAATCTTTTCGCACAGCTTCCCGACGCAAAACTGCGTGGTTACACGCCGCGACGATTCAGTTTCAACGTTCCGGGCGGACGATGTGAAAAATGTGAAGGAAACGGACAACTCAAAATCGAGATGCACTTCCTTCCCGATGTCTGGATCATGTGCGACGCCTGTCACGGGAAGCGGTATGACCGACAAACGCTCGAAGTCCGGTATCGGGAACACTCCATTGCCGATGTTCTGGAACTTTCTTGCGGAAAAGCCCTGGAATTGTTCCATAATATTCCCGGAGTCCGGCGGATTCTTCAAACGCTTTGTGATGTCGGGCTGGATTATGTCGCCTTGGGGCAGTCGGCCCCGACGCTTTCCGGGGGAGAGGCCCAACGGGTGAAACTTGCTTCGGAACTGGCACGTCCTGACACCGGCCGGACACTTTATTTGTTGGACGAACCGACAACCGGGCTGCACTTCGACGATTTGCGAAAACTTCTTGATGTCGTCAACCGTCTTGTCGATCTCGGCAACACCGTCATCATGATCGAACACAATCTCGACATGATCAAGTCTGCCGATTGGATCGTCGATCTTGGTCCTGAAGCGGGACTTGAAGGAGGCCATCTCATTTTCTCCGGAACTCCGGAAGAATTGACCGAATCCCGAAAAAAACTCCCCTTGCGGTCCTACACGGCCGAGGTTCTTGCTCCCGTTCTTGCCGCCGGACCGTTTGAGGAACGAACCGTTTATGATCCCTCGAAAATTGACGAACCGCAAAAGGGAGACCTCAAAATCGAACAGGTCGGCGAAAATACGCAAATGCCGTGGGAAATGAACGGACGTCGCTGGCACACGCGGGGTCGCGTCGGTCGCAAAGGACAGACATGCAAATGGGACGGCAAAATTCTGGAGGAACTTGTCGACAAAATTCAGGAGACAAAACTGTTTGCGGAAACGAACTGGAATAACCGTTCCGTCGTGGAAATTTCGAGCAAACAGAAGTCGCTTGGTTGGTTCCTCCATGCAATCACTTCGGAGGAATGGCTTTTGAAGCTCAAATTCCGGACGGCGAAAAACACATTTCGTCGTGAACTCCTGACGCAACGGCTGAATCTTCCCCCACTCAATGACATGCCGGACATCCCGCTTTACGGAACCGAGCCTCGCGTTCGTGTGCACAACACCAAAGGGCCGTTCCAGGAAATCGAGTTGAAGGTCCATTCCTATGACGAGGTGAATCGTTCGGAATTTTGGGCATTTCTGGAAACGTCCGTCCAAGGGTTCGCAAAATTCACCGAAAAAGTCCGTTCCGCGCCGAACGACCTGACGCCGTGGAAAATTCTCAAGGAAAAATGGCATTTCACCCCGAAAGGCTATATCGGCGGCGATTCCCCGGTTTGGAACTATCCCCTGCTCGAAGAAATCATCGGTTTGCTCAGGGAACTTGCTCCCGAAGCAAAGATTCAATGGACAAACAAAGTGCTGGTTCCGTTTTTCGTGGGTGAAAGCAAAAAGCCCTGGGTGATTGTCCACACAAAACGTTGCGACGGGATTTATCTTGATGTTTACGTGAAAAAGAACAGTGTTCCGCTGGGCAAAATCCGTTCCATCGGTCGCGACCAGTCGGTCGACGGCAGTCGGGGAAATTATGATATCCTGCACTTCGTTTTTACGAAAAAGTCGGAACTGAAGAAAGCACTTCTCCGTGACCTCCTCGTGGAAACGCTCAATTTGAGAATCAATGGTTAGCGATTCTTCATTCCCATAGCAGGCGACTGGAAATACGTGAATTTTGTCCAATAAATTCTTTTCGATTCTCTTGTTTTCAGGTTGTTTCCTGGGTATAATATTGCCTATGTCATAAAAGATTGGCGTTTTTTCAATATTTGTTCTCCGCTCCATTAGTCATATAGTCACAGTCACATAGTCGCAAAGGGGAAGACCAATGACATTACGAGAAACTGTTAGAATGAGAGAAAGGGACAAGACCCACGCTTTTACCCTGGTTGAACTTCTGGTCGTGATTGCAATCATTGGTATTTTGATTGCACTGTTGCTGCCAGCCGTTCAGGCCGCCCGTGAAGCGGCAAGGCGAATGCAATGTTCCAACCAGCTCAAACAAATCGGGTTGGGAATACACAATTTTCATGATTCAAGAAAAGCGCTTCCGCCTTCGAATTTTTTCGATTGGAACCGAGCCACTCTTTTCGGCTTTTTGTATCCTTACGTCGAACAGGCTGGCTTGTACGAAATCATTGAAAAAGACTATGAACCGGGCTGGGGGCTTTATGTGACATGGCAACACATGTGGCACAGCAAGTTGACGGCGCAAGAACGTGATGCTCTCGGGAGTGTTTCCACATACAAATGTCCCAGCAAACGCTCGTCCGGCATTAACATCGTTTATGATCCGGAAAACATTCAAGACAAACAAGGCCCCCAAGGGGATTATGCTTATGTCGTTTCCGTCCGGGGAGCCACGGGGGCTGATAATCTCGGTTGGTGGGATCATGGATTCGGGTCGGGAACACAGGTTTACCCCGACATTGAACGGCGTTTGTATCTCGTCGTCAGCCCATTCCAGGTTGCCCGTTCGTCATCCGGAGTTTGGCAGGACGGCTCCATGACACTGAATATCACCTTTGATTCCGTTTCCGATGGCTTGACCAATCAATTATTCGTCGGGGAAAAACATATCCCGTTGGGACGTGTCGGCAAATGTGATTCGACGCCGGGACCGCCGCCGGCCTATAATCAACCCAACAGCGGCGACTGCTCTTACTTGTTGACCGGTGTATGGAGGGCGCCCTCCAGTGGTCGCAATATCAGCAGTTTCGACGACCATAACGGATCGCCACCCTATACGCCTCTTCAATTCGCCATTGCACGTTCCGGGGATTTCAGAGAAGACGACTTCAATCCCGTCCGGAGCTATGGTTTTGGAAGCTACCATGTCAATGTTTGCCCGTTCCTGATGGGGGACTCTTCCGTCCAGATGGTATCGGCCTCGACCACGTTTGAAGTTTTGGAAGCGCTTTCCATGATGAACGACGGGAAGACCGTGTCGCTTCCGTAACGATACTGTAACAATACCATAATGCTGCCGGGGGGACATGCAAGTTTGTTTCACGAAAAAAGGAAGATACGAATCATGAAAAGTCGATTGTCCATTGTTCTTGTTGGGATATTTTTGGGAATGTCGGTTTTGGGGTGCAACCGAAATTGTCCACTCAAAGGAAAAGTGACGTACCAGGACGGCACCCCGATTACCGCCGGCATGGTGAATTTTGCTTCGGACACGTCCTTGTCGCGCGGTAAAATTCGACCCGACGGCTCATACACTGTCGGAACGCTCAAAGATGCGGACGGAATTCCCAAAGGAACATACAAAGTTTACATTACCGGTGCGGAAGTGCCCAAGGAAACCGATCAAAACCGGAACCAAGGAGTGGATGCAATGGGAAATCCTATTCCAACGATGGTCGGGTTTCGCCAACTGGTGGACAGAAAATACATGACCACCAGTTCAACTCCCATCACTTGCGAGGTTCCCAGAGAGAAAAATCGATTTGACTTTACTGTCGAACCGCCGGTCTATTAGTACTACAGCGCAATGTCTAAGTCCATTTACACTGATGAATTTTCCGTAAGTCGATGCCTCGTCGGGCGATTCGTTTTCGTGTCGTTCGTTGGTGGCAGAACGTTGCCACGGCGTTG
>Ga0123353_10003378_pt1 | contig 20169 bp, 18 predicted proteins | sample TergutLab28metaG_3_FD_92763 | JGI IMG/M metagenome (GOLD analysis project Ga0123353, IMG submission 92763) | Labiotermes labralis P3 segment gut microbial communities from Petit-Saut dam, French Guiana - Lab288 P3 | ecosystem: Host-associated > Arthropoda: Insects > Digestive system > Gut ... | reverse complement strand
CTTGTACACACCGCCCGTCAAGCCATGAAAGATGGTAGTACCCGAAGTCGCTTCTCTAACCGCAAGGAAGAGTGCGCCTAAGGTAAGACTGTTGATTGGGGCTAAGTCGTAACAAGGTAGCCGTATCGGAAGGTGCGGCTGGATCACCTCCTTTCTGGAGAAGGCAGGAATGTGAAGTTCCTGTCGACGATTGACCGGAGAACCACGTATCACACATCAAAGTTTTTAGGGAGAGACGCATTGCAATGCGTCTGTACGTTAGGAGAAATTACAGAAAAGGCGGGTTTCAATTTGAATCCCGCCTTTTTTCGTTTGTAGACGATTTGTATAGTCAAGTTTCGGTAACATAAAATTTCTCATTTTACAGAATATCATCCCGCACAGGGGTTAAAATGAAAAAATTACCGCAACGAAAAACCATCCGGTTAAACGGATATGATTATTCAAACGCAGGTTATTATTTCATAACGATATGCGTCCAAAACCGCCGCGAATTATTATGCAAAATCACAAACGAAACGGTTTCCGCAGGGGACGCATTTGCAGGGGACGCACCCCCGTGCGTTCCGTCCTGTGTTCCAGGTACCCCGTTACCAAAATCGTATATCCCATCGTCCGAACCGGTTTCGCCATCGTCCGAACCGGCCATTTCATCGCCCGAAACGGTTTCACCAACGCCAACAACGGTTTCACCACCGTTAACAACGGTTTCACCAACGCCAACAACGGTTTCACCACCGTCAACAATGGGACGCGCGGGGGTGCGTCCCCTGCGAAATACCACGCCAACAACGGTTTCACCACCGTCAACAACGGGACGCGCGGGGGTGCGTCCCCTGTTGCGAAATACCACGCCAATAATAAAATTATCCGTAATCGGTGAAATCGTAAAAAAATATATTGACAATACACCATTGGTTTACGATAACGTTGGCATTGACAATTACGTTATAATGCCGAATCATATACATATGATTTTGGTTGTCAAAAATGGAAATATCGTCACGATTGGCGAAATGCACCACAGGGGACGCACCCCGTGCGTCCCGCCACCTGTATCGTGCGTCCCGTCATTTGGAACGGATGTCCCGCATCCAATATCGAATGATACAGATCGTACGAAATCAATAGTAGCAAAAACGATCAAGGCGTTTAAATCGTTAACAACGCGGGAAATCGGTTTTTCAATATGGCAGCGATCATATCACGACCATATTATTCGTAATGAACCCGAATATAAAAGAATTTATCAATACATTGATAAAAATCCCCAAAAATGGGCGGATGACCGTTGTTATTCATAGATGCGGTGTGTTTTAGTATCAGGCAATTATTACCCTACGCCCGAAGTCGAAGAAAAAAACTATACCGTCTGCCGTCATAATATATATTTATTAGCTGGTATAAACACGGGATTGTAGCTCAGTTGGTTAGAGCACTGCTCTGATAAGGCAGGGGTCAAAAGTTCAAGTCTTTTCAGTCCCACCATTTTTATGAAAACAATAACAGGAAAACACAACAGCGCGAAAGTCTACACCGATAATATCGAACCGTCGGCGGCGGCCCAAATTCAGGCTATTGTTGACTGCGAGGTATTTGCCGGAAGCAGTATCTGTATAATGCCCGATGTTCACGCCGGGATTGGGTGTACTATTGGGATGACTATGACGTTTACAGATAGAATCGTCCCCAATTTTGTTGGCGTTGATATCGGCTGCGGGATGCTGACCATCAACCTTGGTAAAATCGAAATTGATCTGCCCCGTTTTGACAATCAAGTAAAAAGAAGCGTTCCCAGCGGATTCCATATCCGCAATAATTGTCACCCATTTGTTAAAAATACACGTATTGATAAACTCATCTGCCCTGATGTTACTATGGCTCGCGCGCGGGACAGCGTAGGCACTCTTGGCGGCGGGAATCATTTTATAGAGCTTGCTAAGGATGACGACGGTAATGTTTACTTAGTGATACACTCAGGCAGCCGCAACATGGGCAAACAGATCGCCGAGTATCATCAAAAAATTGCAATATCAAAATGTCCCGACGTCCACAAAGATTTCGCTTTTGTTAAGGGTAACGATTACGATAACTATTTGAACGATATGCAAATCGCGCAGGAGTATGCCGATTGGAACCGCAGAGCGATAGCCGATTCTATAATATCAAACTATTTTTATTGTGCAGATACGGGTGAACCGTCAATACAATTAAATCAGCTTGATCAATTTACAACCACGCATAACTATCTTGACTGCGCAAATAAAATCCTGCGCAAAGGTGCGATATCAGCGCAAAAAGACGAGATCGTGCTGATCCCCATGAATATGCGTGACGGCAGTATCATTTGTAAAGGGCTTGGCAACAGGGAGTGGAACTGCTCCGCCCCGCACGGCGCGGGCCGGATACTTGGACGCGGCGCGGCTATGAAAGCGCTTAATTTGACTGATTTCCAAAAGTCAATGCAGGGTATTTATACCACTACCGTTAACCCGGAAACGCTTGACGAAGCGCCTATGGCTTATAAACCTATGGAAGAGATCATAAATAATATTGGCGGTACTGTGGAAGTTATAAAACACATCCGTCCGATTTATAATTTTAAGGCCGCTGAGGGGGGCAGAGGGAGCAGGCGCAGAAGGTAGTTGTACATTGTGTATTGCACAAGTTATCTTTATATAAATACACATAATCGCGGAAGTATCAAAAAAATGATAAAAAGTTACGCACTGTGGATTATCCCCGTAGTACTTGTCTTCTACCTGCTCAGCGTAGGCAAGCCGCTTTTAATTCCGCTTGTGCTTGCGGTGTTTGCCTGGTATTTGATTCATACGTTAACCAATTTTGTTACCAAAATCCCGCTTGGCAAAAAGCTGCGGATGCCGAAGCCGCTTGCGTTTTGCGTCTCACTTGTGGCAATTGCCGCCTCTATTTACTTCGCGTCACGCATAATTACCTCCAATATCGCGGAGGTTGCGGCGGCGGCGCCCGCGTATCAGTATAATCTTGAACAGATGAGCCGCCGTCTTCTCGCGGTGATCCCCTGGCATGAGCCGCTTTCAATTAATAAACTTATCGTGGACATTGATTTTGGCGCCACCGCGCGTTTTGCGGCGCGCGAAGCGACAAATATTTTTGGGCAGGGCGCGTTTGTGCTTCTTTATCTTATGTTCATTTTTCTTGAACAGAGGAGCTTCGGCCAAAAACTTATAGAACTCATTCCTAAGAAAAAGCGCCAAAAAAAGGTCAAAGAGATAATCAAGCGTATTGATCTTGATGTGCGTACTTATATTGGAATCAAGACAATGGCAAGCATTGCAACAGCGCTGTTCAGCTATTTTATCTTTTTAGCGCTGGGACTTGATTTTGCCAGTTTTTGGGCATTTTTAATTTTCCTGTTCAACTATATCCCCACTATCGGTTCTATTGTGGCTACTGTTTTGCCCTCTCTTATGGCACTTGTACAGTATGATACTTTCGCGCCTTTTTTTATAATTCTCATAGGCGTATCTATAGTACAGCTTGTTATAAGCAGCGTGCTTGAACCGAGATTTATGGGAGACCGCCTCAATGTTAGTCCGCTTGTGATAGTGGTCTCGTTGACATTATGGAATAAAATTTGGGGAATCCCCGGTATGATTTTATGTATCCCCATAACCTCTATAGGGATGATTATTCTCTCGCACTTCCCTCAAACCCGCATGATAGCCGTGGCGCTCTCAAGAAACGGCAAGCTCTCAGAAGCCGCGATCGAAGCGGTATCTCAAGACGATGACGAGGAAGATGCAGAGTACGAAAAAGACGCGAGAGATTAAAATTTCATCCCCGCCGCGCCATTTGCATAAGCGCCGTATCAGCCAATACAAGCGCGGTCATCGATTCAACCACAGGCACCGCACGATGAACAACGCATGGATCATGGCGCCCTGTTGATTTGAGTACCGTTTCATTCCCTTGGTAATCAGCAGTTATTTGTTCTTTGCTGATCGTCGCCGCAGGTTTAAACGCTGTGCGGAAGCAGATCGGTTCACCGTTTGATATTCCGCCCAAAACTCCGCCGCTTCGATTTGTCAAAGTACCAAGTATCGCTTTATCACCGTGATTTTTCTTGACAAAGAGATCATTATGCTCAGACCCGCGCATGGCCGCGCCCTCAAATCCCGAGCCGATTTCAAATCCTTTTACCGCGGGGATAGAGAGCATCGCGGCTCCAAGAGCGGCTTCAAGTTTGTAAAAGACAGGCTCCCCCCACCCGGCGGGTACATTTTTACATACACAAGTGACAATACCGCCGATTGAATCACCCTCTTCCTTAACCTCGTGTATAAGCGCTTCCATAAGTTCGGCGATATGAGAATCGGGACAGCGAACCGGATTTTCATCAACGATAGAACGGGTTATATAGCTCATATCGGATATTTGCGCGCTGATATTTCCTACTGAGGAGACAAAGCCGACGATCTCTACGCCAAACCGGTCTCTAAGAAAAATCTCCGCCGCCGCTCCTGCCGCGACTCTCCCTACGGTCTCCCGTGCGCTTGCCCGTCCGCCGCCGCTTGACGCTTTTACCCCGTATTTCATCAAATAAGTATAATCGGCGTGAGAGGGACGGGGGACTTTCGTTTCAGCGCAATAATCACCGGGTCGTTTATCTCTGTTTTCAACCACAAGCGTTATAGGAGTTCCAAGCGTAATTCCGTTTTCAACGCCGGAAATAATTTTTACAGTGTCGCTCTCATTGCGGGGTGTGCTGATTGAATTTTGACCGGGTCTTCTGCGGTCTAATTGTACTTGAATCATCTCTTCACTTAGAGGAATTTGCGGTGGGAAACCGTCGATGACCGCTCCCACGGCTCCGCCGTGAGATTCGCCGAACGTTGTGACTTTTAAAAAACTACCGAATGTATTTGACAATTTTTACCTCTTTTTATTCGATGATGAAGAATTCGGCACAAGTCCGTCTAAAATAGCAAGAGCTGTTTCATTAGGACTCAGCGTATCGTTGACTATTACCATATCCGCAAGAGCCGAGTATACAGGCTCACGCTTTTTCCACTCATCACTGACGCCCTGCGGTGAATTTCCCATTGACGCCGGGATTCCTTTATCCGCCATTCTTTTGAGAATAACTTCAACGCCGCATTTAAGATAGACTATATGTCCCATAGATTTAAACAGCGTGCGGTTTTCTTCCCGCATGGGAGCGCGTCCGCCGGTTGACAAAATCGAAGAGCGCATTTTACTAAGTGATATAATAGCTTCTGTTTCAAGTTCGTTAAAACCTTGTGATCCAGCACTCTGAAAGATCTTTCTGCATGAGAGAGCGCTTCCGTGTTTTTTTTCGTAGATGTTTTCTATCACACGGTCAAGATCGAAACATTTACACCCGGCAGCATTGCTCAGAGCAATAGCGGCCGCTGATTTACCGCAGGACGCAAAACCTATTAAAATTATATTATTCATACAAGCTCATACAGAATAATATCTGCCGGATCAAGTATGAATCCATCCAATACATTGCCCTTGGGCAGATCGTCAGGGATAAGCTGCTGCGCCTTGGCGCACTCACGGATCTGTGGGGGCAGATCACGTTTTTCGACACGCGTCTCTCCTGTCATATTTTTATTGATACACACGCAGACACTTTTATTCCCAACATCACTGCTCTTTTCGAGAAAGATAAACGGACGGCTGAAATCATTGAGCGTTTTCCAATTTCCCTCTTCGCCAAGCACTTTTATTGTTGTTTTAAGGCGGTTTATTTTCGCGATCCACGGGCTTAAATCCCACTTGTGTTTATCAACGTCATCAGGCGTGCCCCTAACCACATCCATGCGGGTTACCGCGCCGTATTCGTAATCCTGAGGCATCAAAAGTCCCTCTGAAAATAGAGCCGCAAACGCGTAGCGGAACTTTTGTACCTGTATTGTTGCGGGAGGAACGCTTGCGAGACGCTCAGTATCGTGAGACTCAGGAAATGCTATTGAGGGGGCGATTTTTTTATTGAGAGCGTGCTGGTCGAGAGCCCACGGTTTATCAAAATCCCACCACTTTGAGGAGTTAAAGAGATAATCAAATCCTGCGTTTCCAAGAGCTTCAATTTCACTTATTTGACACCCAAGAGTCTCAGCGTAAAATTTTGTATTTGCTTCGCGTTTTTTTGCGGATGATATTAAAAACTCCCACAGCTCCCCCGGTACCTGATAAGCGGCGTCGCATCGATATCCAAGAACTCCCATTTTTTGAAAAAACGCGATGAGATTATCCCAATACGCCCAAAGATTTTTCTTGTCAACGCTGAATTTATTGTCAATAGTCGCCAGATCCCCCCAAACAGTTACATTTGACGGATCGGAAGGGTCAACCGCGAAAGGGCTTGCGAGCTTGCCGTTTTTATCATACTTGTACCACTGCGGATTACTCTTTGCGAGATCACTGTCAAAGGCGGTATGGTTTATTACGAGGTCAATAATAAACTCAAGATCGTTCTTTTTGCAAAGATCGGCAAAATGCCTGATCGGAGCGAAGTCAAAAGGGTCTTGGGATTTTTTGAGAAAGAGCGGGTTTAGTTTATAGTAATTTTTTACTGCGTAAAGACTGCCTGAAAAGCCGGTTTCGTGGAATGGATTGACAAATACAGCGTTAAATCCCATCTCCTTGATATGAGGAATCGCATCGTTCCACTGGTCAATTGTCTTAAAATGGCGCGGGAAGAGATTGAAAATAATCGGCGCGTCGGTTTTGGTTTTAGCGCTCATAAATCACCTCCGAGTATAATGTTATCTATCAGTCTTGTCCCGCTCTCATTTGTCCGGCAAGCGATCGCTATAAGAGCGGGTTTGTCTATTTTCTCTAACGGGTTGATACATACCGTATCAACAATTTCAATGTACTCTGTTTTTATCATACGTCCGGTATCAAGAATTGACTGCACGCGGTTTTTTATTGCTTGACCGCTGCGTTCACCATCATCGTAAAGTTTTTTCGCTTCTGTCAAACTCTTGCAGATAAGCGGCGCTTCTCTGCGCTCATCTTCTGAGAGATACACATTGCGCGAACTCATTGCAAGACCGTCGTTCTCTCTAATGATAGGCGCCGTAATTAACTGTAATGACATATTAAGATCCTGCACCATACGCTTTATAACGATGACCTGCTGAGCGTCTTTTTGGCCGAAAACCGCGATTTGCGGTGATACAATATTAAACAGTTTAAGGACTACTGTCGTTACGCCTCTGAAATGCGCGGGACGGCTTGCCCCGCACAGGGTATTGGTGATATTTTCGACAGAAACGTATGTACTGTAGTTTTCAGGATACATATCGGACGGTTTTGGCGCGAAGATACAGTCACATCCTGCCGCTTCCGCAAGTTCGCAGTCTCTCTCAAACGGGCGGGGATATTTGCATAAATCTTCTTTCGGCCCAAACTGTGCAGGATTGACAAACAGGCTCATCACCAGGAAATCACACTGCCGCGAAGCGATTTTCAAAAGGGAGAGATGTCCCTCATGGAGCGCTCCCATAGTTGGCACCAAAGCGACCCTGCGCCCGCTTTTTTGAGCGGTAAGTGAGAGATTACTCATCTCCTGACACGACTCTACGATTTTCATCTTGATCCGCCCATCGGATTATAATAAGTGGTGCCGGACTTAACAGAAACAATCTGCCCGGTAATCTCGTCAAGATGAGCGTTATTGTATACAAAATCAATATCATCAGCGTTAATAATCAATAATGGACTTGCGGTATAATGAGAAAAAAAGTAATTGTACGATTCGTTAAGCTCCTCAATATACCGCGGATCGATATTGGCCTCAAACTCACGCCCCCGCTTCTCTATGCGCTTAATAAGAGTATCGGTTGACTCCTGTAAGTAAACTACAAGATCGGGCCGCGGGGCGGAAGCTTCGAGCAGACGGGCGATATTGTTATAGAGGCTAAGTTCCTCATCCCGCAGATTCATTGACGCGAATATTCTGTCTTTCGCAAACATATAATCGCTTATGGTCACACTGTGAAAAAGATCCTGCTGCGCGACCATAACGGAGATCTGCTTATAGCGCGAAAGCAAAAACCAAAGCTGTGTTTGAAACGCGTAAGAGTTTCTATCCGTATAAAATTTTGGCAAAAACGGATTCTCATCCACCTCCTCAAGCACAAGCCGCGCGCTAAACCTGTCCCTCAAAAGATTGCAAAGCGACGTCTTGCCCGCTCCGATAACTCCCTCTATGCAAAGATAATTTACATGCGGGGGAAATTTCAGTTCCTGACTCATTTTTATTTGACCTCTATAAAAAGAACATTTTGCGCTCTTACCTCAGCGTTCATCTCTTCACATAATTTCTCTATACTCTTGCTGACACCCTGCACAATCCATCCTTTGTCAATTTGAGATAACCCCTCCAAACAAAAACGCCTGTTTATGATTTGAGGATGAGGAATTGTAAGCTCCGGGGTGTTTATCTCAAGATCACCAAAGAGCAAAATATCAACATCGGCAGTACGATTATCCTTTACCTTATCCCTGCGCCGTCCAAGCCCCTTTTCAATCTCTAAACAGGATGACAATAATTCTTGCGGTGATGCGCTGTAATAACCTGCTATTATTCTGTTAAGATAGTTGGGTTGATCATAATAGACCCCCACAGGCTCAGTCTCCATAAGCCGCGACATCCGTACATCTGACAAAATCAGCTTAAGCTCACGCTCCATCGCTTTTATATACCGCTCACGATCACCGAGATTACTTCCTATGCTAAGCGCTGTCAGATTCATAAATTACTTTATTTCACAGGGTCGCGAAAATTAAATTGTTTTATATTGTCTGATTTATCCTTGAACTGCCCTAAAAGCTCAGACGCGCTGCCTACAATAACCGTCACAAATTTTTGCGCAGAAAAGTATTTTTTTATTGCGCCGTTTACAATATCCAATGACAGATACTCCATTCGTTTATGAAACTCTTCGATATAGGAATCACCGTAGCCAAAAAATCTCAGCCACAGCAATTTATCTACAACGCTTGATATTCCTTCTAATTGAAAAGCGATATTGCCTATTACAAATTTTTTCGCGTTTTCAAGCTCCTCCGCGGTCACCCCATGTTCGCAAAACCGCCCGTATTCCTCCAAGACGGCGCTGTAGACCTCCGCCGCGCTTTGATTTTGAGTATTTGTGGAGATGCGAAACGCGCCGAAGCGCCGCTCCGCCACAAGATACGAAGATATATCATAGACCTGCCCCTGACGCGAACGCACCGTTTTCATAAGTCTTGACGAAAAGCTGCCGCCGCCAAGTATGTAGTTTGCAAGCGTTATGGCGTCATGCTCTTTGCAATCCTCCCCCGGCAGAGGGCAGCCTATAAATATCGCCGCCTGTGTTGACTCCGGCTTGTCAACAATACGGAATCCGCCATGAAAATTTTCAAGAGGCAGGGCTTCCACTGCTTTAACATTTGAGACAGGAGCGTCCATAAGAAGTTTCATGTAACGCTCTTTAAACTCTTGAGGATCAAAATCACCGGCCACGATAAGAAGCGCATCCGACACGCTAAAATATTGACGGTGAAACGAGCGCACTTTATCAGCGCTTATACCGTGTATTGATTTAACAGTCTGAAAGCGGCCGACAGGGTGCGCAGCGCCCGCAAGCTCCCTGTAGAAATGGCGGTTAGCGAGCGTAGAGGGATTAGACGCGTCAACAGTGAGCGCGGCGATGGTCTCTTTTTTATATCTGCTTAATTCACTTTTGTCAAGCGCAGGATTAAAGATCATCTCCCAAAAAAGCGGCATAAGCTCGTGAAAAAAAGCGCTGATCGACCGCATCTCAAAAACGGTGTGCTCCTCCCCGGCGCTTGCGTTAAGCGAGGCGCCGAGAAACTCTATCTTTTCTGTAAACTGTTCCGCGTTCAAAGAGCGTGTGCCTCTTTGCGCTGCCCCTACCGCAAGCTCCGTTATCCCCTCAAGTCCAACAGGATCACAAAAACGGCCGAACGGCATCTGTAAAGCCGTTACTATACCCTCCTGAGTACGGTCGGGCAGCAATATCAACCGCAATGAATTTTGTAAAACGATCTCTTCTTTCGGCGGAAATTTGTATTTGAAAGACATATTTCTCCCTATTTAAATATCCTTCTGAGAAGCCCCGCGCCTAAAAGCATTGGATTCATTTTTTGAGGCTTAAGATAAAGCGAGTGCATTTTTGAGCCGCTCCAGTAACGCCGCGCAGTCTCTGTAAGCGTCTCTTTGTCCATTTTTTTAAGTTCGTCAAGACGGCGTACCCATAACCTGTAATCACCCTCAAGCGTCTCCCCAAAACCAATTCTGTGCGCAATATTTTCCGCGCCGTGCAGTTCAAACGCGCGGCTTGTGAGAGTCGCGTTCTTTACCTTTTGAAATTCATCATCGGTAATTCCATCACTCTTTATAATGTCAATCTGACGGTTCAATTCAGAGCGCACCCTGGTAAACGGCATATCGGGAGTAAACACCGCGATAAACATCGACATACCGGCACGGGCGAAGAGCTGATTCATCCCCCCCGCCATAACCGCGACAGATTTTTTTCTTACCATCTCGCGGTAAAGCCTGCTTGACTCTCCCCCGGAGAGCACAATCTGCAAAATATCAAGAGCAAGCGCATCTTCATTAGAAGAGGGAGGCGCGGGGAAACCGCACACAAGCGCGGGGATATTAAAATCAACAGCGCGCTGCATTTCGTGAATACCGTCAGGAACAATGAATTCATCGTTATCAATACTATTGCTGGTTATTTTTCCCTGTTTCTCACCGAAATACTTTTCTGCCTTAATAAATACTTCCTCTTCACTTTGAAAATCACCCACAATCACCAAAACTGCATTTTGCGGAACATACCATGAGTGATAATATGATCTGCACTCGTCAACCGTAACGCTTTGCAAATCCTCAATAGTGCCTAATGGATTATGGCTGTAAGGATGATTACCGAAAAACTCGCTGCGAAACTCTAAAAACGCTCTTGTCATCGGATTATTCATATAAGTGTGATACTCTTCGATCATCACGCGGCGCTCCGCCTCAAAAACGTTATGGTCAAGCGTCAGCCCATCCATGCGGTCCGCCTCAAACTCAAGCACCATGTCAAGACCGTCTCTTGGAACGCTGTTGAGAAACGCCGTCACATCCTCAGCGGTAAACGCGTTGCAGTGTCCGCCGAGTTCATTTATGCGCAGCGAGTGCTCCTCATCCGGCAGATTCGCGGTTCCACGGAACATCAGATGTTCAAGAAAGTGGCTTACCCCTCTTATGCCGTCACGCTCATTGAAACTGCCGGTTTTATACCAAACCTGAACAGAGACAATAGGCGCGTCGCTCTTTTTGAGGCAGATCGCCTTCATACCGTTGGCAAGTGTTTTCTGTTTTATATTATCAAGCATTTTTAATTTTCCCTGATGTCTCCGCGTCCTGTAGGGACGCTCGCGGCGTGTTTTTGCCGCGTCTCTATAGCCCCGGGTTTTAACCCGGGGTTTATCATATTATTTAACATTTTTATCCATTATCATTTTTATGTTTTCAAAAGCGCTTCAAGCCGCGCCGACGCGTTTTCAACAATGCGCTCAAAAAACAGTTCGCCCTGATCTGCGCAAAACTCCGCGTCCTGCGCAAGAAATGTTCCCTGCGGAAAAAGCGCCGCTAATTTTTGCGGATCCCTCCCCCGTTTTTTCCAATTCTTATACTCTGTATCATTGACGATTTTACTTTGAGATGGTGTTAATCCACACTTTTTCTCTTTGATCATATCGGGTGACAAATACGAAACAAGCGATAATATCAGCTCATCATCCCTATCAACGTTTTTATTTAGTTTTTTTATATCGTTGATATCGCAATCGCAAATATTAAAAAAAACGCATTTTACTTGGTGATATTTCTTTTCTAATCGGCGTATTGCCTCTGCCGCCGGATTGATATTAAAAGGCGCCGCGTTCACCAAAAATATTTTACAGATCCCCTGAAAAACATACCCGTGCAGTATCTCACAGAGCATATTGATAAATGTGCGCGGCTTAACCCCCGCCGCTCCCGCAAACGATATAAAAGGGGTTGAGCATCCAAAAGGAATAGTTGCAGACGTCAGCACAGAAAAACGCGCCGATAACGCATCCGTCACTTTTTTGACACATAGTGACTCCGCCCCAACCGCCCCAAAACTTCCAAAAGACTCGCATCCGCCAAGAGGCACTATCAAAACAGGTGATTGCGAAATACGCTCTTTAACCTCGAACGTGCAGAGCTGCTCTATATTGTAAACATTTTTTTCAGCCCTACCCTCGTTCATGCGATATCCTAAATTAACAGGAAATGGAATTGGGAGAGAAAATTAATTGTTGATCCTTTTATTCCCGCACCCCTTTAGGGGAGCTAAGAGTGTAACGGCGGGTTTTAACCCGCTGCTCTTGAAAATCGGAGTGAGAGGATTTGAACCTCCGGCCCCCACGTCCCGAACGTGGTGCGCTACCAGACTGCGCTACACTCCGTAAAACCTTTAAATACTGCCTGAAAAACAAGATTTGTGATAAGAAGCTATAAGTTTAAGTTTTTAGCTGACCGTTAAATATACGTTATGAGATAGGATTCGGGCAAGTGCCGTTTATTCTTGATGCGGGGTACGAATTAAAAAATACGCGTAAATCAGAATTAAAAAAAAATGTACGACATACGTTCGTGATATATTAGTTTTATATTCGGCGGTATTTATAATACCTGTTATAGATTTTTTTATAGATATGCAAACACTTTCTAAATCATAAACCTAATTTTTTTAATGACGGGGGCAAAATGAACAGAACTTCAATTTTGACAAAAACCGTAACGACAGCTCTCGCGCTCTGCGCTATGTTCTCTTCGGCATTTGCCCAAACAGCGCCCGCAGGCAGTCCGGTGGCAGCACACGGTCAGCTGCGTGTCTTAAACGGCAACATTGTCGGGACGCATAATAACCCCGTGCAATTGCGCGGTATGAGCCTGTTTTGGAGCCACAGCCAACACGCCAGACACTTCTATAACGCAGCGACAGTCGCGCATTTGGCGACTGACTGGCGGGCAAGCGTTGTGCGGGCGGCTATGGCGATCGATCCGCAGGAGAACTGGGGCGGTCCCGGCGAACAGACATTTTTGGGCGGTGACAGAATAAACAACAGGCAGCGCGTGCTTGACGTTGTAGCCGCCGCGCGCACCCAGGGCATCTATGTGATTATAGACTGGCACTCATACCGGGCGCATAACATTAACAGCGGCGGTATAAACGGGCAGACGGAAGCGGTCGCTTTTTTCACAGATATGGCGCAGATGTTCAACGGTGTGCCTAACGTAATCTACGAGATTTACAACGAACCCGGTGAAAAGACTTACAGCAATAACCCCGCGCAATATTGGACGACCATCAAGCCCTATATGCAGGCAGTAGTTAACGCGATAAGACAGCACGACGCTTTAAACCTTATAATGATCGGAACTCCCAACTGGTGTCAGCACCCGGATGTCGCGGCGGCAGATCCGATTACCGGTACTAACTTAGTTTACACATTCCACTTCTACGCAGGCGGCGGAAACGACCACAGGCAAACTCTCAGAGACCGTGTTACTTTAGCGCGCACGCGCGGTGCGGCGGTTTTCGCTTCGGAGATCGGATCCGTAAGTCCCGATGGTGCGGGGTCTCATAACGCCCCGGAGACAGATATTTGGATGAACTTCATGGATGAGCGCCACATCGGCTGGGCGGCTTGGTCTTTAAGCGCAATGAATCAGGGCAGCGCCGCTTTGTCAAACGATCAGGGCCAATCATCTACTTTAGCAACCAATCCAGCCAGCTGGACGCTATCCGCTTCGGGCAGCTACTTCCGCGACAGGATAAGAGCCGGAGCGACCCTTCCAACCGTCACAAGCGTGACGATATCACCGGCCAGCGCACAGGTGGCAAGAGGCACAACTCAGCAGTTTACCGCAGCCGTTGCCGGTGCCAACAATCCCTCACAGGGGGTAACGTGGACAGTAACGGGTAATCAGTCCTCTTCGACAAATATAAATATTAACGGTCTGCTTACAGTCGCGGCGGGTGAAACAGCATCGTCGATCACCGTACGGGCGACATCAACCGCGAATACCGCAGTATCGGGTACGAGAGCGGTTACCATCACCGCGTCAACCGGAATTTTCATACTTGATGATCTTGAAGACGGCGATAACCTAAATAATATGGGCTTGGCGTGGTATTACGTTGTAGCCAGCGGAAACGAATCCGGCGGAACTCCGCTTGAGACCGCGACCGCCGCTAATCCCCGCGCGATAATAACGAACGCCGGCCCCGCAGACGCCGACGGCCCAATGTCATTTGTCCCTATGGCAAACAACTCATCTGCCGGAAACCTCACCGCGGCTCAGGTGGGTCCCGCGAGAGGCGATTATGTCGCGGCACTACGGTTTGTCAACCTGACACAGCACGTGGGCACGCCCGGACCTGCGGCTGATCCTACATACGCGCGCCACGCCTCTGTCGCTATGGCCACCGAGCTCTCTTCAAGAACCAACGTCGGCATCGGCACTAATTTCAACACTGTTACGAATATCTCGTTTGACATGTGGGCGCCAACCGGAATGGTGGTAATATTTAAGGTGCAGACGACGGAAAACGCGGCCGGTAACGACAACTCCTACAAGACCGTTGTTGTTGGTACGGGAAGCTGGACTACCTATACCGTGCGTCTTACAAGCAATTTGGACAGAGCTCCCACAGCGACCGGCGCTATCAGCGTAGCCGGAGCCGCTATTACCGGTGTAGGCCCTATCGAAAATATCTGCGCAACCGGCGGCGGTATAGCGGGCGATCTCTGTCAGGAGCCGTGGTACGGATCGCATTTCCAGTTCAGACGCCAAAACGTGACCGCGCTTGCGTGGCAAGTCAACACCTACGGCGACTATGGCAACGATACGCGGCTAACCGCCAGCAATACAGTAATTGTGGACAATATTATGTTTGATAATTTTACCGCGCCTGTGACATCAATTCTGTCGCAAGACAGAGTGATCCCCGGCTCTAAGCCCGGTATGGACGCTGATAATTCCGCCGCTTCAGCCGCGTTGACAGGTGAGTTCACCGCGGGGCCCAATCCTGTGGAAAAATCATCCGGCGCGGTGAGTCTCTTTTGGCAGGGCAAACGTATACAAAACGCCGCGCTGTCTGTTTATGACGCTTCCGGTAATGTCGTAGTAAGAAAAATCGGCATAAAAGACAAAGCGTCCGACACACAAATCCGCCGTGAAGTTGGAGCGTGGAATTTGAAAGACCGCAAGGGCCGTCTTGTCGGCGAAGGTGCGTATCTCGTTAGAGGGACAATTACTGATGTCAACGGCAAAAAGGAGAAAATTTCTTTGATGATAGGCGTCAGGTAATATTTATTAATGTAAGGATGTGCAACTTAACGCACATATACATTGTCTGAATCAGGATGGCCGGGATTAGAGGATGTACAGGATTAGGAATATACAATTTAAAATCCTCCCTTGTAAATCCTTAAATCCTGTAAATCCTGATTCAGACAGTGTATTCAGCCTCTAAAACCGCAACACACTCCACATGATTAGTATGCGCAAACATGTCCACCCCTTTAAGACTTGTAAGATGAAAACGCGGAGAGAGCATCTTTATATCCCTAAGTAAACTTTGAGGATTACATGATACGTAGATTATCTTTGAGACCGATGAGTTTTTGAGAGCATTGATGACGCGCTCCTCCAAGCCCTTGCGCGGCGGGTCAACAATCGCGATATTAAAATCATCAGTACATTCAGCAAGAAGAGCGCTTGCGTCTCCCGCTAAAAATTTTACGTTTTTTACCTCGTTGACACGTGCAGCTGCAATCGCTTCGCGAACTGAATGCCGGTTTTCCTCTATGCCAAGAACACGCGACGCTTTCTGCGAGACCCAAAGCGTTATTGTTCCAACGCCGCAGTATACATCCAATACACTGCTGCCCTGCGGTATCTGTTCCAAAACTAAATTATAAAGCAGAGGCGCGGCAAAAGGGTTCACCTGAAAGAAAGTTGACAATCCCACATTAAACCGGTATTGACCGAGCTTTTCCTTTAAAAACTCTCTCCCCCGCCATACCTCATAATGCTCGCCGAGCACTACGTTTGTGCTTCTTGTGTTTACGTTTTGGACAACGCCGATTATTTGCGAATTTTTGCTTATGACTTTTTGCGCTTCGTCCATAAGCGATCTTGCGAAATTGCGGGAACCGGGTATTCGTCCGCCGTTAGTGACGAGTCCCACAAGAATCTCTCCGGTAGACGCTCCTTTACGCAAAAGACAATGACGCAAAAAACCGCTTCCTTTACGTTCATCATACGGTTGAAACCCAGCCTTTTGCGCCCATCGCCGTATTGTATGAGCGATAGCTGTGAGATCGCGGTCCTGAACAAAACACTCCTTTTGGTCAATCACGTTATGAGAATCCAACGCGTAGCATCCCAAAGTAATTTTTCTGTGCTGACCTTTGCCGAAAGAGCCAAACGGCAGCTGTACTTTGTGGCGGTAATACAACGGGTTCGGACTCGCGGTGATTTCAGGGATATCAATATTAAACGATGAAAAAATGTTATGAAGCATCTTTTGTTTTGACGCAAGCTGTTCTGAATACGGTATGTTAAGGGCTGTACAGCCGCCGCATTTTGGGAAGTGAGCGCAAGTTATTGGATTTTGATCTGAATTTTTCATTGTTTCTGCCCCTCAACCGCCGTAAACCCAATCACCGCGCAGGACGCGGCTACGTTGATAGAATTCTTGTGTCCGTAAAGCGGAATCTCCACAAGCTCATCACATAAGTCAAGCACATCACGGCTCACACCAAGAGCTTCATTTCCAAAAACAATTCCAAGCGGCGAAGGATATTTCGCTTTAGTATAGGGTATTGACGATGACGTCGTCTCTGCCGCCCAAACCGCGATTCCTTTACCTTTGAGATAAGTAACAGCGTCTACAGTTGTATCAAATTTTTTCCAAGGAACATAATTGATCGTACCGAGTGATGTTTTGTCAAGTTTTAGATGAGGCGGAAACGCCGTGTATCCGCACAAAAAAAGGCCGCTCACGCGCATCGCGTCGCAAAGCCTGAATATTGATCCTACATTAAACGCACTTCTCAGATTGTCAAGGATAATGTATAAAGGATTCTTATCAAGTCGATTATACTCTTCAAGCGGAATAGAGATATCAAAACTTCTCACATGGAAATTAGTCTCCGTATCACCCTGCTTTTGCCGCTTACTCATATCTGCCCGCCTCAACAGTAACTGGCTTAGGTGATACTTCCTTATGATCAGCCAAAGAAGCCTTGCGAACCTTCTCCGCCCACAGCAAAAAGAAAAGTCCCAAAATAAAAAACAGGTTGACCGATGATATTCCTATTCTTGACGCAAGAAAATCGGGCGCGCCAGCTTTTTGCATAATCACCGCAACACTGCCCACTACCACAGGGCCAATTATGGCAAACCGCGCTGCAATGTTATAGAAACTGAAATATTCTGTTGATCTGTCTGCCGGAATGAGCTTGCCGAAATAGGAGCGTGATAGCGCCTGAATTCCGCCCTGAGCGAGCCCGATAAAACTCGCGAGTATAATAAAATGCGTCTCCGTACGCATTAAAATAGAGCCGAAACTTGTTACCAAAATATACACCAATATCCCAAAAGCGATCATACGCCCCGTACCGACGCGCCCCGAGAGATACCCAAAGAGAAGCGATGACGGAAAAGCGACAAACTGTACTATTATAAGCGCCGTCATAAGCGCGTTGGCGGTAAATCCTATAGAGAGCCCAAAGTCAACCGCCATGCGGATAAACGTATTAACACCGTCAAAATAGAGCCACCACGCGCACAAAAACAGCAGTATAACTTTGTTTTTGATAATTGAAGAAAATGTACTTCTGATAGTTATAAAACTGCCTTTAATAGATTTAAAAACAGAGACCGGTGTACCCGGCCCACGTCTTTTCTCCTTGACAAACAGAAACAGCGGTATCGAGAAAACAACCCACCAGACCGCAACTGTGAGAAACGAAACTCTAACCGCGTGCGCCATGTCTCTTAAACCAAAAAATTCAGGTTTGAGAGTCATCACCACATTAAAAATAAAAAGCAAAACCGAACCTATGTAGCCAAGAGCAAACCCGAGACTCGATATAAAGTCCATGCTTTTATTGTCGGCGACATCTACTATAAGTGAATCATAAAAAAGACCGGAGCAGGAGTAGCCGATATTGCCGAGTATGAAAAGCGCGAGCGCCAAAACCCACGCCCCCTGGGCAACTAAAAAAAGCGCGGCGGTGCTGATAGCGCCAACTGCTAAAAAATATCCCAAAAAACGCTTCTTTCCCATCCCCGCGTCCGCGAGAGCGCCAAAAACAAGCGACAATACGGCAATAATGAGTCCCGCGGTAAAATGTCCGATCCCAAGCCACATTGTACTTTTGATAGCGTCGGCGCCGCTGTAATAACTCTTAAAAAACAGAGGAAAGAAACCGGCTAAAACGGTAAGCGCAAACGCGTTACTGGCCCAGTCGCCAAGACACCACGACAGCGCCTCTCTGCGATTAGCTGTTTTCATCACGTTTTTTTCTCTTTTTTCTCCGCGGCAGGAAATAATACGTTGTTAAGGATAAGCCTGTAACCCGGAGAGTTCTTATGCAGTTCAAGCATGGTGTGCTTAGAGCCGACTAAGTGAGCGTAGTCTTCGGGGTCGTGTCCGCCAAGATAGGTAAACTGCCCTTTGCCGAATACGCCGTGAATATACTGCACCATTTTAGTTCCCGGCACCTCGCCCAAAATCACAACGCTCGGCTTAATAACATCGCGGTTAAAGGAGGTGAGAAGTCCATGATACGCCTTTATGACAGAGGTGTGATTTTGATTGAGCATTGTAGGGACGGGGTCAAGTTTCGCGCTGAACTCAAACAGTACAAAGTCAAGCGCCGGCAGACGGTTTGGGGTATTGACCTGATTAACGTCTATATTGTCAAATGAGCAGACAAGCGGGTCTGTGTTGATTGTAAAATTATGGAACGCCATTGTATTGTCAAAATTGAGTTTTGCCTTATAATCGGGGTCAAGCCCCGGGCCGCCGTATACTTCTGAGACGATATTTGTGCCAAGCGCGGCAAGAGCAATTTCAAGGGTATTGGGCGCGCTGCACATTGCAAAGAGAAATCCGCCCGCTTCCACAAAGTTGCGAATCGTTAAAGCGACCGCCTTTTTGCAGTCGCTTACATATTTAAACCCGAGCTCTTTTGCAAGCGTCTCAAGTTCAAGGCGCTGCTTTTGGTACCACGGAGCGTGAGAGAACGAGGCGTGGAATTTACTGTACTGACCCGTAAAATCCTCATGATGCAGATGCAGCCAGTCATAATCGGCTAATTTTCCGCCCAAAACCTCCCTGTCGTATACTTTGTCAAACGGAATCTCGGCATAAGTGAGCGCAAGCGTTACAGCATCGTCCCAGGGCCGCTTCCCCTCCGGGGTGTATACGGCAATTTTGGGCGCCTTTTCGAGGACGACTTTTTCCATATTGTTGTTTTCGATCTCATCAAGTATCGCAGCCCAATCAGTATTTGTAATGGGGCGGATTGTTACCCCGGCGGTTTTCGCGTTGATCTGAAACCTTTCCGCGTTTTCGGCGACAAACGATCCGCCGCGGTAATTAAGCAGCCAATGAACCCGCGCGCCCTCCGATACCATTTTAAAAACGATGCCGTACGCTTTCAAGTGATCGCTTTGGGCGTTGTCCATAGGAATTAACAGACGGGCGTTAACGCTGAACGCTAAGACGGTTAAGAGCAGGATTGTTTTTGCGATGATTTTAGTCATATGTTATAATATATATCTTGCGCTATCGGGCTGATATCCCGCGGCGGTGTGGGGCTGCTATCCCCCACGGCGCTGCCGCGGGTTAGTGATGTTACAGGATAAGTCGGATATGGGAGAAACAGCCGCGTCCCCGAATCACCTCATTTTTACCACTGACCGCTGCTGTGTAAAATCTGCCAGGTGACGCCGAACTTGTCGGTCACCATGCCGTAAAGCTCGCTGTAAAAAGTCTTCTGCAACTCCATTCCAACGTTGCCGCCCTCTTT
>Ga0123353_10003376_pt1 | contig 20175 bp, 10 predicted proteins | sample TergutLab28metaG_3_FD_92763 | JGI IMG/M metagenome (GOLD analysis project Ga0123353, IMG submission 92763) | Labiotermes labralis P3 segment gut microbial communities from Petit-Saut dam, French Guiana - Lab288 P3 | ecosystem: Host-associated > Arthropoda: Insects > Digestive system > Gut ... | reverse complement strand
GTTTGTTTTGTGGTCATAAAGGGTGTAGCCTGCCAGAGGTCTCAGTAACTTCATTTCTGCCACTTCAATTCTTCGTCTTTGTAAGGCTGTTAGAGTCCAATTTTCTGACCCGTACAAAAAATATAGGTAAAACTAGTGTGTTGTATATTTTCAAAATAGTTTCCATTCTCGCTTTCTTAAAAATAGTTCTCTTAAGAGTACCTATCAACTGTAAAAATTTTGCTAAATTAAATTCTACATCATTGGAACACTGGTAAGATATACTGCAACCTAGATAAGTGAACTGGCTAACTTGTTCTAGTGTTTCATCATTTATAACAATTTTTGGTCTTAGGTGATCCGTTCCAACGAAACCAAACACTTTTGTCTTTTTTGTAGCAATTTCCAAATCATATTCTTTAGATATGTTACATAATAAATAGACTGCCTTTTGTAAGCTGTCTTCAGAAATAATAAACTGGTCATCTGCAAATAACAGTGTGTTGAAAATTAACTCCTTAAAATATTTACTGTTATGGTTCTACTGAGAAAATATCAGCGTTTACAGTAAAGACACGTGTTGGTTCCTGCAATGCCACAGACTTTTCAACATACAGTCTGTGCATGCACTGATACTTAATAACCTGCTCAATGTCAAACTTCCATGCTGAACCAAACAATCATGGTGTGTTCTGGCAGATTTCAATGTGTCCACATGCACACGTTAATTTCCTTTTATACGCCTCTTTAGTAATCATTTTATCTCACACACAAATCCTCGGAGAAGATGTCCTATTTGAGAAGCTAACAGTTGTTTAACTGGTGAATAAACTCTTCCTTTACATAATTTTAAGTTTCATTACCTTGTTCACAACAGTCTGCTAATAGTCCCTACACTCACCCACATAATCAAATCCACACCTTTCCATCTAATTACTTTCAGATCCACTTTATTATTACCCTCTCATCTACAGCCAGATAGGTATCTTTCCTTCACACTCCCCAATCTATGTCATTTTCCTTCTGGGGACAGATCAAGTTCCACATTCACCTGCTCTGTGCAATGTCGTTAAAAACTGTAAACTCTCATGGATTGAAAAATGACACATTTTTCTTCACACCAATAACATCAAACATTTTGATTCCATGTACCAACAGTTAATTCCAAAGACATTTATCTAATGAATTTTTGTCAGTCCAGTTTCTTAGTCAATAATTCTAGCACATGACATTCTGATGTGAAACTCAAACAGTTCATAACCCATGTAGTAAAACCTTTCTTTAAAAAGGTCAAAAGGCAGTTTGCCCTACAACAGGCAATGAAAGACCACAGGGGACGCAAGGTACAGCTATACTCTTTCTTTAGCCTCGGTGCTAGATGGGGGTGGGCGGTCAATGCCACGCCCCAGCCACTGTAGCCCTAGGAAAGAGACCCGGTACCCACTGTCATGGAGGCTGGGTGGGCCCTAGGGCTGGTCTGGATGGGTGTGGAAAATTTTGCACCCATCAGGATTCGATCCCCAGACCGTCCAGCCTATAGTGTGTTGCTTTACTGACTGCACTAGCCCAGCCCACAACAAAATCATTCTTGACAACTCCTAAACATGTAAAACACGGTAAAGTGAAACAGCTGGTGATTTAATTCCTGCGAAACTGATATTGCAAGTCTCATAGGAATGTTTTAAAAAAAAATGGTGCCACATCCCCAAATCCATCTCTACCAATTTCTGCCAACTATCACCTGAAATCACTGGGCTGACGACTGTCAACAGACACTATGAGACCTGGCTGCTGGAACATTTCTGTAAGCGCCTCTTGAACACATTTTCAACAAATTTTCCCTGGATAAAATAACTTTCTCTAATGAAGATGTAAGTTTTGGAAAATAAAAATACTAAATTGTATTACTTTGAGTTTGGCTTAGTGTAACACCCAAGCCGTTGCAAGTGCTCCAATTTATAACACATGCCTGGTAAAACTACCGTGATATTAAGCCCATGGTCTGCAACATGCCACCACGTAATATGGTAGAAAGGTACCATCATTTCACAGGACCATGCCACCTCTGTATTCAGGACAGAAGTGACACTGAAGATGCAGGCAGAACATTCACCCAAAACATTAGTAACTACACACCATACTACACAGAGGCACAGTCCAGAAGGCTATAATCCTCTGCTATAAGCACTTCAAACACCATAAGATAAAATGGTTGTCTTTATCATCATTAATGTCCATCAGCTACTGGAGTACAGAAAACTGAACTGTTAGGCTGAAACTGGACTGTCAGTCTGAACAGTGGTCTAAAAATAAAGATTAGGCACTCTGCAAATATGGGGAATATTCAGCTTGAGGATTAACCTTTCTTACTGTCTAATGTGTATAATATGAGTTGCGCAGTACACGGTGCACATCTACAGCCATACATGCTGCTGCTACATGACCAATAGCTCCTCAAACAGTGCAAAACACGATATAGATCTACACACACATTTCATGCACAACAAGATGCTATCCAATCAACGCAACTGATGAGCAACAACAACTGACAGACAAGAAAACACAGTCACTGAGGTCAAAAGTTGAACAGATTGCTGTGCTAAAGAAATGTCATGCATGCCCTCTGCACGTACGGCTCAGAATAAAGTCAAATGCATGTAATGCAATCTTAATCTATCACCACACAGCATCTCTTTGTTAATATCACTGCAAAAGACTACAGCACTCACTCAAAATAACACAGCATGGTAATGTGACAGAGGTTCCATATACTTTATTCTGTGCCATTCTGTACAGGTGGCTATTGAACAGTCATGTGCCCAGCCAGTCTCCTTTACATCTCCAAACTTGCAGCAAAACGGCTTCTCTTAGCACACAACATGCTACAATAATAGTGCAGTGGGGCAGTTGGCAGTTGTAAACCTCAGCCTTTGACGCCCATGCAAATATATGTAATTCACGTCACACTCAAAGGGTTCTAATAGCGGTAAATTGAATAGAATAACTGAATTTCTGGACACAGTCTGTGTCATAAATGGAATGAAATTTGACCTCTTTCCATCCCAGTTTGACTGGTTGACAGTGTACAGGGTGTCTTCAGGGATATGGTGCTGTGTCGTTGTGTGAGCAGTTCCCAACATCTTGAATGATCATTATGCCTTCACCCTCGGGGTGAAGCAGTCATTCTCCATGGACTGTTTGACAATGAAGATGAAGGAATTACAATACTTCTAAAAATGAGATCCACTCACCCAACAACACAGTGTCACATCCTAAGAATTCAACCTCCTGCAACACCATGGACAACCTCAAATCTTTCACGCATTGTCCAGTTACTGAGGTTATTTCTTCATTTAATACTCTCATCTGTGCAGGTGTGTTCACATCTTTTCACATGGGGATGGAAATATAATCAGTTTCTCAGATTATGTGTCCTGGTCAGAATTCCAGACAACGGACAAAGGCCACAAATACAGTAAACCCAAGCACAGAATACAGAGTTCAGAAACCACAGATAAAATGTGCATCACTGGAAGGAAGACAGGTTGATACTGCATACTCAGAGCTAGAGATATGATCATCACTGGCGGTGAGATGAATATCTGTTTCGCTTGCATGTGGCCATGTTAGAATGTGTACATGTTACTGAGCAGCAGTTAGTGTGCAAGACTCACAAGATGAGTTCTCTATGACAGCAGACAAAAACAGTAAAACTGTAGGCAAAAGAATACTTTATTCTTGTGGGAAGTTTTTAGTATTAACAACATAGGTAACTGAAATAATGGGAAGTGACCATGTTGTAGGATGCCTCCACTATGGACAAGACAAGGAAAAACATGACTGGGTTGAGTCTGTTATAGAGGAGAGGTGCCCCAGTGCTGTGCGCAGCCAGTTGAATAGCTATCCTTAGTTTCCTGAACTGTGTATTTACTCTCAGGGATTCACATTTTTAGTTCCTCAACATTGCTGTGATATTCACCAACAACAGCCAGTTAAGATTATGCCTGTGGAACATGACACCACTTAACTTGTTACATAGGTACCAACAGTTCACAGAATTCCACTGCCTTCATATTCTTCTCGCCTGAGAATTGAATCAGTAGGTTCATCTGACAAGTTTCTACCTATCTACCACACTACACAATGTCACATTCCAGCAGGCCAAAATGTTAACTCCTTAAAGCTCTGTGGCAGTGGTTCATTTGTTATAAGTAAACTATACTGGACATTATCCAACATTATATTATAATATAAGCTTAATACAGTTGAATCTCGAGATTCATGAACCTCTATGTTTGGGAATTTTACCGCTCACAATCATCCATTTTTGGCCTTTACAACTGGTTTTGACTGAGACGAAACCACCAGGCTGTCAAAGCGCTTCTCCCACTCACCTGCTTTTGCACAAATCACTCCCAGCTCAGTGAAGCTCAGTCTTTTATTAAGTACGGTTGACCTTGGTGGAAAAGACCCCCCTTCAATCATACAATGTACTTTATAAAGTATAAACTTTCCTGCCTTTATGGTATTCAAGGTTGTTCTACATTTTTATTACTGGTATTCCATTAAGTTTCTGGAATCAAATAGGTATGCCAAATTGAAATTGGACTCCAGATCAGTGCCAGTTATCCACGAACATCGAGACTCCAATACGTGCACCCTGGTGAGAACCTCAAACCCCAGTACAAGCCAGCATACTGCACAGCATACTGCACAGCATACTTTTCAATGAACAAGACAACCACAGAGGCAACCAATCAAACCTGACAAAGGCATGGCTTCCCATCTACTAAGTTATGGCCAACAGTAAAGTGTACCAGCATCTCCAGCTGGCATGTTACGATCATGTGCAGCAAATGTTAAAAACAGGTGCCCTGTCATGACGAATCATGTCAAAGCATGTACTGAATGCACTGCTGCAGGGTATATTAAAGTGGAGCTATTCGTCACCACTGATTTCAAACAAAAACACTGATTCCACAACTTGAATCTACTTACTTCAATGAGAGCTGGTAACTGGGATTTCCTGTGTGTGCTGAAAGCAGAGAATATCTTACGTTTACTATTCCACGCTTCTCTATTCTGTAATGATGTGTCAGAACATGCCAACATACTAAACTAAAACTTTACTTTAGAGCTTCATAGTAGTTTTGGAATTCCAATGATCTTTACTCTGCACTACAATGTATCATGGGGACAGAGTTTGGTACATCGGCTCATGAGAGATAAATGGCAGGCACTTCAAGAATTCATGGAAATCATGACTCTGGAGATGAATAAGCCATGAACACGGAGTAAAGACACGTGATTCTAGGCATACCGTCTTATGAAACTAGAGGTCACCTAGATGCCTCTTCTCTTGTACTTAAAAACGTTATGTCATGAATACAAGAGGTGTTCCCTCAAGAATGTGAAGACTCCCCATGAATCTGAATATGTTGTGTCATAATTGTTGACAAGTTACCTCGCTACATAGACGTGATGCCTAATTAATTCACAGGCATCAGCTCATCAAGGTGGATGCTGGGACAGAGTCAGTATTGTGACTGGGTTACAAGCTCGAAATGACCCTGGTTCGGGTCCTGACAGGAGCAAGAGATTTTCTTCCTCTGAAGCACCCAGGTGACTCTGGGAGCCACCCACGTTACTATTTAATGAGTTCCAAGGGTTCTTTCCCCACATATACAGCAGCCAGGACATGAAGCTGACCAGTGCCATGGGTAAGAATGAGTAGAGCTACAAATCCACTCCCCCATACACCTTCATAGTGTGAACAGGGGAAAATTTACCCCTTCATCTCATTATTTAGTCATAATACCTCATGAATTTAGTGGTGTTTAATTAACCAATTAATTTAGTGCCAATTCACAAATTTAGATCATGAATTCAGAGGCATCAGCTGATAAACCCAATTGTGTATAGTCTAAGGTATAGGAATGATGCCTCATGACCCCGAGGATGGTGTCTAACAACATGGAACTGACACGCATCTGATCACACAATTTATGAAGACAGCAATACACACAGTGTTCAGCCTCTAACCCTTTCAGTCACACAGTTTTACTGCCAATACTGGCAGTTAATCTATGCAGTCTGAGGTTACCACACAATACCACACTATTTCAAGTCCAGCATTATGCCAATCTCAGGGTAAAAACCACTCAGACAACGTGGCAAGTAAATTACAGTAAAAGCAATGTACTGTACTTGTTAAGTTTGACAGAAGGCATGCTGCTGTGCCACAACCACATATACACAAATTACTTCCCTCTGTAACATACTGGTGTATTAAACCACTTATTGGAGACCTGCATAGTATGGCGAAATTTCAGTGGACAATAACTGTAGCTATCGACATCATACTGTACCTGTACTTATGCGCTGCGATCCACTCTCATACAACACAGCCCTTGGGCAACACTTCAAAATCATGACTTCACCAAGTATGCAAGCTACAAACTTGAATCATTCTGTAACGACATCTGCTTTACACTAAGGTAACAGACAAAAGATGCTAAAATGTACTGCTACACCCTTTTTCAGAAGAGATGAACATCAAAATACCATTCAGGCATACATTTCACTGCCATTTACTGCTGCTAACTGCTGTCCCTATTGGTAACAATTAACACTCTGATTTTTGCAACATACGTTAAGACACAACAGCAGCAGTTAAACTTTTATATACACAGATTACAAGAGACTGTCCAGTCGATCCTGCAACTAATGATCACACATTGATTTTTTACAAAAACTTCAGAAAGCATTCAACTGGCTGAATTCAAAATGTGTCTTATTTAATTAAACAAAACTGTAACCTATTCTGTGCATGATGCTGATGTTACTGACTCCATCGGACAGCACGGAGACCTGTCTGAGCATGCACACACTATGCTACTGCAACCATGTGGTTTAGTCTGTAACAATGATGAGGGTCACTGTGACAACAGTCAACATACCGGGACTGCACAAACATGTAAAATAACAGCAAGAATTCTGCACACAAAAAGAAACTGAACTGCAAGAGGAGAACTAAACAAAACCAGCAGCCAGCGCAAAGCGTGTTGCACACTTCAAAATTTCTACTGTGCTCCCCATAAATGGTTCATAAAATGAGGTCTGTCAGCAGGCAGTTCATGCACGTACTCTAAAAGGCGCTGACATCGTCAATTTTACGGGCATTCCAAGTGTGAAAACACCTGATAACAGAGAGAGAGAATGTTCATGTGAATTCTGTTTGTGTGTTGCTGGTAGTCATATGGAATACAGCGTGCAGATAGCAAGGGGAGTAACAATGCTTACATCAGCTCATACAGCCAGCACACCCACCCAGCACAGTACACGTAAGTCTGCACTCCAAGTAAGTCTGCACTCCAAAAGTAAGTCACACTATGCAGCCTTATTTCAACGAACATAAACAGCTGTACATATTACAGCAGCGCGTTGCTACCGAACATCAGACTCTGCTGCTTCCCATCATCTGTTTTTAGGAGGTGCAGGGAGAGGGCGAAAATTTTAACAGCGCTTGGGACGCCGGGAGGCATGTCGTGTGCACACGACCTGCCTCCCGGTGTCCCAAGACTCCAGCCAGCACATTAAGTGCTAAAAACCGTATGCAGTAGTGTACAGTCTTGCACTCCTGAAGATGGGCACAATGGTGCCCAAAACATGTTGAGTCATTGGTTTATCAATAAATCATAATTGTTGCATTAAGTTGGTCTAACAAATAATTTCATATTAAGGATGCAGGGTCACACGAATATCAAATTCACAGCAGTACCTCTGTGGCAATGTGATCAGTGACCCTTGTCCGAAAACAAAAATGTCAAAATTTACAAAAATATAATTTCGTGTGAACTTCATGCTTTTTCTATCATCTCATTTCTCTAAACATAAGGTACAATTTCTGATTCCATCACATGACAAAAAAATACAAGAATGTGAGAACTACTCTGCCGGTTCAACCAGTGTGCTATTCTCCAACCCCTCTGTCTGTACATCTCTTTAATCTCAACGTTTTGCTACGTATCTTTAGACTTGTGCCTGTATCTTAATATGCTGCCCTATAGGCATATGAAGTCAGCCTTTCACATCTGGTGAATAACAAAGAGTGATAAGTTTGAGAAATGAATGTTAATGAGAATATTCAGCCCCAAGACCACATGAAAGTGGGGGAAGTGGGGGTAACAGGATGGAGAAAACTGAATAAGGAGCTTCCGAATTTGTAATTATCAGCAAATGTTATTAGGGTGATAAAATGAGGATACGATGGACAGGGTGCAAAGATAGTTTTTGTGATAAAACTTGGAAGGAAAGAGATTACTTGGAGGACCTTGGCACAGATGGGATTAGAATATCAAAATGAATCTTAAAGAAACAAAATATGACGGTGTGGGCTGAGTTCCTCTGACACAGACTATGCAATAGTGTGATGCACTTCTGTGAAAAATGTAATACACAATTTGGTAACATGAAGGTCTCTTGACCAAATGTGTGACTATTGGCTGATCAGTAAGAATTCTGCTCCTAGCAATTAGCTTAGTTAGTATGTTATAATCCTTTGGCTTCTGTGTCTGGCATTCGGTGCACTGGACCAGTTTTCAGAGTTAGACTCTACATGGCCTAACCATGAATGGGAAATACAATGCCCTTTTAACACATACTTCTGAAAAATTAAGTTTTCAATATTTACAAAAGACATTCGTATTTCATGTTTTTACGTGCAGTTTTTGTAAGTATACTGACAGTGGTGACTACTGAGCTGGATTGTGTCAGGGTGATCAGGGAAGAACAGCACGTCACTTAGGAGAAGACTGAGGTGGCCATGCTGAGGAATCTGTGGACACACACAGCTCTCCTGAGTCCCTACCACAATATCTGTAATAACAAAGTACGTTACTGATAAGCACTGTCCATTTTTGTACTCTACTCAACAATATGATCAGTAACTCAGCGCTATACAGGGTGTCTGACTTTATACCATAATTCCAGGATTAGATTCCTGACCTCACACCAAGTCAGAGACATCACATCAGTATGGGTCTGATCTTCAACCATTACAAACCTATGGGCCTTCAAAATGTGGGGACAGGGAGGCACGAAAACACACTAAATTTAGCGGGAGACATGCTTCTGTTTACTTCAAACAATGTTACACTGTTAGTGTCTTTACAACAAGTGTTCAAAATGACCACCTGCACCCTGGATAGCAGTCAGTACCATTCTAGTGTGCCTACAGAAATGAGTGGTGCATTATGATGTCAGTACATCAGATAGAATGCGTGGGGAGAGAAACGTCTCCGAAGAGTGCTGGCACTTCATTTTCTACAAAGTAAATACCACCTGTCAGCCCCGCAGCCTGCTGAAGGTTACTGGCATGCATGAACTTCAAAGTTAAAGTCCTGTACATTTGTAACAGTTGTAAATTGGACCCATAGGAGTAAATGCTGATACAACTAAGTACATGGTCATGTCTCAAGATCAGAATGCAGGACGAAGTCACAATATGAAGATTGATAATAGATCCTTTGAAATGGTGGAACAGTTCAAATATTTGAGAACAGCCTTAACAAATCGAAATTCTATTCAGGAAGAAATTAAGAGAAGAATGAAGTCAGGGAATGCTCTGCTACCATGTGGTGCAGAATCTTTTGTCTTAGAGTTTGCTATTCAAAAATTTAAAGATTAAGATATATAGAACTACAACTCTGCCTGTTGTTTTGTATGGGTGTGAAACTTGGTCGCTCACATTGTGGGAGGAACGCAGGCTGGGGGTGTCTGAGAATAGGGTGCTAATGAGAATATTGGGGGCTAGGAGTGACGAGGTAACAGGGGAGTGAAGGAAGCTGTATAATGAGGAGTTTAACGATCTGTACTGCTCACACATTATTGTTCAGGTGATAAAATCGAGAATGAGATGGGCGAGACATGTGGCGTGTATGGGGAGAGGAAAGGCGTATGCAGGGTTTTGGTGGGAAAACCTGAGGGATAAAGACTGCTTGGGAGACCCAGTCGTAGATGGGAAGATAATATTAAGATGAATCTTCAGGAAGTAGGATGTAGGGGCAGCGGGTACTTGTGAAAGCGGTAATGAACCTTCCACATAACGTGGGGAATTTATTGACTAGCTGAAAACTGATTAGCTTCTCAAAGAAGGACTCTGCTCCATGGAGTAATTAATTAAGTAAGTAAGGAAGGAAGGAAGGAAGTAAGTAAGTAAGCCAGCAAGCAAATTGGACCCATGTTGTTATGACAATTTTGACTCAGCATAAGGTGAGAAAATCTAATCTTTTAAGTTATGATATACAGTCACTGGAAACCCTGTATGCTGTTGAATTATTAGATTGTGAATATCAAAGAGAAAAGGGGGGGTGGAAAGATGTAGCCTTTGCCTAATCAAAGCAGCATTGAGGCATTTGCTTGCAGGAACTGAGGGAAACATCAAAACACCTCAGTCACTACATTCTGTCTCGTACTAGATTTGAACTGGGTGTCCCCAGAATACAAGTTGCAAAATATGAAAAAAAAACTGTCGTCAGTGTGGTACAAAATGCATCCAGCTGGAAGTGAAATGATGAGCATCAGATGTCCTTACTTTTGGAAGTACAGAGTGAGCACATCGGAACATCTGTGTGGCAGAGGCATGTTACATACCTCACAAGCAACTCCCTGAGAGTGGCTTCGTCTTCCTCCTGAATTTCTTCCTTCGTTTCATCACTAACCTTCCTCCGCCGGGTTGTCGGGTGGGCCTCCCGAGTTCTGGCGGTCAGCTTGAGCTGGGGGGACCTTGGTGCAGTTGCCTCAAGATCACCACTGTCGCCCAAGGCAACATACTCTTGCAGTTCCAGTACTTCTGCTCCAGGAACCGGATGGACCTGTGCTTGAGCTACCTCCCTCTTGTGATAATGCTGCTGCTGCTGCTGCTGCTGCTGGTGTTGCTGGGCCACCACAGATTTTCTCATGGGTTTAATCCCTGGTCTTGTCTCACCCATTCTCCTACCTGAGGATCCAAGCCATCACACCACCACGACTCAACACCGTATGGTACACCCATACATGTGTAATTGACAGTCAGCTCATAAGACAAACTGGGGTAAGCTAAAAAGGTGAACTGGTACACTTCAGAACACAATCTGGTACATTACTGAAGAATATGTACCATCTTCACAGCATCATTCTATTGTCTCTTATCCAGAAATGTACACTTTAAAATACACAAAACTACTGTTGCGTGTTTATCAGTGTGGAGCTTGGCACCTGACCACAAATAATCAACAAAGACTAACACACAATTCTAAAGGGTTATGAAGGTGGTACATTACACTCAAAACTACTACGTTTCTGAAATCAGTCCACATCTCAAATCACAGGTGTCTAGACAGACGCAGTCAGCTGACAGATGTTGTCCTATGATTGAGAACATCCCTTTCTGTTGGACCCATGTAAATAAGTGCCTTTCCTCCCTTTCCCTGAAATGAAATAAAATCCAGTTTCTCAAAAACTAACCTGTTTTTTAGTAATAAATAGGGAGAAATTTTCACAAACCCAGCAATACTGAACAGACAGACAGACAGAGAACACAGTGCTGAGGGGGATATGGGGAAATAATATCCTTAGAGAAGATGATGGAAGAAGATGACAAAGAGAACTATACAATCTTAGAGGAAGAGACCATCCTGAAGTGATGCAGCATAAGCTCCAGTGGCGATCACTTTGCTACTTTCACAACCACATAAGTGGCACTTCTGGTAGCTTGAATAAATAGTTTAAGGTTAATAAAGTTAAGTCAAATTGAAAATAAAACAAACCAACAAGTTATTGTTGCATGACGGTGTGTTCTAACTTTCACAATCAACAAATAATAGGTGTTAACAAAAAGCAATGTGTCAAAGTTGTGTGCAGGCAGCCAGCAAGCAACAGAACTTTCACCTGCCCTCAACAGCATTCGGTTCCACAAGGTGATATCACCACTTTAGCAATGACTGTACTCCTCTGATCACTCACAACAAACCTTAGGAACTACAAACACCAGACAGACAACAACAAAACAAGTTTAAAAGCTGAGTAACTAAACACATAATTACCTTCCAGGTAATGAATTCTACTCTACAGAATATTCCATGAGTACAGTCATGCGACGCATAACGATGTTTCGGTCAACGAGGGACCACATATATGATGGTGGTCCCATAAGATTATAATATTATAACATTGCCTACAGTATTCAGTACAGTAACATGCTGTACAGGTTTGTAGCCTAGGACCAATAGGCTATACCATATAGCCTAGGTGAGTAGTAAGTTATACTATCTAGGTTTGTGTAAGTACACTCTATGATGGTCGCACAACAACGAATTGCCTAACGACGCATTTCTCAGAACGTATCCCCATCGTTAAGTGATGCATGACTGTATACTGGTCCAGAAATTCCTTCGTTATGTTCACACAAGTCCACAAACATATCCAGCCTGAAATCAATTCCATCCTGTCCATACTTTCACTACTGACATACAATTTTAATATTATCCTTCCAGGGATCCAGAGGTACAGTGACGTGCTGAACTTCTGCAACAAATATCTCATGTTTGAAACCAACCAGTTCAAATGTCAACTTCTGGGTTATGACAACGTACAAACCAGTAAGTATCTTGTCTGGATGACTGTCTCCAGGCAGGGTGTTATTACAAAACGTTGCTACCTACCTAACTACCAAACAAACTATGCAGTGTCATAAGCCACCAGACCACAATAATGAACCTTCACTCCACCATGAAAACCTCAGGGGTCATACAGACGAAGTCAGAATTCCTGAGTGACTCCCCTATCATTGACCTCTAACAAACCTGTAAGACCCACACACCATCCAAGGAAGTGGCGCTCACCACACAAATGGGCTCCTGTACCAGAGCAAGGTACAGGTAAGTCAAACAGAACACAACAAGAGGCACTAACCACAATAACATACTATCAGTGACTTACAGAACCAGTACATATACTACGTAGCTCTTTTTGGTGCGTTTTGAGTAAATGTGTACCATCTGAAGGCAACAGACCACTGGGAAGACCTACACGTAAAAGGGAGGGCAATACTAATATTGATCTTGAAGAAATATAATGGGAGGTTGTGGGGTGTATTTATCTGACTCAGGCAGGGGCCAGTGGTGGACTTTGATGAACACAACCATGAACCTTTAGCTTCCGTACACCGTGCGAAATGTGACTAGCTGAGGAACTAGTTGTTTCACTAGAAAAGTTCTGTCCCGTGCGGTTGGTTGGTTGGTTGGTTGGTTGGTTGGTTGATTGGTTGGTTGGTTGGTTGGTTGGTTGGTTGGTTAGTGTGCCCTTAACTGTTATGTAAGTTACCTTTGCCCCACACAACTACTGTTAATTCCATGTATAATCTTCGTCATAGGAGAAAGAATGAAGAAATATGGTGACACAGTGTTACTGCACCTACAATTTGCTACAAGATTAGTGAACAGTGTGTTAACTGCTTATGACACCATCTGTGTTTGAACAATCTACAGCTACATATGGGTCTCCCATTCTGGATCCCCCAGGCCATTTTATTCTTCTTGATTTAAGCACCCCAATAATTTAGCTGAAAAACACAAACTGCAGGGCAAACAAGTTCCTTTAGATCAGTTGTGATGACCAGTTGTTTCAGTGCATTTTGACAATACTGCCAGATGCATTTAGTGCAGGTGAAGTACTTCACCATTTCCATGGCCAGTGTTACCAGCTTCAATATAAATCTGCAGGTGACAAAGTGGTTATGTTGTTCAATGTCACACAGTTTCTTCTAAATTCATTTACTTGTTGTTTATTGGTGTATTGCTGTTTGATTACTGTTTAATTTAAATCACCTATGATTATACATATGTGTTGTCATATAAGTTGTATGTGCTTGTAGACTAGTTACACTTTCAGCATTGGCCCCCCAAGGCAATATAAGGATCAATGAATTGTGGTGGTTTAACTGATAAAAGTAAACTGAACAGCATGCTTTGCTATTAAAACTGTTACATCTCTATTGTCAACAGAAGATTTAAGGATATTATATTTCTCTTGTGTGCATTCAATTATGACTTATGGCATAATATACTATGTACATATGAGGGAATTGGGATTTTGCTTTTACTTCTTGTCTTTTGTAGGATTTACTATAAGATGTATTTTATGATATAATCATTTTATGTCTATATTACATTAGTATTATGACAAACTATATCCTATAGGTTGGTTGACCTTGTATGGATTGACAGAATGCATAATAAATGAATGAATGAATTAATTAATTAATTATTTTATCCCTGTTAATAATGTTCGATACTGGTACTGACACTTCAGTTGCAATTTTTTATGATATAATTAATAATAATATATGGCCAGTGTATTATATTTCAATTTAGACACTGTCTTCTGTAATTTTGACAGATTTTATTTCATTATAGTTCATTTTACTCATGACTGAATATCATGAATATAAGGAGGTTAGAAGAGTAAAACCTTAAGAGGCTGATTCTTGATGCACTATTTTAACCCTGTTAACAGTGTACGACTCTGGTTAAAACACACATTTATTGTTAATTTTGGATGATATAATTGATAATTAATATATGACTATTGTACTATATCTATATTTAGAGAGCTTTAGGTTTATGTGACCGTGCATCGTGAGCAAATAGTGAAGTGAGAGAGAAAACCAACAAGATGCAACAGTCAGATGTTTATTATCAATACTTTCTCAACATGTTTCGGGCATGATGCCCGAAACATGTTGAGAAAGTATTGATAATAAACATCTTACTGTTGCATCTCGTTGGTTTTCTCTCTCACTTCACAATTTACATTTAGAGAGTTCTCTTCTGTATTTTCAATAGATTTTATTGCATCAAATATGACTATTTCCACATCCATGGTTTTTTACCTGTATATGGATATATGGAAAATAAAGAAATGAAGGAATGAATAAATGTATGACTATAAATATCTCACTGTGCTTTATGCTATACAAACAGCAGATTTAGTCCATTTTGACCCAATTTCCAGGCGATTTCTAGAGTCCCCTGATAGAAAGCACTAGGAACTAAACTAAACTCCGTGGCCTTAGTCCGCACGCGAACTATAACACAACAGTTTTTCAAGTGGTGTGCTCCGTGATGAAGCACACATAATTCACCAGGGTGTTTTTACTGTCTAAAAGTGATATAGTCTCACAATACAAGAGTAAAAGTGATTTCACTCATGCCTAATGTATGCCAATTGTCACAAAGGTCACGTATGCTCAACAGCACTGCATTCAGTTCTCTTACACCGAATTTCACCTGAATCAGATAATGAATGTGGAAAACAATGACAGAAATTCATGTACACACCTAAGTAATGCGTGGATTGCGCTCTGTTGATTTTTTGGAAACTCACCATCTTCTGCGCCTAACTGTATCAAAATTGGACGAAATGTGTAAAAAACACAGGCAAAATTTAATGTACTCCTACGCTGATAATTCATAAACATATGAGGAACAGCTTAGTCACCGGTACTAGGGCAAGGTTGGATGGCCATTTAGACGGAAATGGTCGTCACATGAATGTTCTTCCTTTACTTCAGAAAGAATGCCCAAAAGCAACATAAACACAACATTCTGCCATTTGTAAATCTGACGTAACTTCACAACTGACAATTCCTAGTGTGCAATGTGTAAAATGGCAAACTAAATAAAATAAATATTAAAAAGTGATAATATTAAATAATGATGGTTAACTACAAAGAGTAGCACAGGGTGTCCCTTTCACACAGTGGCTCTACCTATCACGCAGAGAGCCCGCATCTGCCACGCACTCCATGACAGCCACCATGCCTTGGTACACAATTATCAGGGCATCCTCCAGGAAACCATATCACTTATGGAAACACAGAAACAATGACATGCTAATAGCCACAGTGGCAATGTGGCCAAATGACTCAATCTTGTAGTACCACCCAGAGAAACAGAGTTCACAGTACACATCTTTAAGCCTACTTCCCTAATGCATAGATTATTGCCGTTGTACAGAAATTATCATCATCATCCTTCTTCTTCTTCTTCTTCTCCTCCCCCTCCTCCTCCTTCTTCTTCCTCCTCCTCCTCCTCTTCTTCTTCTTCTTCTTCTTCTTCTTCTTCTTCTTCTTCTTCTTCTTCCTCTTCTTCTTCCTCCTCCTCCTCCTCTTCTTCTTCTCCCTCCTCTTCTTCCTCCTCTTCTTCTTCTTCCTCTTCTTCTTCTTCTTCTTCTTCTTCTTCTTCTTCTTCATCATCATCATCATCATCATCATCATCCACATTCCTTAACCTCACAGCAGTTTAGCCATTTCTCAGTAATATGGGTCTCACTGACCAAGCACTCCTTATTCGCCGTTCTGCCAAATAATTTGTAACTGAATGGCATGTATACTGTTTTCTGCCATAGAATGTAGAGAACAGGGTGGAGATAAAGCAGTTTTAAACTTTTGTGTAATTTGTTTTGAATAATACCAGCTATGGATAGTACTAGTGATACACTATATTGGCCATTTGCGGTTTCCATATTCTTACATACTTCTGCAGCTTATCTGTTATAGAGCTGTGACAGTTGTGAAGACAGAAGAACAAAAATTAAACAGACTGGCCACACAGAAGCATTATAACAAAACTGACCAACACACAAAAAACAAAACATAACAATAAAAAATCAAATTAAGGTAATCAAGTGCACAACATTTAAAGTAGTTCTTATAAGCAACATCAAAATAAAGGCTTATTATCGCAAATTATTCATAATCTCTAGGGGAGCCATTCCTTGTCCTCCAACAGAATCTTCAAAATATGGTGTGTTCTTTAGCTATCTCAAAATGACAAGTGCTACTGTCAATACTTTACACCAGCAGTGTGCATGGTGGGAAAAATAATCACAAGCACTACTGAAGATGCGCGGAACTGGAGCCGTGTTACTGTGGATGGCAATTCTTGTCTTTGTTTTGGTACACAGGCTGTCTGTTTCCACACAGTTGTGGTGTATGCTCATTGCAGCTGGCTGACAAACAACTTCACCACAAAATCTTTCTGCACATGGCCAATAAGCATTTGCAATAAACCCCAATATTATCACCATGCTCACAAAATCCTGATACTGCATAACGCCACTGTCCAACAACATACAAAATGTACAATCACTGTCTTCTGGGACACTACAACATGTAGACTGCTAGATCTGTATCAGGGATTCTATGGAACTAGCTTCCACTTTGGAATAGTAAAAGGTGGCAGTACGATCGCCCAGAATGTTGGTACTTGTATACAAAACTACAGAGCATCACAACTCAGTGAACTGTAAATTAAAATTTACTGAAGTAACAACCTCAAATCTCAGACAGTTCCATTTAATTCACTGACTGGCTGACTGTACTGACTGACCAACCGACCAGCTGACCAACCAACCAGCTGACCAACCGACCGGCTGACCAACCGACTGACAGACTGACCAACTCCATGGTGCCCAGTCCCTCAGCAGGTAACAGTTCAACTAACCAAGAAATTCCACATGTTTAGAACGGCCAGCAAGTTTTCCCTACCCTGAACCAAATTAATACAATCCACATCTTCCCATCCTATTTCTATAAGTTCCATTTTAATAGCATCCTCCCACCTAGGCCTACATGTTCCAAGTGGTCTCTTTCCTTCACGTTCCCCCACTAAAAATCCGCACGCATTTCTCTTGTCCTCCAAATGTCGCCACTGCTCAGGTTGTCCCAAAAAAGATGTGCCAAAGTCCACAGAACTGTGTAACATTTGGTAACATGATATTTATGGTGATGAGTCTTCTCCCAAGCTGCAGGACTGCTGTCTGTTGGCTGTCTGTTCTGTGACCGCTAACACAATACATATGCTGCTACCCTTCATCTAACATTAATGCCCAAGGCTCCTGATCTTTAAAGTCCAATTTAAATACTCTATGCACATCTGATTTCCCCATGTCTCTGTCGTTTCATCATTCTTAGCATAATCACCATAAAAACAGTAACTTGCAGAGTGCAAACTGTGAAGCCCTTCAGTACAAAGCTATGTCCTATTTCATCCCTTCATTCCAAGTGTTCACCACAGCCTTGGCAAATTATTAATCCAGCACCTAATGGGTGAACAAGAATACACTGCATTGCGGTCTCTGGCACATACTGTACTAGAGCTACAGTTGCTAATTAGGTTGAACACATAAAAGAGCCATCTGATCCCATATCTGCCATCTGGTACATAATTACTATTTCAGCACTATCTAATCAAACCAGAACAGTGTTTCAAATGGAAGGGCATGTCTGATTGTTGTACTCAGATTCCAATCTTGAGATTCTGCTCAGTCTTTTCAAGCAACTGCCTGAACAAGAGCTCAAATCATGCCATAGCTATATCCTTTTGCTGTCTTTCCTGCCATTCAACACAACATATTCTGAGCTGAAATCACTGTTAGATTAACCATATTCATACAAGAAAAAAAAATATTTACTAATATAATGCACTGTTATCATGTGTATGCAATTTTACCTGAAATTTCTTGATTATGTAAAACATGCGGCCATTTTAAATGTAATAACAACTTTACAGTGAGCATCTACCTCATGTAACACCTGAAACTTTGAAGGTGAGTAAACGCGGTTCAGTCCTCCTAAGTGGTCAGTTGTGTCAAGGTTCAACTGATAAACCAATGTGCCGACAACTCCGCAGTCTAAGACGGATGGTGCCCGACTCCCCACACTGCACCAGTGTAAGTCCACTTCTAGATACAAACACTGGGGCTCAAAAAACAAACTGTGCTCATAAAATACAACCTGCACAGAAACGACTCACGTAAATCGCTGGTGGAAATCAACGCAATTTCTGAGGCATCTCAAACACAGCCAGCTCAACCTTAAATGCCATTGCAAGATACGACAAATTCTACGTGCCCCCTAAGTTAAAATCAACCAAGTTTCTCAGAACTTCATTACGACTGATAACATGAAATTCCCACACACACACACACACACACACACACACACACACACACACACAGGGACTAAAAAAAAATTATTGGCACTGTATGTCTTAAAACAGGTTTAGAGTGTTACACAGTATGTTTAAATGATGCTAACGGACAGTCACTATATGAAGAGAACACCAGCAGAAATTAATTTTCACTTACAAGTACGGGGGGAGGAATGGGTTTCATATCAGCCCACACCCCAGGGATGCCAGCTGGTTTGCCCACCCTGCACCACTGGCCCCAGTTATAAATACATTTCCCGTTGTGAGATTTCAGGGTTCTGCCAAGGTGTAATTGAGGTCTTTGCTGTTCTGGGATGTTACACTGTAGTACAGGTTGGCAGTTGTGGCTGATGTCAAAAAGTCCAATCTTCCTGGACTTCTTGGCTCTTGAAGATGGGATCAACATGTTGTCTCAAAATGTCGATAGCCAACTGAATATGTAACATCCCAGAAGTGTGAAGACCATTGCACCTTGACATAAAAACTCCCAGAGATGGCAGTATTACTGTGATGAATCTCCAGAACCAAAAACAAGGAATTTCTTGACCAGCTGATAATCTGGCAGTGATAAATATGTAGATTGTGGTCTTGCAGGCCAGGATTTCCTTGGCATATTTAACAGCTGGAGAATACATTCTTGAGGGATGTGAAGCTGTACAGTTTGGTAGAAATGTATGAATATTACAGAGGAACATGCTGCCTCTCTCTTCAGGGAAGAAGAATCTTGAAGCTGCAGTTGCTGCCTGTCTACTGAGCTGCACAGTGTCACATTCCACAGTGTAATCCCAATTCTGACACTCACCACCATGAAGACCACAAATGTCAAACAAGCAGTCAGTCACGTAAGTCCGTAAGTATATGACAATATCAAGGCAACACCATAAGAACCCACAACTTTCTTGCAGGTCACAGTAATGTGGGTCACTGCTGTCTTGAAATCAAATTTGGGTTAACAGCTGCCATGTTCCACATGACAAAAATAGGTTAACTTGATTACCTGGAGGCAGAGCAGAGCCATGTCCAGGCTTAGTGCATGGAGAAGGTGGCTAGCACGGGGTCAGCAGCGTTTGCGTTACTTAGTACGGAGGTGGGACACGAGTTACTGCCACGTCCCGAGCAGTGACGGACCGGGAGTCTGCCTGCAAGCAAAACAAGTGTCAAGCTT
>Ga0123353_10003375_pt1 | contig 20178 bp, 18 predicted proteins | sample TergutLab28metaG_3_FD_92763 | JGI IMG/M metagenome (GOLD analysis project Ga0123353, IMG submission 92763) | Labiotermes labralis P3 segment gut microbial communities from Petit-Saut dam, French Guiana - Lab288 P3 | ecosystem: Host-associated > Arthropoda: Insects > Digestive system > Gut ... | reverse complement strand
CTTAAATTCGGGGTAAGCGAGAAAATGCTTGGAAGAGTCTTTAATGGACTTGGCCAGCCTATAGATGATGGCCCAATGCCTGTGGCAGAAGCAGAGCTTGATGTTAACGGGATGGCTGTAAATCCAACAGCACGTGAGTATCCAAGAGACTTTATACAGACAGGTATCTCTGTAATAGATGGAATGAATACCCTCATAAGAGGCCAGAAACTTCCTATATTCTCCGGTAACGGACTTCCTCATAATGAACTTGCTGCTCAAATTGCAAGACAGGCAAAGATTAAAGGAAGTAAGACAAACTTTGCAGTTGTTTTTGCAGCAATGGGTGTAAAAAATGATGTTGCAAGATTTTTCGTAAAATCTTTTGAAGAAACAGGAGTTCTCGATAATGTAGCGCTCTTTTTATCACTTGCTGATGACCCTTCGATCGAACGAACGATCACGCCGCGTACAGCTCTTACTCTTGCGGAGTATCTGGCATTTAATAAAAATATGCACGTACTTGTAATAATGACAGATGTTTCAAACTATTGTGAATCCCTAAGAGAGATCTCAACGATCAGAGGGGAAATACCTTCAAGAAAAGGATATCCAGGATACCTTTATTCAGACCTTGCAGAACTTTATGAAAGATCCGGGATGATCAAAGGCTTTAGCGGTTCAATAACGCAGCTTCCTATTCTTACAATGCCTAATGATGATATTTCACATCCGATTCCTGACCTTACAGGTTATATAACAGAAGGACAGATAGTTTTTGAAAGAGAGATGTATAGCAGGAATATCTATCCGCCTGTAGCAGGTCTTCCTTCTCTTTCAAGGCTTATGAAAGATGGTATTGGAGAAGGGATGACAAGGGAAGATCATCCTCATCTTGCGAGCCAGCTTTTTGCCGCATATAGCTATGTAAAAGATGTAAGAAACCTTGCTTCAGTTATTGGAGAAGAAGAGCTTACTCCTCTTGATCATCAGTATATGGAATTTGGAGAAACATTTGAAAGAACGTTTGTCTCTCAAAAAATGAATGAAGACAGAACGATTGAAGAAACACTTGATATAGGCTGGAAATGCCTTAATATCCTTCCTCGTGAAGAACTCCACAGAGTTACAGACGAAGAAATTGAAAAATATTACGGAAGATAATGAGAAACGTAGCGCCTACAAAAACAAATATGCTTTCCCTCAGAAACGAGCTGAAGTTTGCAAAACTTGGCTACGAGCTTCTTGATCAAAAGAGAAATATTCTGGTCATAGAGCTTTTAAATCTGGTTGAACAAGCTGTTGATCATGAGGAAAGAGTTGAAAAAGCATTGTCAGAAGCTTACCGTACTCTTGAATATGCAGCGCTTGATATGGGCAGGCTTAAACTTTTTCAGGTTGCAAGTACGGTTAATATAGAAAGTAAGGTAAAGATATCCCAAAGAAAAATAATGGGAGTACCTCTGCCGGTAGTGGATACAACTTTTGAAGATTATCCTCCTTATTACAGCCCTATGGGAACAAGTTTTTGGGTAGATAATTCATTAAATGAATTTAAAGCTGTAGTTCATATAATGGGTAAACTGGCTGAACTTAAAATATCCATAATGAGACTGGCAAGAGAAGTTAAAAAAACTATCAGAAAAGTCAATGCTCTGGAAAAAATTGCTATACCAGATCTTCGGGAGACTGTAAAATATATAGAGAACAGGCTTGAAGAAAATGAACGTGATATGATCATACTTCTTAAAATGATAAAAACACGGCTGGAAAGGAAGAAGTCTGATAATCAGCAGACTGTGCATTGATTGATATTTATCTAAATTCAGGAGAATTTGATGGGTGGACCTGTAGAAAAGATAATGGTTTATGTTGATGGAACCGAAGGATCGGTAATTGCTGCCCAATATGGAATATGTCTTGCAAGGGTTACTGGAGCAGAATTCCATGTTCTGTATGTTGTAAATACAAGGGCGCTTAATGATCTTGTAACTGCAAAAATATTTCTAAAAGCAGAAGAGGAAGAATACAAAAGAGATCTTGATTCAGATGCCGATAGATACTTAAATCATGTAAAGCATTTAGCTTATACAAAAGGGGTATCTGCCAAAACATTCAAATCCAGTGGAAGCATTAATGTAGAGATAAAAAATTTTGTAAAAGAAAATGATATTGATCTTTTAATAATTGGCGAGCTTTCAAAAATACAAAGCAGGCGCGATGAACTTTATAATGAATCAGAAAGGGCAATGAGGAGTGTTTCATGTTCTGTTCTGATCGTAAAAGACGAAGAAAGGGTTTTAGATCTTTACAATCAGCTCACATAATGTATATACTTTTATATCTTACTAAGGATGGAATAAAATGGCGATAATAGATTTGATAGCAACAAATGTTGTTAGAGTACCGTTAAAATCAAAAACAAAAACAGAAGTAATCAGGGAACTTATCGATGTTCTTGATAAAACTGGAAAATTAAGCGATGCAGAAAGCGCTTTTAAAGCTGTTATTGCACGGGAAAATATGGGAAGCACAGGACTTGAAAAAGGAATTGCTGTTCCGCATGCAAAAACAGAAAAAGTAAAAAATCTTACGCTTGCAATAGGTATAGCACCTGATGGTGTTGATTTTGATTCTCTAGACGGTGAGCCTTCAAAGCTTTTTTTTCTACTCCTTGCGCAGCCAAGCCAATCAGGACCTCATATCGAAGCTCTTGCGGAAATTGCCAGAATTACAAGATCTCAGAGTTTTTGCCGCTTGCTTGTAAATGCCAAAACTTCGGAAGAAGTTGTAGAGCTCTTTAAGGAAGAATAGGCGTCTTTGTGTAAAAGCCCAGGGATGTTGAGCGATTCCTGCTATCTATCATAATCTCCTAAAAGACATTAAAGATATTAACTATCACGATCTGGTGAAGCAGGTATGAAAAAATGGAGCGGAGCCTCCGGTGGGGGGAGTACCTAATTTTTTCGTACCTCCATACTATAAGTTATATATTGTTGTTAATGACAGAGTAGTTTTTCTATAAAATTCTTTTTTCAATTTCACTTTTTATTTTTACAAGAACTTCCCGGTATTGCTGATCAAGTTGATTTGTTACCTTATGAAGATACTCTTTATATTCAGGATCGTTTTCCGGTTTAAGGCTTACCTTTGCTCCTAACTGTTTGGAAAGCATTTCTTCTTTCTCTTTAAGTTTCTGCTCAAAATTATTATTTAGATTTTCTATTATTGAATCTTTGTGTTGCAGATATTGTTTAAATACCTGTTCAATTTGAGAGAAAAGGTAAACAACATCTTTTTTATCTTCAACAATCGCAGAAAAACCATCTTTGATTTTATTTATTTTTTCAAATGATGATTCATCTTCAGGAAGTTTTAAATTGCTTATAAGAACTTTGTATATCCCTTCCTTTAACCACTGTTGTTTTTCTTTGCTGCTCTCTTTTATTAATTTCTCAAGAGAAGCTCCTTTAATATTATTTTTTTCCATGAACTCAAATGCTGCTTTTCTACCTTCCTCAATGTTGTTATTTTTTTCAATAAGTTTTTTATCACTCTGTACATTGTTTGTTCTTTCAAGTGCAAGCTCGAGTGCAGATTTTATTTCTCCCATAGTTTACTCCTTTATCTAGAAAGCAATATGAGTATTACCCATATTGCATGGGTTAGCCTACGTCCATGCCGCGCTCGCTTGTCCTCGCTTCGCTGCGGGAACCGCTCGGCGTCTCGGCCTTCAGCTAACCTTTACCATATTTAGACGGACTCACTACCTTAAGCTACCTCGAATGACGCTGTAGAACAAAAGTAATCCTATGCATAAACCTTCGAGGTACGGCTTCGCCTACCCCATTTTAATAAGTATAAGCCCTGTTGCGATAGATGCAATACCTATTATTTTAAACAGTGTGGGTTTTTCTTTAAGAAAGATAAATCCCATTATAGATGCAATTACAATAGAAGATTCTCTAACAGAAAATATATAACTTGCTCTTTCGAGACGCATTGCAAATAAAATAATCAGGTATGTTCCTGTTGATCCAATTCCTATTATTAAAGTTTCTTTTAGGTTCTTTCTAATTATTTTCAATGATTCTGAGACACCATTTTTGTTTGCTGCTCTTGCAAGAGCGATTGTGGCAATCAGATCTACAAGACTTATGTATACGACAGGGTGCATATGCTTTACTCCTACTTTATCTGTAACAGCATACATAGCGATAAAAAGGCCTGTCAGAAAAGCAAAGAAGTAGGGTTTTTTACTATTGCCTTTATTTTTTATTTTACTTAAGCTGATCAATAAAATACCAACACATACAGTTGTGATTCCAAAAGCAGCAGAAGGAGAAATTGTCTCTTTTAAAAAGAAGTAAGAAACAAGTGCAGTTACCATAACGCCTGTGCCTCTTGCAATTGGATAGATGCTTGAGATATCTTCTTTTGAATAAGTATAGAGTATACAGAAATAATAAGAGCCATGCACTATTGCTGAAATTATTATTGGAGGCCAATATATAGAACTTGTCCCATTTGTTATAAAGAAATAGATTGTATAAATAAGCAGTATGGAATTTACAAAGAAAAGACCATACCAAAAAATTGTAAAATTACCGGAAACTTTTTTTGAGAAGAAATTCCATGAGGCATGTGTAAAAGCTGCAAAAAGGACAAGAGAAAAGACTAATGTATCCATGGTCTAACTGCCGCCTAAAATGGGATGCATCATTATATCATCGAATATGCGGTTTAGCCTACCCCGAATGGCGCTGTGGAACAAACCCTACGTATGCTAGATAATACAACTGTAACCTGATAAGGGTGTGTGGAAAAAGGGTACCCCGCCGGAGGCTCCTCCCCTTTTTTCCACACACCCATGTTCCAATATATTTTTGCTGCTTCCGGCATGCCCGCAACCAATTACCCCATCTTGATCAGTACAAGTCCTGCTGTTATAGATACAATACCAATTATTTTAAATGGAGTAGGTTTCTCTTTAAGAAATATAAATCCCATTATTGATGCAATTACAATAGAAAATTCTCTTACAGGAACAATGTAACTTGCTCTTTCAAAACGCATTGCGAATAAAATAATCAGATATGTTCCTGTTGAACCAAATCCTATTATTAAAGTTTCTTTAAGATGTTTTTTGAGTATTTTAATTGATTCAGAAAAGCCATTCCTGTTAGCTTTAAGTGTAAGTGGAGCCAGTGCCATAATATTTACAATACTCAGGTATGCCACAGGATGCATATGTTGTACTCCTACTTTATCTGCAATAGCATATATAAATATAAAAACACCAGTCAGAATAGCAATGAAATAAGATTTTATATTGTTATCCTGATTTTTTAATTTTCCTAAACTAATTAATAAAATGCCAATACATACAGATAAGATCCCAAAAGCAGCAGAAGTAGAGATTGCTTCTTTAAGCAAAAAATAAGAAAGAACAGCAGTGCCAATAACACCTGTGCCTCGTGTAACAGGAAAGGCGCTTGAAATGTCTTCTTTAGAATAGACATAAAGCATACTGATAAAATAAAAAGAATGCGCTATTACTGAAACTATTACAGGAAGCCAGTTTATAAAAGCTATCCCTTCTGTTGCAAATAAATAGAGTGTATAAATAAATAAAATTAAATTTGTAGATAAATGACCATACCAGAAAATTGTAAAATTACCGGAAACTTTTTTTGAAAAATAATTCCAAAAAGCATGTGTGAAAGCTGCAAAAAGAACTAGCGAGAAAACTAATGTATTCATGATTCAAGCGCCGCCTAAAATGGGAAGATGGAATTACTATATCATTTTTCAATTAAAAAGTCTGCTCTGGTTATTTGCAAAATAAAAATTGTCTTTCTAAAAAATTGCAAAATTCCTGCAAATCATTGAAAGTCTGAAAGTAGGGCTGCTCGATATTATCAATATCATTTTGCGATGTAATTCCTGTTAAGACAAGACAACCGGTAAAATCGTTGTTTTTGGCAAAAAGCATATCAGTGTCTATTCTGTCTCCAATAACAAACACCTGATCTGAACCAAATATTTCACGAAAATAGTTTCCGGCATATTCAGAAGGTTTTCCCATATTCAAAGGTTTTTGCTTTGAAGCATATTCCAAAAAAGCTGATATAGCTCCGGTATGCGGTACTGTATTTTTTCCAGAAGGGATTGTTTCGTCCAGATTAGTTGTTATAAATATTGCCTTGTTTTGGATATGCCAAAGAGCGCGTGTAAGTTCATCATATGTAAAATCAGTACAAAATCCTACCAATACATAGTCAGCAGTGTGGTCTGTGCCATTTACCAGGTTTACATTGTGCATCTGTAAATATTCCTTAAAAGAGTTGCTGCCTATTACATATACATGCGCTTGTTTATCCATGCTTTGAATATATCTCTGTGCAATGCAGCCAGATGTGATGATATTGCTCTCCTGTACTTCCAATCCCATGTTTTTCAATTTTATGCTCACTCCTTTAGGTACGTTCTTTGAGCAGTTGGTGAAGAATTTATAATTAATGTTGTTTTTATTTAGTATATCAATAAAAGACTTTGAGTGATCCAGCAGTTGATCACCACGATAAATTGTCCCATCCAAATCAATGATAATGTTTGTTTTACTCACTGGGAAATTCCTCCTCCTACAACCTGGTTTCTTCGAGCAGTTTGTGCAGATCTTCCTGCTTTTCAGGAGTTGTTCTCCTGGCTGCAAGACAATTGTAGATACCATCGAGCATAACTTTTTGCGCTACTGTGTTAGAATAAGACTCACCAAGAGTTTTAGTTTCATTTGAAATACACAAAATAGAACAGTCTGCAATTTTACTGATTGGACTATTTTTAAAGCCAGTCAGGCATATTGTTTTTGCGCCTCTTTGCTTTGCGATTTCCAGAGCGCGCAATGGGTCCTTGCTTCTTCCTGTATAAGATATTGCAAAAGCTACACTGTATTTATCAAGAAAATTAGCAGAAGTTCTCATGATATGAGGATCTGTAGCAAAAAAGCAGGGATAGCCAATTCTCATGATTCGATAGTAACAGTCATGTACAAGCATTGACGAAGAACCCATACCGTAAAAATCAATACGCCGAGCTTTATGAAGCCAGCCAACAGCTTGGGAAAGAGAGTCAATATCTATAGCATCTACGCTGTCATTAATAGCTTTTATGGAAATATAAGCGGTTTTTCTCATTATATCTTTTATTGAATCTTTTTTATGAACAGAATGTTTTTCTAAAACATTCTGTTGTTCCATATTTTTTGCAATGTTTATTTTAAAATCAGAGTATTCCTTAAAACCTAATAACTGGAAAAAACGTACTACACTGGATTGAGCTATGTTAGCTTTATTTGCTAAATCTTTTATATCCATTTTTATAAAAGAATTCAAATCGCTTAGTATTATTTCTGCAAGTGACCTTTGAACCCCTTTTAAACTTTCAAAGCGGTTTCGTAATAGTATTATGGCGTTGTTTTCTTCCATAAGGAATGCTCCTTTCCAGGCGATATATTTCTATTGTTATGATAGTAGTAAAGTCAAACAATTTCAAGGATTTTTAAGAAAAAATAGAATATTATTCAAAAATAAAATAAATTTATTGAATTTAATTCCATAGTGTCTTATAATGTTATATTAAGCAAAAATTAATAAAGTTTTTTATTAATATATAATATTTTTTGCATAGGAGTGAATTATGAAAAAAATATCAATTTTAGTTTTGGCTATAATTTTATTGCTTCCACTATACGGAGTTTTTGCAACAGGAGGTTCTGAAAAAAAATCAGGTTCAGAAGGAAAAATATCAACAATAAATGTTGCAGTTCCTATGCTTCCTGAAACGCTTGAACCAGGAGTATCAATTACAACATCTTTATATAGAGTTAGTGGAAATATTTTTAACAATCTGATTGATTTTGATTTTAAAGGGAATGAAGGGCTTATGCCTGGTCTTGCAGAATCATGGAAATATATTGATGGAAAAACGCTTGAACTATATTTAAGAAAAGGGGTTAAATTTCATAATGGTGATGAATTAACTTCAGAAGATGTTGCTTTTACATTTAGCAATGAAAGGCTTATGGGCGAAAAACCTGCAGTAGGTTCCAGAAGAGCAGCAAGTTTTTGGGCTTTTTTTGATAGAGTAGAAGTTGTAGATAAATACACAGTGAGATTTTATACAAAAGAACCAGACCCTGTAATGACAAACAGATTAACACTTCCTGCTTACAAGATAATAAATAAAAGAGCTTATAAAGAAGCAAAAAGTTTTGAAGAGTGGTCATTTAGCCCAATAGGCACAGGTCCATATAAAGTAAAATCATTAGATCCTGCTGCACATCTTATATTGGAGGCGCATAAAGATTATTGGGGAGGAAAACCAAGTGCAGATACACTTATATTTAGATCAGTTCCAGAAGCTTCTGCAAGAATTGCCGGTCTTAAAGCAGGAGATTATCAGGTCATAAGCGATGTAGCTACGGATCTTATAAAAGCTATTGAAACAGATAAAAACCTGGTAGTTGAAGGTGGTCCAAGCGCCAGTTTTCTTGTGTTAATGTTTAATATGTACAAGCCATATATGGATGTTCACCTGAGACAAGCTATGTCGCTTGCGATTGATAGAGAGCTTATTATAAAGAATCTTTTTTCTGGAAGAACAAGAACTTTAAATGGACTTCAGGAGCCAGGATATGGGCCAATGTTTGTAAAAGAGCATCCTTATCCAAAGTATGATCTTAATAAAGCAAAAGAATTGTTAAAGAAATCTAAATATAATGGTGAAATAATTAATTACTATATTTTTAATGACAATTATCCAAATGAAGTAAGCGTTTCCCAGGCAATGCTTGAAATGTGGAGAGCTGCTGGAATAAATGTTCAGATAGAGGTAAAAGAAAATAGAGCTCTGGCTAGCGTATTAGGCCCAGATAAAATAAGAGTAGTAGGTATGATAAATCAATCTCATACAGATCTTTATGGAGATCCATCCGGAGGTCTATGGCGAGGATATACTCCACAATCAGATAGCCAAACTTTTTATAATTGGAAGGGGAGTGATGTCGATGAGTTTAACAAACTTGGAGAAACTCTTGATTCCTCAATAGATCAAAAAGTAAGATATGCGAGCGCCAAGAGAATGCTTGAGATTTTTGATGCTAACCCACCTGCAATGATTTTCTACCAAAATGTAGTTTTTGCTGCAAAGAGAAAAGGCATAGACTGGACAGCCTACAGGCAGGTATATATGTATTTTGGTCCTGAAAATTTTAAACAATAATATGATATAATTATATCCTGCAGCTTTATGCAACAAATTCACTTTTGTTGCATAAAGCTCCATATGGTGGATACTAAGGAGGAAATAGATGATTGTTGTAATTTCTCTTGATGGAGTTTGTCACGAAGATGTGGACTTTAATATATTACCAAACCTTAAGAGTCTGGCTGATCAAGGGGTGTACACCAAACGTATGCGTGTTGCATTCCCCAGCACAACATGGATCAATCATACATGTGCTATAACTGGTAAAGGTCCTGATAAACATGGGGTTTTGGGCGGTCGAACTTATTCACGCAGTAAAAAAACAGCTTTTGGTTATTTTGAAGCACCCATATTTGATATTAAAACAGTTCCTATACCTACTATCTTTGACAAAGCAGCTGAGAAAGGTAAAACTACAGCAGCTATATGTTGGCCTCTTTCCCAGGGAAGTTCTAATATCCGATACAATATTCCTGAGTTCTATAAACAGGATCATTTTGATAATTATTCTACTCCAGATCTGATCAAGGAACTTATAGCGCATAACATGGAGTTTGAAAATTATGCGGACTGGTCGAATGACAAAAAATTATCTCCCTTACAAGATGATCTTACCTGCAGGATCACAGAGTACCTGATTAGTAATAAACCAATAGATCTTTTATTTGCCCATTTTTTAATCCATGATAGTTACCAGCATATTTTAGGTATTCATACACCGGAGACCAAGTGGTCGCTAAAATATCTTGATGGCCTGGTTGGACGTATAGTCAACACTCTTAAGTCTGCCAAGTTGTTTGAAGAATCACATATCATTATTATGTCTGATCATGGACACGAAGCTTTAAACAAGTATTTTGATCTAAAATCTTTTATTAAACAGCAAGGAATTCCCGATGGGACTTTAGAATATGTAAATAATGGGGGAGCTCTCCATATATATCCTAAAAAAGATAATGTTCCAGAAAAACTTATTACTGATCTAAGTGCTGCATTGGAAAAACATGAGGCAGTTGAATTTACCATTTTAAAGGAACAAGCAGCCAAATACGGGCTAAATCCTAAAGCACTCCCGGATACATATCCAGACATCATTATTGGACTCAATCATGGCTGGTGTTTGCTGGATAAGCCTTACAAGGGAACACATGGCTTCCTTCCTGAAACCCATCCTCGAATGGACAGTTTTATGATCCGCTCAGGCAAGAGTTTTCCAAAAGGAACTAAGGAAGAATCAGGACATATCTGCAATATATATGGTATAGTAGAAAAATTACTGGATATGTGATCCATGCATTCTTTAGGGTTACCACTGTCAACAATATAAGGAGATGATTTTGTGTTCTTTATTAAAACACCTTATCTACAATTACCGGAGACAGATGGAATTACTGCCATATGGAAAAATATACAACTTTAATTAAAAGCGGACAATGGTATAAAGGCAATACACATACGCATAGTACGATTTCTGATGGAAAGTATTCCTATAACGAAGTAATCGGCTTTTATAAAAACAGAAGGTATAATTTTCTAGCAATGACTGAACATGAGATTTATACTGCTCATCAGGGATTTGATGACAGTAACTTTATAATTATTCCAGGCATGGAAATTGCAGCAAGACCTCCGGATGGGATATATTATGGATTAATAGTTCTTGCTAAAAATAAATTATCTGAGCTGAAATATACTAATTTACAGAAAGTGGGACCCCTTGTTGAGTATGGGCTCCCATGGAATGACGAACAAGGCTTTCAAAAATCAATCAATAAACTATCAGATGGTGATCATATTTCAATCGTGCATTGTCCTTATTGGAATCAAATGACTCCGGAAAGCCTAAGTGCCTATTCCGGATATTGTGCAATAGAAATCTATAACCATGAATGCCTGCACTATGGAAGACAAGGGAATGCAGAAAGTTACTGGGACTATTTGATAAAGAATGGACGAAAGGTTTGGGGTATTGCTTGTGATGACTTACATCAGGGGAATGATTCCAGATTCATTGAGGGAGCATGGATAATGGTAAAAGCTCCTGGATTGAGTATTACTGAAATTTCATCTGCAATAGAACAAGGTAGTTTTTATTCGACTCAGGGGCCACAAGTCTATGATTATTTTGTTCAGGACGATAAAGTACATTTGGAATGTTCAAAGATTAAAAAAGCATATGTGACAGTTTTTGGGAATTTTGTTGATGGGAAATCCACTTATTTTTGCGGTATGACCTGCTGGGAAAATGATGAGTTTTTTAAAAGCAAGAACAACAAGATGGTATTAGATGTAAAAGTAAATCAAAGACAATCTCTATATCGCCCTTCACGCTTAAATCTTTTAAAATATGTAGTTAGGATTACACTTGAAGATGAGCAGAAAAATCTTGCATGGATGAATCCTGTTTTCGTTATTAAGTGATATGGCAATTAGCAAGGAATAAATTCACATAATAAAGGAGTTTTATTTTGATTGTTGTAATTTCTATTGATGGAGTTTGTCACGAAGATGTGGACTTTAAAATATTACCAAACCTAAAGGCTCTGGCAGATCAAGGTGTATATACCAAACGTCTTAGAACAGTGTTTCCAAGTGTTACCTGGGGCATACATACAAGCGTTATTACAGGTAAAATTCCGGGGAAACATGGGATTTGGGGAAATGAAGTTTATTCACATGCAAAAAAAACAGGGTTTGCTCATTTTGATACGTCTAAGGTGGATATTAACGCAGTTCAACAGCCCACAATTTTTGAAAAAGCAGCTGCGAAAGGAAAAATCCTGGCAGCAATATGTTGGCCTCTCTCGCAAGGAAGCCCGCATATAAAGTACAATATTCCTGAGTGCTATAATCAGGATGATTTTGATAATTATTCTACTCCTGAACTAAAAACAGAACTACTAGCTAATGGTATGGAGTTTGGAAGTTACGCAGACTGGTCAATTGATAAAAAACTCGGGCCATTACAGGATGATCTTACTTGCAGAATTACAGAATATTTGATCGCTCATAAACAAATAGATGTTCTATTCACCCATTTTTTAATTCACGATAGTTATCAGCATCTTTATGGAATTAATACAACAGAGACTGTTTGGTCGCTTAAGTATGCTGACAGCTTGGTTGGACGTATACTTAATAGTCTTATGTCAGCAAATTTGCTTGAAAAATCTCATATCATAATTATGTCCGACCATGGACATGAAGCCATAAATAAGTTTTTTGATATTACCTCTTTCCTTAAGCAACAGGGGATTTGTGAAAATAGTTTTAAATATTCTAACAATTCCGGCACTCTCTTCCTGTATTTTAAACAGGATAAGGTTTCAGAATCTACTTTTATTGATTTATGTGCTGCGTTGGAAAAACATGAAGCTGTTGAATTTACCTGTTTAAAGGAACATGCAACTAAATTTGGATTTAATCCTCAATTGAATCTTGATACATTTCCAGACATTATCATTGGGATGAATAGTGGATGGGTTATAAATGATATGCGTGGATATAAAGGCGCTCATGGCTATTTTCCCGAAACCCATCCGCGAATGGACAGTTTTATGATCCGATCCGGCAAGAGTTTCCTAAAAGGAGCAAAGGAAGAATTGGGAGATATTTGCGATATATTTAATATAGTAGAAAAACTGTTGGATAAGTGAGCCATAAAGTTTTAGGTTTATCACTGCCAACAATATGAGGAGAAAAATATTATGAATTTTATAAAAACACCATATCTTCAATTACCGGAGACAGATGGAATTACCGTAATGTGGGAAACAGATACAGAAAGTACATCTAAGTTGATGGTTTGGAAAGCGTTCTGTCCGGAAATACACAGAGTAGAATATACTCCTCTGGGAGAACCAAAAATATTTTGTGGTGAAAATGGAAGTATGCACAAAGTGAAAGCTATTGGACTTGAAAGCGGGAAAGATTACTGTTATCAGGTAATTTCAAGCGCTGGAGATGAGAGCCTGACAAGCGAATGTTGTGTGTTCAGGACAAAAACAATTGAAAGTGGAAATCTTTCGTTTGCAGTTACAAGCGAGACCGGCGGCGCTCCTGCCACTGTGAAGATGATGGAAAAATTAGTGAATTCAATTACTGTTGAAAGACCTGATTTTCTCTTGTTTGTTGGTGACATGGTTCGGGATGGAAGAAAAAAACATGAATGGGATAATTATCTGTTTACCCCCTTTCGCAGTCTTATTTGCAATACTCCATTTTATCATTGCGCAGGAAATCATGAGCGCCATACAGATTTTATGAAACAGTTTTTGGCAACTTCGGAAAAAGGGTATTATGATTTTATCTATGGATGTGCACATTTTGTCGCTTTGGATAGCACACAATTAGTTGACCATATGGATGAACAAGAAAATTATTTTCCAATGCGTGCAAAAGATTTAACAGAAGAGAATCCCCAGGTGAGATTTTTAACCGAGAGCTTAAGAAAAAGCAATGCAAAGTGGAAATTTGTGTATCTGCACTATCCGCCTTATGCCTCTGGCACATGGCAAGCAGCTGTGTTGAGACCATTATGCAGAATATTTGAGGATTATGGTGTGGATATGGTATTTAACTCTCATATAAAAGTTTATGAACGCAGTCATCCAATACGAAATGATTCTATTAATTTTTCAAATGGTGTTCGTTATGTGGTTGTTGGCGGAGCAGGGGAGTCGCCTGAGTGGTTTCACCATAAAAAAGCATGGCACACAGCCAAAAGCCGCGCTGTTCCTCATATTGTTCATGTTTGCTTGACGCCTGAATATTTGGAATTACAAGCTATTGATCTGGATGGAAAGCTTTTCGACAGCTTGGTCATACAAAAGCACGATAGGAATTAAAAAAATACTTATTATGCTAATATTATCTTTTCTTAAAAGAAACTGGTTTATTCTTGGTATTTTTGCAGCAGTAATTTTTGGTTATAATTTTTCGGCATTTGTAAGAATAATAAATAGAGATGGAGCATTTTTTACTTTTATTGTAATTTTTCTCTTTTTCATACAGGGTTTAATTTTGGAAAAAGAAAAGCTGCTCTCGGGAATTAAAAATATAAAACTTCATATTATTCTGTTGTTTTTTACTTTTATATTTTGCCCTTTATACTTTTTCGTTTTTGTAAAAATTCTTCCTTTTATTAATAATGCAGGAGTTATTGCAGGGCTTTTTGCTCTTGCTTGTATACCTACTACTATTGGCACTAACACAATATTTGTAAGCATGGCAGATGGAAATGTTAGCGGTTCTATTTTTAATTCAGTTATTTCCAATATGACAGGAGTTTTTATTACTCCATTATTATTTTCTTTTATGCTAAAAACAACAGTATCAACAATTCCTCTTTCTATGCTCTCAGATATTTTTATAAATCTTGCAATAAGAATAATCATACCGATGGGAATAGGAATGATTCTACGTAATTTTGCCATTAGCTTTATTGATAAAAATAAAAAGAAATTTTCTATAACCTGTAGTATTTCTATTCTATTTATTGTACTTATAGCTATTGCCGGAAGTTCAAATACTATAACTTTAGATTTGGTTATAAAGTTATATCCTATATTTATTTTCTTGGCATTGTCCTATTGGACAATAGCTTTAATTGCATATGGAATTACAAACTTAGTTGGATTTTCTCATGAAGATAAGATAACATCAGTTTTTACATCTGCTCAAAAAACACTTGCAATGGGGGTTCCACTTATAACATTATATTTTAAGGATAATCAGGAGATGTTGGGAATAATTTTAATTCCTCTTCTTTTCTATCATCCGTGGCAGATTTTTTCATCCAGCTTTATGGTAAGAATATTATTAAGAAAAAAGAGATGAAATAATTTTAAATTATAGTTGATATACAGAAACGTAATCAGTAACCAATGGGGGTAAGTATATGCGATTTCTCTTTATGTCCGATACCCACTTTACTTCTCATAAAGATGTTATACCATCAACTTGGCTTAACTGGTTGTTATTGAACAAATGGGATGAGATAAAAGTAAAAGTTGTATCTGAAATAAAAGAACTAAAGCCTGATGTAATCATCCACTGCGGTGATTTTACACAGTTTGGAACAACAGAAGATTTTGCCTATGGCAAGTCAATTTTAGATACAATAGGTATAGAATGGTATGCTGTTCCGGGAAATCATGATGCTTTCACTGAAGTTGTAAAAAATGAAATGCGAAAACAGTTTGCCATAACTGATGGGAACAAGTTTTGCTATTCAAGAATATTTGGCAAAATTGCTATTGCGTTTTTAGATGTTTGTGTATCAAAAAGCGATTTACTTTTTAGCATAGATGAAGGTTCATTGAATTGGCTTGAATCTTTCCTTAATGAAAATAGTGGAAGAATAGTTTTTTTGGTTTGCCATATCCCTGTTCAGCATAGTGCTGTTATTTCTGAATGTGGGACATTTGTTGATAATGGTTTACCAACTAAAGGAAAAATCTTAAGTAAATATTTTGATGAAACCATAGGAAAAATCGAAAATGTTAACAAAATCAGGAAAATTATTGATCAGCATAAAAATGTAAAAATTGTTTTTTCTGGGCACTGGCACATCAATTCTCTATATATAAGTAATGATGTTCATTATAAAATCGTGCCATCCATTTGCTCATACCCATGCGAGGTTGTGGTTGTTGATTGCGACGATGATAAAATAAGGATATATAATGAATCAATTGGATTATCAGACTTGCAAAAAGAGTCGCTTATTGTTGAATGGAATAATACATGGGTAGCTGGGACTCGGGAAACCAGAAATATAGTTATACCAATTATTTAAAGTCTTTTCTTTGTTTTATCGCTAACAGGAATTTGCGCGAGAAAAATTATGTGGAGCGTTTAAAAATTTCTTTATCAGTTATTACAAAATCAAGCTGTACATCATGTTTTTCAATCGGCAAATTTTCTATTATTTGAAAGCTAAAAGCAATTCCTGCTTTAGTACAGTTTTTTCCATATTCAGAAAGATATCTATCATAGAAACTTTTACCTCTGCTCAATCTGTTACATTGTTTATCAAAAGCCATTCCCGGAGTTAGTATTAGTATTTTTGAATTATCTAAATTGTTTATATCAACAGATTCTGATTCTTTTAAGGGTTCGCACATCCCATAATCATGTTTTACAAGCTCTTTTTTAGAAAGCGAGGCAATATAATGAAAAACTATATTGCTGCTATTTATTCTTGGTACAGCAACTTTTTTCTTTTGCGTTAGCGCTTCTTCAATAATATAGCTGGTATCAACTTCATCGCTAAGGGGCAGAAAAGCAAGAATAATATCAGCTTTGTTCCATATTTCAAGAGATTTAAGATTACTTAAAATATTTTTGCTCTTTTCTGCAATTTCTGATTTGTTAAGAGTTTTATAGATACCTTTTATCTTTTTTCTTAGTTTTATTTTTTCTTCTTGTATTGGGGTAATGCTATTTTCCATTAATGAAATATATCCCATAGGTTTATAAACAGATTTACTTTCTCACCATAGAATTATATGGGATGAAGTAGCAATCTATTTTATATTTTTATTAAAAACACTGTCAATAAAAAATACTTGCATAGATTACTTGACAAAATAGCCAATATTTATGTAAATTTACTGCCGTAGCAATGCAGTAGGGGCCCATAGCTCAGTTGGTTAGAGCGCTTGACTCATAATCAAGTGGCCCTTGGTTCAAGTCCAAGTGGGCCCATTTTTTATTTTACAAATTGTTACAAATGCTCATAAAATCTTTTAAAGCTTTACTATAATAAATAACTACCTTAAAATGAACCATGAAGAAAAAAAGAGTTTTTTCTTTGGGAGCTTCTAAAAACCTTCCTGAACGAATTTCACCAGCTCGAAAAATGAAATATAAATTGTGTGCTTTTATAGGGATTGCTCTGATTTTTTTGATTTTCTTTTTTGCTTGCAATGATAAAGAAAAATCAAATTTTCCTTATAATAAAAGTTTTCTTTTTATAAATTCAAATGCCATAGGGCCTTATTATTTGGCAGCATCTGCATTGGCAAAATTAATTACCACAAATACCAATTTCATTGCTGTTAATAGTAATATTTCTTTGCCTGATAATGAGAAAATAGAAAAATTAATGAATAAAAAAATTGATATAGCATTTTTAAAAGGACCTGAAGCAAATCTTGCTTATCATGGAGACCCTGTTTACTGGAAAGAAGGACAGCCTTTACGCGCTATGTTTGCTTTGTGGCCAGCTGTCTACAACTTGGCTACATATAAAGATAATAAAATAAAAACAATTGAAGATATAAAAGGAAAGTCAATTGCTATTTATTCTGAAAATTCTGTTAATGGAGATATATTAAGTTACTTCCTTGAACTTTATGGAATTACTCCTGACAATACAGTAATCTATCGTGTAAGGGAAATTATTGGAATAAATATGTTTCTTAAAAAAGAAGTTGATTGTATATGGTATGATATTGGCTATAGTGGTTTTAATTTTCCCTCAATCGAAGATATTATATTAATTGAAATTGAAGAAAATAAAAAAACAAGAGAATTCTTTAAAACATATCCATTTTTCTTTTTGGAAAAATTTAATTTTCAAGCAGGGCTTCAGGAAAAATATCAACTTATGACTGCATGCTTTGCAGCCTGCTCCGAAGATTTTTCAGAAAATGATGCCTATTTATTTACAAAATTATGGTGGGAAAATACATCACTTGTAAGACAATATATTTCTGATAATCTGGATTTAATAAATGAAAACGTAAAAGGTATGCCTGTTCCTTTTCACAAAGGCTCTTTAAAATATTTCAGAGAAGCAGGTATTGCTTACTGAATTTCTCTGTTTTCTCTTTAATGAGTTATCGGTCATGAAAATTCTCCTGATTTATATGGGAATGTGTGATATATATTGTTCAAAAACCAGATAATTGTTTTAATTCTTTTCGCATTGTCTGCCATGCTTCTGTTGAATATTTTGGCCCATAAGAAAATGGAGGAGTTTCTACACACATTGCTCCATGATAATCGATTTTTTCCAGTTCAGTGAAAAACTCTTTCCAGAAAAAATTACCATGCCCTGGAGCAAGATGTGAATCTCTGTCTCCTGCGTTATCAGCAAGATGAAAAGCAATAAGTTTATCTTTCATGAAATGAAAAACATCCATGGCTTTTTCTGCATAGGATATAAGTGCATGGCCTGTGTCAAGACAAAAGCCAAGCAATGGGTGGTCACATCTTTTTATTATTTCTTCAAGATGTTTTATTTTACAACCAAATCGGTCTTCACTGGTTGTCAGCATATTTTCAACAGCTATTTTAAATTTATACTGCTCGCAATGTCTTAATACTGCTTCAAGAGTTTTTTCAACTTGCAGCATAATTCTGTCGATTCCTTCTTCTTCTGTGATAAATCTTTTTGATGAAGGATGGATAATACCAATAGAGGAACCAAGTATAACTGCTTTATCAACACTCTTTTTCATTAAATCAGTAACTTTTTTTCTGTCAGCTTCATATAATGTAGCTATATCATTCTTGAGAGGATCAGACCATGGAAGATGGTAAGTATCAATAACCAGACCTGCATCTTTAAAAAGCTTACCAACTCTTTCAAGTTCCTGAGCGCTTTTTTTTTCAAATACAGGAGGACTTGCTTCTATTCCGACAAATCCTGTTTTAATACACGTATTGATTAGTTCTGCAAAATTCTTTTCTGTTATTTCAAGTTCAGATGCTGCACTAAAATAAAAACCAGATGTAATTGTAAAGCCTTTGATATTTAGCATAAAACTTGTTCCTTTATTGTTTTGCGACTGTCCTTATCAGATTTATAATTTTCCTGATCATTATAATAATTTTATATGCAAATCTGATAGAAAGATATAGGATTTTTTCCCAAATTGTTTTATTTAAATGAGTATTTTTCCCTATATCTTTATTTTTTAAAAGATCTCATTAATAAAATAAAGTTATTTGACAATACAAAATAAAGATTTATAATGTTATATTAAACTTTTGGAGGGATAATTTTATGAAAAAAATCTTAACAGTGGTCTTAATGATTTCTTTATTGCTCCCTGTGTGCGTTTTTGCAACAGGAGGGGGAGAAAAAAAATCAGAAGGATCTAAGGGAAAATTAGCAACAATAAATGTTGCAGTTCCTGCACTTCCTGAAACATTGGAGCCTGCAGAAACAATTTCAACAGCTATGTACAAGGTAAGCTATAATATCTTTAATAATCTGGTTGAATATGATTTTAAAGGTGATAAAGGTCTTATACCTGCCCTTGCAGAGTCATGGAAATATATTGATGGAAAAACACTGGAAGTAAAACTTAGAAAAGGGGTTAAATTCCATAATGGCGATGAATTTACTTCTGAAGATGTTGCTTTTACATTTAATGAAAGACTTTATGGAGACAATACTCCAATAAGCAGATCAAAGGTTGGCGGCTATTGGTCACTTTTAGTTAAAGTTGAAGTTATTGATAAATATACAGTAAGGTTCATTACAAAAGAAACAGACCCTGTAATGCCAAACAGATTGACCCTTCCTGCTTTCCAGATCGTAAGTAAAAGAGCTTTTAAGGAAGCAAAAAGTTTTGAGGAATGGAAATTTAAACCAGTAGGGACAGGCCCTTTTAAAGCAAAACAATTGATTCCTGGTGATCAGCTTGTTTTAGAAGCGCATAAAGATTATTGGGGAGGAAAACCAAATGCAGATACTCTTATCTTCAGATCTGTTCCTGAAACTTCTGCAAGGATTGCAGGACTTATAGCAGGAGACTATCAGTTTATAAGCGATGTACCTACAGATGCAATTAAAACTATTGAAGCAGATAAAAACCTTTCAATAGAGGGAGGCCCAAGCGCCAGTTTCCTTACAGTTTATTTTAATATGCATAAACCATTTATGGATGTTGAGCTAAGACAAGCTATGTCAAT
>Ga0123353_10003373_pt1 | contig 20179 bp, 17 predicted proteins | sample TergutLab28metaG_3_FD_92763 | JGI IMG/M metagenome (GOLD analysis project Ga0123353, IMG submission 92763) | Labiotermes labralis P3 segment gut microbial communities from Petit-Saut dam, French Guiana - Lab288 P3 | ecosystem: Host-associated > Arthropoda: Insects > Digestive system > Gut ... | reverse complement strand
CAAACTCCTCAAAGAACGCACGAGCCTCTTTCACGGTGTACGTCGTCTCATTAACTCCCGACAAACGATCTCCTTCATCAACGCAACCGATAACTGTCAGCGACAATAACAATAGCAAAAATAATAAGATCTTATTCATAAAGCAGTGGTTTAGTTCGGGTTCATACACCCTGCTAAGGAAGGAAAATCGCAGGTCTCCAATTGCACATTCCAGTGCAGGTCGGCGGGACACTTCACGCAGAAGGCGACACCATGCATACAATAGAAGAACCAGCAGCAGTCGGTAGGATGGGGAAAAAAGTGCTCGAACACGCTGTCGTCCGGACATTCGGGAACCGGACCCGGCGGACAACCGCCCGACCTTGTCTCCGTCGCATTTACAGATTTAATGTAGATCATGCCCGCAAGCATCACGATGAACACGCCTGTCAGTGCGCAGTTTGCAAGCAAGAAAAACTTGTTGGGGAAAAGTAGCTTAAAGAATTTCCTCATAGTGATTGAAATTATAAAGGTTCTATACTGTCATTATTGAGTAACGCAAGCATTTCATCAGAAGAATATCGCAAATATAGTAAAAATCAGAAAAATCGTTAAATTTGTTTCGAAATGCGACGCATAGAATTTCTTGACGAGGTGGTTTCGACCAACGACGAGGCACGTGACCGCGCACGGTTCGGGCATGGTGACGTGGTGGTGGCCGAGCGGCAGACCGCAGGGCGCGGACAGCGCGGCAACCGATGGGATAGCGCACACGGCGAGAACCTCACGCTGAGCGTCGTTCTCACTCCCGATTTCCTGCCCGTCGCCGAGCAATTCCTGCTGTCGGAGACCGTCTCGCTGGCGTTGGTCGATACGCTCGCATGGCACGACATCGAGGCGTCCGTAAAATGGCCGAACGATATTTACGTCGGCGGGCGCAAGATGGCGGGTATACTCATCGAGAACGACATTATGGGCAGCCGCATGTCGCGCTCCATAGTCGGTGTCGGACTGAACGTCAATCAGTCGGAGTTCTGCGCATCGTTGCCCAACCCCACGTCGATGGCTTTGGTTTGTGAGCGTACGTTCGACCGCCGCGCGGTACTTTCCACGTTTTTAGAGAGCCTTCGGGGGCGCTATGAAGCTCTGAGCAGTGGTGATTTCAGTCGCATCGAGACCGATTATCACGCTTGTCTGTATCTTTCCGACCAGCCCGCACGCTATGTCCTGCCCGACGGCGCGGCGTTCACGGGTACGATCCTTCGCGTCGAGAAAAATGGCGCGCTCTGCGTACGGCATCACGACGACCACCACGTGCGCAAATATTTTTTCAAGGAGATAGAATTTGCGTGAACAAATACCAGGCGCGTCGCCGGCGGTGTGGGCGCGAAATGAAATGTAGCGTCCCGCCGCGTGGGGCGGCGGCGTGCCACGGCTTTCGCAAAAAGACGCGAAAGCCCCTGCCGGTTCGCTATTTCATCTCATTGCAAAACGCAAGCACGGTATCGGCTGCCGCGCGAAGCTCTTCGATAAAACCCATGTGCCCCGAACGTTCGAGCCACACGACGCGAGCCTGCGGATGTGAGGAGGCAATCTCTTCGGCAACCGAAACGGGAATATATTCATCGTCGCGCCCGAAGATAAACAGCTGAGGCACACGGCTTTCGCGCAGCATCTCGCTGTTGTCGCGCCGTTGTTCCATACCGCGCAGCAATGCGACCACTCCCGCATCGTCGGTGAGAACCACCTGATCGCCCAACTCTTCGATCGCGTCCGCAAATCGCGCACGGTTTGCGGACGCAAAACTTTTCGCAACGCCGCCGATCAGCAGGTCTTTCTTCCCCGCAAGCACTGCCGCGATTTCGCGGTCACGCTGCTCTTTTTTCTCGGGCGTGTCGGCAAATGGCACTGAGTGAAACATGATAAGACCGTCAGTCGCTTGCGGATGACGGCGCAGGAACTCCAACGCCGCATAGCCGCCCATCGAGTGACCGCAAATCACCGCCTGCTCCACACCCAGTTCACGCAACGCCGCGTGCACCGTGTCGGCCAGAAATTCCATCGTGTGCACTTCGCCCTTTACCTCCGACACCCCGTGTCCGGGCAGGTCTATCGCGATGACCCTCAGGTGCGGTTTGAGCAGTGCGGTAAAGTCCTCCCAAACTTCTATCGATTCCAGATATCCGTGCAGCAACACTATCGTCCGATCTCCGTGCCGTGTGTCGCTCACCCGCACCGCACACCCGTCGGCCATTATGAATTTCTCCATCATACCGAAACGTTATGCTCGCGCAGGGTCTGGTTCAGCGACGTTTTTTTGTCGGTCGATTCGTTGCGGCGGCCTATTATCAGCGCGCATGGAACGCCGTATTCACCGGCGGGGAATACTTTTGGCCGCACGCCCGGAATCACCACCGAACGCGGCGGAACATAGCCTACGTACTCTACGGGCGATGGCCCCGAAACGTCGATTATCTTGGACGAACCTGTTATCACCACACCCGCTCCCAAGACCGCTTCGCTCCCGATGCGCGCGCCCTCGACCACGATGCAGCGCGACCCTATGAAACAGTCGTCCTCGACTATGACGGGCGCGGCCTGCACGGGTTCTAACACGCCGCCCAGCCCTACGCCGCCGCTCAGATGCACGCGCCGTCCCACCTGTGCGCACGATCCCACCGTCGCCCACGTATCGACCATCGTACCCTCGCCGACCCACGCGCCGATGTTCACATAAGAGGGCATCATCACCACGCCCGGCGCAAGATATGCTCCGTAACGCGCCAGGGCGTGCGGTACGACGCGTACGCCCAACTCGGCATAGCCCGTTTTCAGCGGCATCTTGTCGTGGAATTCCAACACCCCGCAATGCAGCGTTTGCATCTCGCGGATCGGGAAATAAAGCAGCACCGCCTTTTTCACCCACTCGTTAACGCGCCAACCGTCGCCCTCAGGCTCGGCCGCGCGCACCCGTCCCTTGTCGAGCAGTTCGATAACCTCATACACCGCGTCGCGCTTACCGGTAAGCAACTCTCTGTTTTCCCAGATTTCCTCTATCGCGCGTTTCAAATCGTCGTATCGCATCGTAATCGCTTTTTATGCGAGACAAATTTATGAAATTTTCGCGTAATTTTAACAATTTGATATAACTTTGTCACCGCCTCTACGTTCATTAACGAACGGCAACATTTGAAGAACTTAAAACCGAGCATAACAATGAAGAAGATGACTGTCATGGCGCTGATGCTGTGCGCGCTCACGCTGGGCGGCTGCCGTGAGAAAAAAACCAGAATCGCGATGCTTCCCTATCCCGAAACCAGAATGGACGACGTAGTGGACGACTATCACGGCACACAGGTGGCCGACCCCTACCGCTGGCTGGAAGACTATAACTCGGCCGAGACAGCTGCGTGGGTGCGCGCCCAAAACGAGGTGACGTTCAACTTCTTGGAGCAGATACCCTACCGCGAGCAGATGAAACAGCGGCTCGAAGAGTTGTGGAACTTCCCGCGCGAGGGTGCGCCGGTGAGGCACGGCGACTGGTATTACTTCTTCCGCAACGACGGGTTGCAGAATCAGAGCGTGTTGTATCGCCAGGCAACGCTCGACGGCGAGCCCGAAGTGTTTCTCGACCCGAACAAACTCTCGCCCGACGGAACAGCATCACTCGCAGCGACTTCGTTCTCGAAAGACGGGCGATATCTGGGCTATTCGGTCTCGGCGGCGGGGTCGGATTGGGTGGAAATCCATGTTATGGACACGCACACGGGCGAGAAACTCCCCGATGTGATCCGCTGGGTAAAGTTTTCGGGCGCGGTGTGGGCGGCCGATTCGCAAGGGTTTTATTACAGCGCATATGACGAGCCGGACGAGGCGACACGGCTTTCGGGACAGAATCGCTTTCAGACGGTGTGGTATCACAGGCTCGGAACGCCGCAGTCTGCCGACGTGATGATATACCGCGATGAGCGGAATCCGTTGCGATATTTCCATGGGCGGGAGAGCGACGACGGTCGGTATATCTTTATCAGCGCGGCAGAAGGGACGCACGGCACGGAGATCCTGTACCGTCGCACCGATGCGCCTGCTGCGCCTTTCCGCGTGCTGCTGCCCGGATTCGAGAACAACTATTCGCTTATTTTCGCCGAGGGCGATACGGCGTATTTCTACACCAACGACGGCGCGCCGAACTACCGCGTAGCGACGATAGGCCTCAGCGCGGTGCGCCCTGTGTTGCACGACTTTATCCCCGAAAATCCCGATGCGTTGCTTCGTAGCGCGGGCTTCGTGGGCGGAAACCTTATGGCACACTATCTCGAACATGCGCAGAGCGCCGTGCTGCAATACGACAGATCGGGAGTGCTCGTCCGCCGCGTCGAACTGCCCGGTATCGGTACGGTGAGCGGATTCGAAGGAAATAAAGATGTGACCGAGACTTTTTATTCGCTCACCTCATTTACTTCGCCGGCAACGATCTACCGCTACGACCTGAATACAGGTGTGTCGGAATTGTTCCGCCGACCGGAAGTGGACTTCGATCCCACGCTTTATACATCGGAGCAGGTGTTCTATACGGGTCGCGACGGCGAGCAGATACCGATGTTCATCGTCTCGCGCAAAGGCATCAAGCGCGACGGGCGTAATCCGCTGATGCTCTACGCCTACGGCGGGTTCAACCACACGCTCACGCCCGCGTTCAATCCCACCAATATCATGTTCTTGGAGCAGGGCGGCATATACGTCTCCGCCAACATACGCGGCGGCGGCGAGTACGGGCGGCGCTGGCATCGGAGCGCGCTGCTCGAAAACCGCCAGACGGCTTTCGACGACTTTATCACCGCCGCCGAATATCTTATCGATAACGGTTACACCTCGCGTGAGAAGATCGCCATCATGGGCGGCTCGAACGGCGGGCTTTTGGTAGGTGCGTGCATGACCCAGCGCCCGGACCTGTTTGCCGTAGCCATTCCGCAGGTAGGCGTTCTGGACATGCTGCGCTATCATCTGTTCACCGTCGGCTGGGGCTGGGCGGTCGAGTACGGACGAGCCGATATTCCCGAACAATTCGAATATCTCTATGCCTATTCGCCGCTGCATAACCTGCGCGAGGGCGTATGCTATCCGGCGACTCTGATCACTACCGCCGACCACGACGACCGCGTCGTGCCGGCACATTCGTTCAAGTTCGCCGCACGCTTGCAGGCCGTGCAGTCGTGCGACCGTCCGACGCTGATACGAATCGACACCAACACAGGACACGGTGCGGGCAAGCCGACGTCGAAACGTATCGAAGAGGCCGCCGACATCTATTCGTTCGTGCTCTGGAACACCGGTTCGAAGGTTTCGTTCGGGAGGCGCACACGTGCTTTACAGCTGCCGCATGATGAATAGCGATATGCTCCCGCGCATTTCGCGTGTTCGGCAGAGACATTTTTTTCCTATATTTGTAGAATTTTAGGATGCGGTTTGGCAATCGTCGAAAACAAGTTTTCGACGATTGTGCTCACCTTTCACTATATTTGCGATCTATGAAGAAGTTTATTGCAGTTATTATCGCAGCGATGACAGCGGGCGGCGTTTCTGCACAGCAGCCCACGCAGCTTCGCTTTACACTCGAACAGTGTCTCGAATACGCGATGGGCAACAACTATACGCGGGCGGCAATGGAACTCGGCGTGCTTTCGGCCGAGATCGCACGCGACCAATCTCGCATGGAACGGTTGCCGAGCATAAGCGCATCGGCAGGCCAGAATCTATTGAACCCGCATGGCGGAAGTTATGGCGCGAGCGGCTCGATGACGCTTTATGGCGGCGGCGCTATCGACATCGGTATCCAGCAGAGCAGATTGCAGGCCGAACAGACGGCAGTGCGCGCCATGCAGTACGACAATGCGCTGACCATCAACATAATGGTCAGCTATTTCGCCTTGCTGGGATATGAGGAACTGATGCGTTATCAGGAGTCGCTTATCGCTGCCGGCGAGGCCCAGGTGCGCGAGGGACAGGCGCGATTCGAGCAGGAGGCGATCCTGTACGGCGATTACCTCATGTTGGAGGCGCAGTTGGCGTCGAACCGAAACAGCGCCGAAGACACGCGGATCAACCGCCGCAACGAGCTGATGACCCTCAAAGGGCTGCTGTCGATGGCCCTCGACGCGCCGCTGGCGGTCGTGATGCCGGACACGACGGCGGTCGAATCACTTGCGCTGTTGCCCGTGATGGAATATTATCTCGAACGTGCGGCTATGACGTTGCCTGACTTAGAGTTGTTGGATTACAGCGTGGAGCTTGCCGAAACGAACCTGCGCCTGTCGAGATCGAACCTGATGCCGTCTTTGTCGCTTTCGGGCGGACTCAACACCGGTTATTCGGGCAACGTTCGCGGATGGGGAACACAGGTCGCCGACAATTTCCGTGAATCTGCAAGTCTGTCGCTCAGCGTCCCCATATTTACGCGCGGACGTACGCGGGCCAGCATCCGGCGCAGCGAAATCGCACTGCAACAGGCCGAACTCGACCGCCTGCAAGGCGAACTGGACATCCGCCGGATGCTTACACAGAATTACCACAATGTCGAGGCGGCGCTCAATAATTTCCGTACGCTCACAGCGCGCGAAAAGGCTTATGGCGAGAATTTGCGCGTATTCCGCGAGCAGTTTGCCGAAGGCCGCGTGCGCCCCGTCGATATGCTACAACAGGAAAACAACTACATCAGCATAATGTACGATTATGTACAAAGCAAATACCGTTTCATGCTCCAACGCAAGATACTCGATGTGTATATGGGGATGGAAATAACAATGTAATAAAACTCCAAAAAGTCCAAAATACTGCGTTACGCTCTCTCGCCAAAATGCTCATTTACGTTAAGTAAACTCCGCTTTTGTCTCGGTCGCAAGCCTTGTATTTTGAATTTTTAGAAGTTTTCTTAAAATATCAATGACAAACAATAAAAATGGCACAAAAAAAGAAAAAAGGAATAGGCTGGATAGTAGTTCTTGTGTTGGTGGCGGTCGGCATCGGGGCATATCTGCTGTTCGGCAGGAACAGAGGGCAGTTGGAAATGACGACGCGCGCGATCGGAGAGGGCGAGGTGGAGGTGACGGTGATGGCGACGGGAACTCTGCAACCGGTAGATAAGGTCGAAGTCGGAACACAGGTTTCGGGGATCGTGGAAGAGATTCGCGTCGATTTCAATTCTGTCGTGAGACGCGGTGAACTTCTGGCGGTACTCGATCGGCGGACGCTGCAAGAGCGGGTCACGCAGGCCGAGGCATCGCACAGAAGCGCCGAAGCGGATTTGGCATACGCCCAATCAAATTATGACCGTACGAACAGACTGTTCGGCCTTAATGCCGCGACTAAGGTAGAATTGGAGAGCGCCGAGAACAGCTTACGTCGTGCCCAAACGGGGCTGGTGAATGCCGAGGCCAACCTGTCCCAGGCCGAGATGAACCTCGACTATGCCTATATACGCTCGCCGATCGACGGTGTGGTGATGGAGCGTGCAGTCGAAGAGGGACAGACGGTGGCCTCGTCGTTCAACACTCCGCGACTGTTCACCATAGCGCGAGACCTTACTCGTATGCAGGTCGAGGCGAATATCGACGAAGCCGATATCGGCAAGGTGCGCGAGGGGCAAACGGTGAAGTTCAACGTAGACGCTTATTCGACAGAAACTTTCACGGGCGTGGTGCATCAGGTACGTATACAGCCCACGGTCAGCAGCAACGTAGTGACATATACCGTGATAATCGAAGCCCCGAACCCCGACCTGAAACTCTTTCCGGGAATGACCGCAAACGTTTATATAACGACCGAAAACGCAGAGGGGGTTGTCGTGCCGGCCGAAGCGCTGTCCTTTATGATGACCCCGGAAGTGGCCAAAGACCTTGGCATCAGCGCATCGGAACTTGAAGCGGTCAATCGCCGCCGCTCGCAGGCATGGGTACGCGATGGCGACCGCTGGCAACTGCGCGACATCACAACCGGCATCCGCGACGGCATGAATGTCATCGTCAAAGACGGCTTGCGCATCGGCGACGAAGTGATCCTCAAAGCTTCCATCGAAACCGGAGGCCGTGAGCGGGGAGCGGCAGCGCGAAATCCACTGATGCCGCAACAACGACGTCGATAACCGCACGCGTGTGGCTCTCTGTCCTTTGTCGCTGCGGACTCGATCCACAGTCTCTTCGGACGAGATTGCGGGTCAAGCCCGAAATGACGCACGCGCGTGGTTCACGGACTTGTCATTCCGAGCGCGCAGTACGTGCGCTCGGAATGACAATATTAAATGAAAAAATGAAGAAGAATTCGATAATAAAGGTTGAGGATTTACGGCGGGTGTTCGTTATGGGGAGCGAAGAGGTCCATGCGTTGCGGGGTATTTCGTTCGAGGTCGTCGCAGGTGAGTTCGTAAGTATTATGGGGTCGAGCGGGAGCGGGAAATCGACTTTGCTGAATATTCTGGGCTGTCTCGATAAACCTACGTCGGGGCATTATTATATAGACGGTATCGACGTGAGCGCGTTGTCGAAGGATGAGCTTTCGACGATCCGCAACCGTAAGATCGGCTTCGTGTTCCAATCCTATAATCTGTTGCCGCGTACGTCGGCGGTGGAAAATGTCGAATTGCCGCTGCTCTACAACAATGAAATAACGTCGGTCGAAAGGAGGGAGCGGGCCGAACACGCTCTCGAAATGGTGGGGCTTAGCGACCGCATGGATCACACTCCGAGCCAGCTCTCCGGCGGCCAGCAGCAGAGGGTCGCCATCGCGCGGGCATTGGTGAACGACCCCGTGATCGTGCTTGCCGACGAGGCTACGGGCAACCTCGATACGCGAACTTCCTACGAGATCATGAGCCTGTTCCAGGAACTGAACCGTGCCGGCAAGACGATCGCATTCGTCACCCACGAACCCGACATTGCCATCTTCACCGGCCGCACCATACAACTGCGTGACGGACATATAGTCCGTGACGAACCGGTACACATGCAATCGGCAAAAGCCGCACTCGACGCATTGCCGAAAAGTACGGATTATTAGGGTCTATCCTCACAAGCGACAAAATTATGAATTTATATAATCTTCTGAAAATTGCCTATCGGGCGTTGTTGCGCAACAAGACGCGTGCGATGCTGACTATGCTGGGTGTTATTATCGGCATCGGATCTGTGATCGCGATGGTCAGTTTGGGACAGAGTTCCGAGAAGAGCATCAATGAGGAACTGTCGAGCATGGGGACGAACATGATCTCGGTGATGCGGCAGTGGCAACGACGCGGCGCAGTGAACATGGGAGGAGGGAATACGCAAACTCTGACGCTTCGCGATGTCGAGGCGATTCGCGAGAGGGCGCGCCATGTGAGCATGGTCACGCCGGTGGTGAACCACAGCGCACAGCTTGTTTCCGGCAACAACAACTGGCCCGGCAACATACGCGGTGTCAACGAGGAATGGATAGACATAAATAAATTCACCCTTGCGCGCGGCGCGAACATTTCGTTCGAAGATGTGCGCAGCACGGCGAGTGTGACGGTCATAGGCAAAACGGTGGCCGAGAATCTTTTCGCACCGGACGACGATCCTGTGGGTCAGGTAATCCGCGTGGGACCACGACCGGTGAGGGTTATCGGAGTGTTGAACGGCAAGGGAGTGAACCAGATGGGCAACGATCAGGACGACATAGTACTGATGCCCTATACGTCGGTGATGCGGCGAATGCTGTCGATCAACTTTCTGCACGGCATCGTGGCATCGGCATCGTCGGAGGCGGTGGCGAATCTCGCAACGGACGAGATCACCGAGATTCTGCGTGTCGAACATCGACTGCGTCCCGACCAGCCGAACGACTTTCGCGTATGGACGCAACAGGATATGCTCGACACGGCGGCGAGCATATCGGGATTCCTCACGATGTTGTTGGCGATAATAGCGGGTATCTCGCTTATCGTGGGCGGCATCGGAATTATGAATATCATGTACGTAACGGTCACTGAGCGCACGCGAGAGATCGGACTGCGTATGGCCATCGGCGCGCGCAACCGCGACATCCTATTGCAATTCCTGTGTGAGAGCACAATTTTGAGCCTTATAGGCGGCATTATCGGAATTATCTTCGGGCTGATGCTCTCTTATGGAGTATCTTACGCGCTGAACTGGCCGTTCATGCTCAGTTGGCCTATCGTCGGGCTTTCGTTCGTGGTGTGTGCGGCAATCGGAATGTTTTTCGGATGGTATCCGGCTAAAAAAGCCGCCGGCCTCGATCCGATAAATGCACTGCGATATGAATGATGAAATCGAACTAAAACCTCTGACGGATGAAGATATGGGTGTTTTCAGCAGGTGGCTCGATAAGGAATATATTTATAAATGGTTTTGCCCCGACGCCCATGAGCAGAGAGAGGATTGGTTGAAAGAGATAAACGGCAGGAACGATGAATATAGCTTCATGAAGCATTTCATTGTGTATCATGAAAACAAAAAGATAGGGTTTTGCCTGTATTTCGATTGCTATTATCTGCAAGAATACACTTGGGAAACCTATGGGATTACGCCCGACGTAAATTTCGCTTATGAAATAGGCTATTTAATCGGCGAAGAGGAGTATCTGAATAAAGGAATCGGTAAAATAATCGTAAAAAAGCTGGAAGAAAAAATATCGGAAATAGGCGGAAAGGAAATATTCGCCGACCCCGGCCCCGATAATCTGGCCTCGATAAAAACATTATTGAGCAACGATTTCATAAAAATAAAAGAAGGGGCTTACGGTAAAAAATTGTGAAATAAATAACTTAAAACGAAATAAGCTATGTTCTCGAAAGAAACTTACATGAGCAGGCGCAAGGGCCTTATGGAGCGCGTCGAGCGCGGCGGCCTCGTCCTGATGCTGGGCAATGTGGAAGCGTCGCGCAATTATCCGGCGACGACGTATCATTTCCGCCAGGACAGCACATTCCGCTATTTTTTCGGCATCGACTTGCCCGATCTGGTGGGGACGATGGATGTCGATTCGGGCGAAGTGACGCTGTACGGCGACGACCTGACCGTAGATATGATTATCTGGACAGGGCCGCAGCCGACGGTAAAAGAGTTGGGCGAACGTGTGGGCATAACCGTAACGAAGCCACTGAGCGCGCTGAAAGAGCAGATCGACGCGGCCATAAGAAAAGGTCGTCCGGTACATTTTCTGCCGCCATATCGCGGCGATAATAAACTTAGGCTCAGCGGATTACTCGGCATTAAGCCCGTGGCGCTGCCGGATTACATATCGGTAGAACTGGCGCTGGCGGTAGTTTCGTTGCGCGACAAGAAATCGGCCGAAGAGATCGCCGAACTCGAAAAGGCGTGCGAGATCGGCTATCTGATGCACACGACGGCGATGCGGATGTGTCGTCCGGGCGTGGTCGAGCGCGAAATTGCGGGCACGATCGAAGGTATCGCGCTGATGCACGGCGCGGGGAATTCGTTCACGCCCATAGTGTCGCAGAACGGCGAAACGCTGCACAATCACTTCTATGGCAATACGTTGGAGGCGGGACGGTTGTTGCTGTGCGATGCGGGTGCGGAGACCGTGTCGGGATATTCGAGCGATTTTACGCGCACGATGCCCGTGAACGGCAAGTTCACCGAGCGGCAAAAAGATATTTACAATATCGTTCTGGCTGCCAACAACCGCGCGTTCGAACTCTCGAAACCGGGTATGCTCTACCGCGACGTGCATCTCGAAGCGGCGCGCGTGATAATCGACGGCCTGAAAGGTCTCGGACTTATGCGCGGCGATACCGAAGAGGCTCTGGCAAGCGGCGCTCACGCACTGTTCATGCCTCACGGATTGGGACACATGATCGGCATGGACGTGCACGATATGGAGGATATCGGCGAGAAATATGTGGGCTATGACCTCGAAACGGAACGCAGTACGAAGCTGGGTGTTTCGTCGCTGCGCATGGGCCGCCGCCTGCAACCCGGAATGGCGATGACCGTCGAGCCGGGCATTTACTTCATCCCCGCGCTGGTGGCCAAATGGCGAAATGAGGGACTTAATAAAGAGTTCATCGATTTCGATGCCGTTGAAAAATACTTTGGATTCGGGGGCGTGCGTCTCGAAGACGTTCTGCTCATAACCGAGACCGGCAACCGTATGCTGGGTGTGCGGCGCATTCCTATTACGGTCGAAGAGATCGAGGCGTTTATGGCAGGTTAGCACGCGCGTATGTTTTCCAAACTTTATCATTCCGAATGCCCATAAGGTGTTCGGAATGACATTTTTTCAAATCATCAAAAATGATAATAAAAATCATCAACAAATCGGCGTACGACCTGCCGCAGTATGAGACCGTGCTGGCGGCGGGGTTGGACGTGAGGGCGAACATTACAGAGCCGATGACTATATCGTCGCTCGAACGCGCGGTCGTGCCAACGGGGCTGTATGTGGAACTGCCGGAGGGGTATGAGATGCAGATCAGACCGCGCAGCGGCTTGGCGTCGAAGTTCGGGCTGACGGTGTTAAATACGCCCGGTACGATAGACCCCGACTATCGCGGCGAGGTTCGGGTCATACTTGCCAATCTCTCGTCGCAGCCTTATGAATTGAAGCCCGGCGAGCGGGTGGCCCAGATGGTAGTGGCGCGTTTCGAGCGCATCGAGTGGGAGGCGGTCGGGGAGCTTTCCGACACCGAGCGAGGCGCAGGAGGGTTCGGACACACAGGAACACGATGAAATTTACCGACATACACGGGCATGAGGAGTTGAAGCGACGGTTGGCGGCGGCGGTGGACGAAGGACGCGTGAGCCATGCGCAACTCTTCACGGGCGAGAGCGGTACGGGTGCGCTCCCGCTCGCTTTGGCTTATGCTCAGTATGTTAACTGCGAAGCGCGTGCAGAGGGGGATTCGTGCGGCGAGTGTGCGTCGTGCCGCAAGATGGCGGAGCTGGCGCATCCAGATCTGCATTTCGTGTTTCCGGTGAATTCGGCGACAAAGAGCGGTTCGCAAAAACCGTCGAGCGACGCGTTTCTTACGCAATGGCGTGCGTTGTGGGCGGAAACGGACGGCATTTTCGACGAGGCGGCGTGGTATAGCACCATCGACATCGAAAACCGTCAGGGGCTGATTACGCGGGGCGAGGCGGACGAGGTCATCCGTAAGCTGGCGTTCAAGTCGTTCGAGGCGAGATATAAAGTCGTGATCGTTTGGCTGCCTGAGAAGATGCGCGCGGAGGCGGCCAATGCGTTGTTAAAAATCCTGGAAGAGCCTTGGGAGCGCACGCTGTTCCTGTTGGTAAGTGCCGCGCCGGAGCAGTTGTTGCCTACGATAGTTTCGCGCACGCAACACATTGCGGTTTCGGGCGTCGAGGCGGAGGCGGTGGAGCGATATTTGCTCACACATTTCGGGATGACATGCGGCGGAGAGGCGCAGGGGCTGGGGCTTACGCAGGAGGAGGCAGCAGATATTGCGCGCATCGCGGGAGGCGACCTGATAGAGGCGCGGCGGCTCGCGGCGGCGGCCGGAGACGAAGACGTGCAGCACGATTTCGAACTGTTTGCCGCCCTGATGCGCCTGTCGTACAACGACCGCCACATGGAACTTATCGAGTGGGCGGAGGGGGTCGCCGCGATGGGGCGCGAGCAGCAAAAACGTTTCCTGCGCTACGCCGTGCGCATGTTGCGCGAAAACTATATGCTTAACGCCGGTATGGAAAATATCACCGCACTGCATGGTGCGGAACTCGATTTTTCGCGCAAATTCTCGCCTTATATCGGCAACCACAACATCGAACCTCTTGTCGCCGAGATGGAACTCGCCCTGCTCCAAATCACCCGCAACGGCAATCCGAAGATGATATTCACCCATTTCGCTCTGGTGGTAAGTAAGTTAATCGTGAAAGTGTAATGCCACGCGTGACACTTATAACAGGCGGGAATCTCGGAGATGTGCGGGGCACACTCGCGGCGGCGGAGAGACTGGTCGCCGAGCGTGCGGGAACGGTCGTAGCTCGGTCGACTGTTCGGAAATCCACCGCATGGGGCGATTTTTGTGACGGTGAAGCCGGCGGACTGTTTTTGAACCAGGCGCTTATCATCGAAACGCCTCTTTCGCCTATGAAGCTTCTTGACGCGCTGCAAAAGATAGAAAAAGAATTGGGGCGCGAGGAGGGACAGAAGGCTGCAAATTCAAAGGCGACTCGCGCCTACACCTCTCGCCCGATCGATATCGATATCCTGTTCTACGACGATCTCATAATGCATACCGACCGCCTTACGATCCCGCATCCGCTTATAGCCGAGCGTGAGTTCGTACTTCTTCCGCTCGTCGAACTTATACCCGACTATCCGAATCCGGCAACGGGAAAAACGCCGCGCGAGATGCTCGACACGCGCGCGTGTTTTCAAGTCTCCGCCGGATGACAGTATTCGCGTGAATATCCCCTAATAGAACAGCCCTTTGCGGTTGAAGAGCGCTACGCCGAAGTTGAACGTGATGAACCAGTTGTCGCTCACGGTATCGTACTGCGACAGAGTTAGGCTCACGGGACCGAGCACGGTTTGATAGACCAGCGAGGCGTCGAAGATATATCGCGCGCGTTCGCGGAACGTGCCGCACAAAGCCTCCGAGCTACCGCCCGGAATGAATAAATAGCCGCTCGTTCTCAGGTAGAAGTTATGCCCGAAGTGAAAGATGGGCATAACGCCAGCAGCAGCGTAGCTCGACGCGCGGAACTCGCGCATGTAAACTATGTGGCTATGCGGGGTGGGCAGGAATGCCGGCGACGAAAGGCTCGATGCATAGTCGTTCAGGAATGCAGGTTTGTTCGTTGCGACGACCTCCACGAGATGGCCTGCGGAAAACCACTGTGTCCATCGGCGGAAATATTGTTCGCGCGAATATTTCGCACCTATCCATTGCCGGTCGGCGCGGGCACGCTGACCCGCGAGGGTCTCTCCGGGCAGGAATCGCTCCTCTCCGTTCACCCAGATCACCGACAGTTTTTGATAGATGCCGCGTGTAGGAGCGATTTTGTAATTCATGTTTTTACGCTCGACTTCAAGCTGTGCGCCCGTGAAGGTAAAGCGCGTGCGGTCCATAAGATCGCTGCCGACCGCCGAATAGAGATGGTATAAATATTCGTTGCGCCCGGCGTTCAGGCGCAGGTTCAGCACCGAATGCCGCCCCAAAGGCATCCCGATGGCTGTGGAAGCATAGTGGTCGCGCAACTTTGAGTAGGTATTGCTCTCGCCCCGTTGCAGGAAGCCGTAGTTCGACCGGAAATAGTTATAAAAATTGAACTGCCCTCCGAGTTCGAAATAGAACGGCGAGCGCGCGAAGAAATCGATCCGGTTGTCGAGCGCAATGGCCGTGTGGAAAACGCTGAAATAGCCGTCAAGGTGATGGCTGCGTGCCGTGCTGCCTATGATGCGGCGTTCGAAACCCACGTATGCCTGATTCAGGGCGGTGGACGAGATATTACCGCCGAACATCGCCCTGAATGTAGGTTCGGCCGTAAGGCGCAGATCGAGTGAGAAAAGCCCGGTCGCTTCGTTATACGTCACGCGCGGGAACGACCCGCTGACCTGTCCTTCGGCCAGCAATTTGAAATACTCCGAGCGGAATTTCTCAAAATCATAGGGCATCGCATCGCGCTCGATACCGAGCACGCGGCGGATGTAGCGTTCCTGCGGCGGCAGCAGGCCGGTGATGTTTATTTCGCCGAACAGGAGCGGCGGCACTCTGTGGCGAAACTCCGCGCGCCGCTCGGCAAGAGCCTTGTCGTCGGCGCGCCTCTGCACGACCTCGCGCAACCGTTCCATCTGCTCCATCGCGTCGGCATAGCCCTGTTCGATGAGAAAGTCGGCTTTGCCGAAGTCGAGCATCGACACTTCGGGGAACGTGCGCTGAATCATGACATCGTTCGCACGCGGCAGCGAATAGTCGGTATGAATGGTCGTGATCATAAACACCTGCTCCATAAGCGTCGCACTTTCGCCTTCCGTCTCCACCGCACCCGTACACGCACTGCCTATGAGCACATCGGGCGCGAAGTCGTCCATCAGCGGCCGCCAAGGGAAGTTGTCGAACAACCCGCCGTCGAACAGCAACATCCCGTCCATGCTAACAGGCTCGAACAGCAGCGGAATGCTCATCGACGCGCGCACGGCGATGCCCAGATCGCCGTCACGGAACACTACCTGTCTGCGTCCGCGCGCATCGGCGGCCACGCAACGGAACGGTATCATCAATCTGTCGAAATCGCCGCCCGTAGCCCGATCCACAGCCCCGAAAAACTCGATGAACGCCAAATCCAACTGGTCGGACGGAACGATGCTCGACGGTATCCGCGCCCTTAATCTGCGACGTTCTTCATGCTGTTCTTCGCGCCGGTCAAGCCTCACCGACAGCATCGCCGCGTTCTCGCGCATCTGCTTGAAATAATAGCGGTGACGGTCGTCGATCCGCCCCGATATCCAGTTATTTACGTCGGGCGATTTCAGCGCCTCGCCGATCTCGTAGGGTGTGTAACCTGCGGCATAAAGCGCACCCACTATCGACCCGATCGATGTCCCCGATATATAATCGACCGGGATACCGTTCTCTTCCAGCGCCATTAGCACCCCCACATGATACAGCCCCTTCGCGCCGCCGCCGCTCAGCACCAGCCCTACGCTCTGAGCCTGTGCCGCCGCTGTCGCCAGCGAAAAAGAGAGAATAAATAATAATCGCGTAAGCATAAATATATTAATTTTGTATTCTTAGTTTCTCCTTAAAAGGCAAAAATAGAAAAAATGATAGAGAAAATCAACGGCCTGAGGCGGCGGATAGAGGAATTTGTCCCAACAACGGCATCCGAAGTCGAGGAACTGCGCATAGCAGTGCTGGGCAAAAACGGCGAAATAAACGCGCTGATGGAGGAGTTCCGCACCGTTGCGCCGGAGATGAAACGTGAAGTGGGCCAGGCGCTTAACGCCGTGAAAACGCTTGCCACCGAGCGCATCGCCGAGCTTAAAGAGTCGTGTGGCGAAAATAGTAAAACGCCATCGCCTTCGGCGGCCGACCTCACGCGCCCCGGCACGAACGACGCGCTCGGCAGTCGTCATCCGGTATCGGTCGTTATGGGCGAGGTGTGCGATATCTTCGCACGGCTGGGTTATACGATAGCCGACGGCCCCGAAATCGAGGACGATTGGCACGTCTTTACGGCGCTGAACTTCCCGCCGGAACATCCGGCGCGCGATATGCAGGACACGTTCTTTATCGAAAAGAACCCCGACATATTGTTACGCACGCACACCAGCTCTATTCAGGCGCGCGCGATGCAGACCCAAAAACCTCCGATCCGTGTTATATGCCCGGGCAGGGTGTTCCGCAACGAGGCTATCTCGGCGCGCTCGCACTGCATGTTCCATCAGGTCGAGGGGCTGTATGTGGATAAGAATGTGTCGTTCGCCGATCTCAAACAGTCGGTGCTTTACTTCGCAAAGGAGTTTTTCGGCGAGAGAGCGGCAATCCGCCTGCGCCCGTCGTATTTTCCGTTCACCGAGCCGTCGGCCGAAGTCGATGTATCATGCCAGCTGTGTGGCGGCGCGGGGTGCAACGTCTGTAAGCACACCGGCTGGCTCGAAATCATGGGATGCGGGATGGTCGATCCGGCAGTGCTGGACGCCTGCGGAATCGACAGCCGCGAATATTCGGGCTTTGCCTTCGGCATGGGCATCGAACGCACGGCAATGCTCAAATACGGCATCCGCGACATTCGCCTGCTGTTCGAGAATGACGTGCGATTCTTGCAACAGTTCGAGAGCGCGTAGAGATAACGGTTCAGATGAAGGTTGTTCAGCGACCCGTGAGCCAACCCGAACGGATAATAATCAGTCGCCTGAACGCTCGTCAACCCGCCGCCGCGAGCAGCCAGAACAACACGCGTAGAACCCACATGATCACGCTTGAAGTACCGGTACTCCCACGTATTGTTCGTCCGAGCTACCAAACCCTCAGGATGCATCACATACTGCAAATCATCGCCAGCGTAAGTGAAAACACTACGGTAATATGTCACAGAACTCCCCGTTACGGACGCCAACTTCTCACCCGTCAAATTTCGCCTGCATTTTTTCGTTCATAAGGCAAGCGCGGCAATTCTACGGGCACGTCAAAATCCTCCTCCTCGTAAAGAATTCCCCCCAAATGGAACACGTGAATCAGCAAATCTTTATCTCCATGCCGTGCTTCTTGCGCGCAGTAAGGACGATGTACAAGCTCCTCCAAATAATAACCATCATCAAATTCATCGGGGTTGTATAGGCGGAGCATTTGCTTCCAATTATCGATGCGGAGCGCGTTGGGAGGATAGATAACATTGTCGAGTTTACCGTCGATCCCCGCACTGAGAAGCACGTATGAAACTATCTGTTTGCCCAGCGAATCAAATATAGGAAAGTAGCCAATCCATTCGCCTTTTCGAGAAAAAAGGTCTACTAAAAGATTATTTATCTCGTCGATGCCGTCAGGAGCATCGCGCCAATAGTCCTTAAAGGTATTGAACACCTCGTCGAGCGATTCGGGAAGTCGCCTCTCCCATTCTATCCAAAGGCGGTCCAGCGGCGCATTGTAGCCTGTAACTCCTCCTATCCTATTCTTTCGTAGAAAAGTCATCTTTTCGTTATATTCTTTTTCCCGCATATGCGTAGAACAAGAAAGCGCACAAAATGCAACTAATACAAATATCAATCTCATAGTTCTAACGTGTTAAATATCTACTGAGAGGAGTGATATAGTTCCACGGGACAAAAATATCTATTCGTCCTGCTCCCATATCTGTTGCCGTTCCGGGCTGCCATTTGGGAAGGTATGCTCCACCCCAAGGATGATCAGCCTTATTCAGCCATCCAACTCGTCCGGTAGGATTTAATTGCCTTGAAAGACTGTGATTCACATTAACTTTCATATCATCATACACGGAAATACTCACGTGCGTAGGCACTCTGTCCCCATCCAAAGTCATATGTCCCGCTAAGTCTAATTTTGCACCCGATGTTGCTCTTGGAAAATCTTCAAATACCTCTCTCATGTCGAAATAATCTGCACCGCTACTAAATGCCTCGTGTTGAGCATCCAAAATGCCATCGATTCTTTGCTGCGGCGTTGCTTTTCTCCAATTCAGTCTTGGCAGCTGATTGAACGTTGCGACCATCAGACCATTCGCCGCACCCTGCCAGAAGTCGCCGCCCGTAGCCCACGAACCCAAACCGCCCGACAGCGAACCGAAACCAAGCATTCCGCCCGTGCCGAGAGATTTGCTGAGACCTGTCGCCTGATAGCCGCTCGCAGCCCAAGAACCCAACGTCCCAGACGCGAAGCCGCTCATAAAGTTGCCGCCCTGTAAAGACGATAGCCCGCCCTGCGCAAGACCGTGAGCCAAACCTTGAAGTCCTTGCGTGCCAACATTACCCGCAAAGCTACCCAAAGCAGAAAAGCCGCTCCCGATACCGAACGAAACCGCACCCGACACAGCGCCCATACCCACCGATTGGCCGAATTGTCCCCAATTCCAATTACTGAACCCGCCGTCACTCATTGCAACACTCGCGGTGTAGCCCACGCCGCCGATAGCCGCGCCCCAGCACGCCGCGTCGAGGAAAAATCCGATTCCGGGCAACAGTAAAGAGAAGAAAAACTCCCCATCCGGGTCGACGTACATCATCGGCGAATTGCCGCAGTACAAGTACGGATTCGTCGTCTGCAGCGCCGGGTCGATATTGAACCACCTGCCCAACATCGGGTTGTAATACCGCGCGTGGAAGTCGTAGAGACCGAGAGGCTGGCCGTTGATCAACGCGTCCTGGTACTCCTTGCCCCCGTACAGATAACGGTTCAGATGAAGGTTGTTCAACGAACCGTGAGCCATCCCGAACGGATAATAATCAGTCGCCTGAACGCTCGTCAACCCGCCGCCGCGAGCAGCCAACACAACACGCGTAGAACCCACATGATCCCGCTTGAAATACTTGTACTCCCAAGCATTGTTAGTGCGGGTTACAAGACCCTCAGGATGCAAAACATACTTCAACTCATTGTTGTTCCCGTAAGTGAAAACACTCCGATAATATGTCACAGAACCTCCGGCGATTGACGACAACTTCTCACCCGACGCGCTGTAAATATAGCGAATATTATTGTTAGCGTTGTTCTGAGCATGAATCTTTT
>Ga0123353_10003371_pt1 | contig 20181 bp, 10 predicted proteins | sample TergutLab28metaG_3_FD_92763 | JGI IMG/M metagenome (GOLD analysis project Ga0123353, IMG submission 92763) | Labiotermes labralis P3 segment gut microbial communities from Petit-Saut dam, French Guiana - Lab288 P3 | ecosystem: Host-associated > Arthropoda: Insects > Digestive system > Gut ... | reverse complement strand
TCCAGATAAGGAAAAGACGCTGCTAAAACAGCGTCGGTTGTACGAAGGGAACGAGCGCCTCATACGATGAAGGCTTTGATGTCGGCCAACAGGTCGGCGCAATCGTCGGCGTAGATCTCCATGGCGATGGGCTTCGCCAGATCTAGGCTCAGGATGCCCAGGATCGACTTGGCGTCCACCACGTAGCGGCCCGCGCGCAGATCGATGTCGAAGGGGTACTTGTTGACGACGTTCACAAACGCTTTCACGTTCTCAGCCAGGGGCAATTTGACGTTGATGGTTTTCATGCTTTTACCTCCTCTCCCAGCTGAGGTTATTATACAGCATAACCGTTGAAAATACAAGGCCGTTTTTCACTTCATCAAGCCATAGACAAATTCGCATATTGCCAAAACGCTATGTTTGTTTTTCTCAGAAGCCTCCCGCGTGGGGTAATGTTCCTCCATGGTCCAGCTCTGGCTAAGGGCGGCGCCCACGAACATGCCAGCCAGAATGTCCTTCTGCGAAATCCCGATGATGGGGCTCAGGATCGCCGCCATCTCCCGTATCTTGCCCTCTTCGCAGGGGAGTTCGTTCATCAGGAACCGGGCGGTTTCCATCACAGGGTCGTCCACCACGCCCTTGGGGTCGATGATGGTATAAGCGCCCTTGGCGTTCAGCAGCATGTTTTCCTGATGCAGGTCGCCGTGAAGCAGGCAGGCCCGGTGATGGCGCCGCTTGAGCCCGGCGTACACCGCCATCGCTTTGTCTAAATAAAGCAGCACATCCTCCATGCCGCTCATGGCAGTGAGTTTGCGGCGTATGCCCTCCATCCAGGATAGATAGGTGGGATATTGTCCTGCCCCATCGCAAGGTATATGCAGTTCCTTCACCGTATGGGCCATGAGCCGGGCCCGTTCTCGGTAATCGGTCACGGCCCTCAGTTGGTCGCCGGGAATCACCCGTTCCAATAAAAGAGCGTCGTCGGTTCGGTCATAGGCCCAAAGCTTGCAATAACCCTTCCCATCATAAGCCCGCAGGCAGTTGATCTCTGTGGTTACTTCGGGGCCGGGGATGCACATTTTGAGGACGCAGGGCCCGTACAAGCCCGACTCACAGGAAAAGAGCAAATTGACGGTATCTGTGGGCATCAAAGACACAGAGGACAATCGCCATGCGTTTATGCATTTTGTGAGACGATTCTCTGCTTGAGCTAAGAAGGCGTGGGTTTTATTTCCCATGTGTTTCTGTATTCGGATGCGGGCGCTTTGGGGTATGATCATCCCTATTCTTCATCCTCATCTTTTGTTTCGAAGAAGTAGTCAATATCTCGCTGAAAATCGCCGCCTATGAGCGCTTGACGGCGGGTCAATCGCTCCTTCGCTTGAGCGAGAATTAGACGAATTTTACGTTCAAATTCGATTTTCGGCGGCATGGCTGTCCAGTATTCCGCGACTGCAATACCCGATCTATCAAGTTCGAGCATTTCAATTTTTTCGCGACTTGCGGTTGCGCATAGTATCAATCCGATAGGCGTCTCTTCCCCGGGTTGACGCTCATAACGGTCGAGCCATTTTAAGTATAATTCCATCTGTCCCTTATATGCGGCCTTGAATTTTCCAAGTTTTAATTCAACAGCAACAAGTCGCTTAAAAATCCTGTTATAAAACAGCAAGTCAAGGATGATATCTTCACCATCGATTATCATTCGTTTTTGGCGGGTGACAAATGAAAAACCGTTTCCAAATTCAAGAATGAATGTTTCGAGATCACCAAGTATCGCCTTTTCCAGATCTGCTTCGAGATAATTATCCTTCAGTCCAAGAATATCAAGTAGATACGGATCTCTAAAAACGTTGAATGGAACAACAGATTCCGGCGACAATCCCGTATTTACAATCTCTCTGCGTTCAAACGCCTTACGAGAAATTTGGCGACGTAGTTCCTTTGAACCGTACTTGCGCGTTGCAGCGTCGTTAGCATAATACAATCGCGCTTCATCGGTTTTCACTGTCAATAATTCAATGAAGTGCGACCAGTTCAATTTTGCCGCCAATTCCGGCAAAATCGTCGCATCAGGAAAACGTGTTGCGAAAAGCATCATTCGGTAGAGATTGCGTTCGGAAAAACTCCTTCCATACTTGGGCATCAATTTTGCCGCCAGCTCCGGCAAAATGTTTTTTCCGTATTCGGCGCGCCCATCATGAAGCACAGTGGAATTGATATATTGCCCTACTTCCCAATACATTAATGTAACCTCACGATTCGCATACGCTCCGGCACTAGATTTGCGCATTTCAATTATTTCAGCTACGCGTGCAAATAGATCTGCATTGTCAATTCGGATTTCGCTTTGCATAGCAAGCTCAGTTTCTTTTTTACTCATTCATATTACTCCTGTTTTTCCCAGATAAACACCCTCACCGCACCGACGCCCTTTCCACGATCCGGAAGGGCACCAGCTCCCGCGCCGCCTCGGCGTCGGGCTGGTTGAGGGCGCGCAGCAACAACCCAAAGGCAGCCTGGCCCAAGCGCTCGGCATCCACCTCCACCGTGGTGAGGGGCGGCGTGCTGAACCGGCCCGCCTGTATATTGTTGAAGCCGATCACCGACACATCTTCCGGCACGCGCAAACCTAGGGCCGCCAATGCCCGCATCACCTCTAGGGCCAGCAGGTCGTTGACGCATACCACGGCGTCGGGGCGGTCCGGCCCGGCAAAGGCCGCTCGGAAGCGGGAGGGCTCCACCCGCGTATCCCCGTAGGGCACCTCCAGCAAAAAGGCAGGCGGTATGGTCGAAAAACCGGCGGCCTCTTGCGCTTTCCTGTACCCGGCGCAGCGGTCTACCGTCATGCGATAGTGAGGATCCAGGCCGACAAAAGCTATGCGCCGGCGCCCATGGGATAACAAGTATTCGGTCACCACCCGGCCCGCCGCCACATTGTCGTTGTCTACCCAGTGGATTTGGTTATCCCGCACCGGATGGCCCAGCACCACAAAGGGGAAGCGGTGAAACAGCAGGCTTTCCACGGTTTCGTCTTCCACCTTGCTGGTGAGCAGGATCACGCCGCCCACGATGCCGCCGTGCATCAGTTCGACGGCGCCATCGTCTTCGACGCCGGGCGCGCCGCCGCTGCCGGTGGACAGCAGCACATGGTACCCCTCCCGGGCCGCGCCCACGGATATGCCGCGCAGCACGTCGTAAAAAAACGGGTCGGACAGGGAGGTTTGCGCCGCCGAGGGCAGCGCCACCGCCACGATGGTGTGCTTACGGCTCACCAATGAACGAGCCAGCTGGTTGGGCCGGTAGTGCATGCGGCGCATGATATCCCGCACCCGCTCGGTGGTGTCGGCGCTGATGCGCGAGCTGCCCGACAGCACCCGGCTCACCGTGGAAGGGGACACGCCGGCCATCTGGGCGATCTCTTTGATGGTAACCCTCATACCTTTTCTCCCCCTCCATCTTCGTACTGTCATTTTTGCATAAAACCGGCGGAGTGTCAAATCGGGTAAACGACGGGACGCCGAGGGCGGCGTCCCCTACATGGTCCAACCAGGCATTTTGTAGGGGACGCCGCCTTCGGCGTCCCGCTGCTTACCGTGAACGACGTTATGTTTGACATCCCATCGCACAATATGTAGAATGATGGCAATAAGCCCGATTGCATATAGCGAAAAGAGGCGAAAAGGAGGCAGGATTTCTTGAAGGACTTATGGAGGAACTTTTGGGACAACTCGCTCAGGGATCCCAACACAGGACTGGGAAAGACCATGGCCATGGGGTTACAGCACGCTATTACCATGTTTGCCGCCACCATCCTGGTGCCGATCATCACCGGATTCGACGTGGCTCTCGCTCTGCTCATGGCGGGCGTCGGAACATTGCTGTTCCATTTGGTGACCAGGGGCGGCGTGCCCATTTTCCTCGGCTCCTCCTTTGCCTTTATCGCGCCTACCATGGCCGCCACGGCCGCGTACGGCAAGGAGTACGCCATGGGCGGCATCGTGATAGCGGGCCTGCTCTACATCGTGCTGGGTACATTGGTAAAATTTCTGGGCGCAAAAAGAATTCTTAGCTTTTTCCCGCCCATCGTGATCGGGCCGGTGATCATGGTGATCGGCCTGGGTTTGGCGCCGGTGGCCATCGATATGGCTAACCCGGATTGGGCTTTGGCGGGCTTGGGCCTGATCACCGTGGTGATCGTGGCCATCTTTTTTAGGGGATTCCTAAAGACGCTGCCGGTGCTGCTGGGCCTGGCTGTAAGTTACGGCATTGCAGCGCTGGTCACGGCCTTCGGCTGGGCGCAGCTGATCGACTTTACGCCCATCAAGGAGGCGGCCTGGGTTGGCTGGCCCCAGTTCACCATCGCCAAATTTGATATCGGCGCGATCGTGCTCATCGCCCCGGTGGCTATCGTTACCTTCGTGGAGCATGTGGGGGATATCATTGCGATAGGCACCATCTGCGACCGTGATTTTGTCAAGAGCCCCGGCCTTTTCCGCACCCTGCTGGGCGACGGTTTGGCGTCCAGCCTGTCGGCTATGTTCGGCGGCCCCGCCAATACCACCTATTCGGAGAATACCGGCGTCCTGGCCCTCACCAAGACCTTTAACCCCGTGATCATGCGCATCGCGGCGGTGTTTGCGATCTTGCTGGGTTGTGTGCCCAAGCTCAGCGCCTTCATCAGCACGATCCCCAGCCCTATCATCGGCGGCATCTCAGTGATCCTGTTTGGCATGATCGCTTCGGTGGGCCTGCGCACGTTGGTGGAGTCCAAGGTGGATTTTCAAAAGGACCGCAACATGATCATCGCGGCGGTGATTCTGGTGATGGGGATCGGCGGCGCGATGTTATCGATCGCCATCGGCTCCATGCTGATTAGTTTGCAGGGCATGGCCATGGCCGCCATCGTGGGCATCATCCTCAACAAGGTGCTGCCCGGGGCGGAGGCGTAATAGATATCAAGCAAAAGGGGGGCGTTTGCATGCACATCGGCGCGCAGCTCTACACCGTGCGGGATTTTACCCAAACCCCGAAGGATCTGGCGGTTACCCTACAAAAAGTGGCGGAGATCGGCTACAAGCACGTGCACTGCTCCAAGCTGGGGCCCATCGATCCCCAAGCACTGCGCGGCCTGCTGGACGGCAATGGCCTCACCTGTACAATCACCCACACCGATCCGGAGCGTTTGCTGCGGGACGTGGAGGGCGTGATCGCCGAGCACAAGGTCATCGGCTGCCAAGACGTAGGCATGGGCATGATGCCCGAGCGCTACCGGGGTTCGCTGGAAGGCCTGCGGGCGTTGATCGCCGATTATCGCCCGGCGGTGGGGCGGCTGCTGGAAGCGGGCCTGCGCTTTCATTACCACAATCACGACATCGAGTTTCAGCGCGTGGGAAACCAAACGCTGCTGGACATTATGATGGAGGAGTGGCCCGAGGCCCACCTGCTGGTGTGCGCGTTTTGGGTGCAGGTGGGCGGCGGGGACCCTATCGAATGGATTCAAAAGTACGGCCCTCGCATCCGTCAAGTACACCTAAAGGACATGGCCTACGCGCCTGGGGCCGTGGCCGTTGGGCAGCACCGGGTCATGACGCCCATCCTGGATGGAAATATGAACTACCGGGGCTTTTTGGCCGCCTGTGCCGAACAGGGCGTGGAGTTCGCCCATGTGGAGCAAGACGACTGCAACGGGTTGGACCCCTTTGATTGCTTGGGTCGCAGCTTTGAGAATCTGTGGGGGTTGGGGTATTGCTAACTGGAGTCCACCCAAATGCTGCGTATCGAGATGAGGAGGCGCGCAAATGAATCAGTTGAGCGGTTATATCCTAAGATTCTTCCAGAGGCTCACCATCGGCGCAGACCTGCATGGGGGACATCACTACAAGGACTTTATTGAGAACGCGGTGGAGCGCTTTTTGCGAAACGAGACCAAGGACACAGCCTACCAGATCTATCATATCTTTTTGGAGACATACGGTTATGCTTCGGGCACAGAAGGGATCAGCTTTATCCGCCTTCTGGAAAAAATGCGCAGCTATGAAGAGAACGCGGCTGTATTGACTTCCGCACAGCGCGATCATTTTGTTCATTCCGTCAACGTGTTTCTGCTAGGGCTGGCGGTTTATCAATGCAGCCCCAGCTATCAAGAGGCGTTCTATCGCACCTGCTTCAAGGGCTGCGTGTACCATGAGCGCCAGGACACCCCCGTGGAGGAATTCTTCTATCGCTGGGGCATGGCCGCCCTGTGCCACGACATCGGATACCCCATCGAAATCATCACCAACCAAATCAACGATTTCATCAACTTTGCCAATCAATTACGCAAGGCGGACCGGCGGATATTCGCACACGTGGAGTACGACCGGTTTGAGTTGGTGAACATGATTCCCGAGGAGATCAAAAAACGCGATTTTATCGCCGAGTACTTCGATAAGCACGAATCCTGCGTATACATCGACCTGCTTAAACCCGTGGATCTGCTGGCCCACAGGCTGCATATCGCATTAGGCGTGGATCTGCAGGCAGTAAAGGCGCATTTGGATACCTATGTGGCCGAGTCCGGCAAAACCGGCCGGGTGGATCACGGTTTCTTTTCCGCGCTGATTTTGCTCAAGTGGTACGGTTATTTGATACAAATCAGCAATGGCCATCCCGACCAGCTTTATTATCCGGTGCTGGACAGCGCCAGCGCCATCCTGCTGCACAATTTTTATGGCATCGGGCTGGTGCAAAACAACAACCGCCCCGACGGGTTCAACCTGGGGCCACTGGAGCCTTCGCAGCACCCGATCGGCTATCTGCTGATCCTTTGCGACGAGCTCCAGGAGTGGAACCGCGAGCCTTATGGCGAGCAGGACAAGCTGCGCCCCGGCGTCGCTACCGCCACCATCACCGCCGACGACGCGCGCCTGGACGTGACCTATCTGGTGGACAAGGGAACGATGCCCGAAGAGTTTGTCGGTAAAAAAGTCAACACCCTTAATACGCTGCTTAACCTGAGCGCGGTCTTCCCAAAGGGGTTCAGCGTGGGATGCGAGTCGACACAAGAGCTGCCGCTACCCCAGGACGAAGTGCCGCCCCTGCTGCTGGGCAAGCTGGAGCAACTGGCGATCGCCATCCACCACCGCTACAATCAAACCACCCGGCGCCTGCATCCGGACAAGGTGATCGAATTCCCCAACTTTTCCGATTTGCCGAAGGAGAAAAAGTTCTATAACCTGCGCAGCGCCATGGAGTATCCCCAGGAACTGCTTGCCGTGGGCTGTGAGATTCGCGTGCTGGACCCCGAGAATACCGCCGGGCTGGTGACCGAGTTTACCGGCCCGGAGATCGAGGTGCTGGCGGAATATGAGCACGAACGCTGGCAGCGGTCCCGCGCCGAACAGGGCTGGGCTTACGGCCCGGTTCGCGACGACGCCCGCAAGCTCAATCCGCACATGGTTCCCTACAGCGCCCTCGGTGAGAAAATTAAGGAGTACGACCGCGACCCGGCGCGGAATATCCCCACGCTGCTGCGGGAGGTCGGCCTGGGAGCATACCGGAGGAGCCCCGTGCAGATCGACAGTTTCTCCGCCGAAGAAATCGAAATCCTGGCCCGGAAGATCCATGGGTACTACAACGAGCGCACCAAGATCATCGATCCCAAAGCCAAGCTCATTCCATTTGATGAACTGAGCAAGGAAAAGAAGAACGCCAACCGCCGCCAAGCGCGGGGGATCCCCAACAAGCTGCGGCATATCGGCTGCGTTTTGTTGCCTATCGGCACGGAGGGCCGCGGCGAACCCGTGACTTCCTTCAACTTGGACACCATCGAGATGCTGGCCCGCATCGAACACGACGAGTGGGGCGGCGAAAAGGTGATCAACGGCTGGATATACGGCGAGAAACGCGATGATAGACGGAAAATAAACCCCTATCTGGTAAGTTACGATCAGCTTGATGAACCCATCAAGGAGTATGACCGGGATTCCGTGCGCAACATGCCCGAGTTGGCTAAGGCCTGCGGTTACGCGATCTACGCGCAGTAGCCGTCGCCGTTATTCCGACAGCGCCCACACGATCGTCTCATTCTCAAACACGGTGACGGCCCGCCTGCCGTCGGGGGAAACGACGAGGCTTCCGAACCAGCGTTGGCCTGCCGCTTCGATGCGCGTCATGATTCTGCCGTTTGTATCGGCCAGGCACACGAAGCGTTCATCCCTGTCATTGCGGGTGACGAACAATATGGCGCCATCGTCCAGGCACATGGCCATGGCTTCCGCCCACTCTCCGCTTAAGCCTAAGCCATCAAAACGGCTTATCGGCTCGGGCTGGCTTTCCAGATTGAGCGTACCCAGCTCGAAGAAATCCACCCCATGCCAGCTGTCGCCCAAGAACATGCGGGTACTGTCTTGCGTAAACCCAATCAGGGGATAGTCCTTGGAATCGTCGCGCCACACCATCTCGCCGGTCTCCCGATTGAAGAGATAGTATACGTGGTCTTCATTTTGATTCACGCGCGCATAGACCGCCATCCACTTGCCGTCGTTGCTGATCTGCACCCCGGTTTCATGCTCGATCCATCCGAGGTACCCCAGCTCTTCGATTTCGCCGGTGGTCCGGTCGTACAGCACGCTCTTCTTGATCGGCTCAATGCGGTAGTGGTCTTCCTCCGACATTGGATAGCGCAGAAAGATAAACTTGTCCGCGTTGATGGGGATCATAGCGGCGTACTCGTCGAAGGGTTCGCGAAACAGTTCTTCCGCGCCGTCGGTGGTCATGCGCCAAACGCTGTTGTAGTACCTCCCATAATACAGCGCTTCTCCCTGCTCGTCCCGCACGAAAAACGAAGAAAGGGCTTCTCCTCCGGATGCTCGTTCTTTTGCGCCGGGCAGGGGATTGACAGTCTCCAGCGTACGCGCGTCGTAGAGGATTACGTCCCTGCCGTCGGGATCCCACCAACTGGTGTGGGAGATATACTTGCTGTCGCTGCTGAAAGCCGGTTTATACGTATCGCCGGTTTCGTTTCTCGTCTCCGCCAAGACCTGCATGCTCTGTGCGTCAAAGCTGGCCCGAGAACCTTCCCGCCCCACCAGCACCAGGGTTTTTGCATCCGGAGAAAAGGCGGCTACGCGCTGCACATCCTCCCTGTACACCGGGGCCAGGGGCCCTGCGAGTTGCGCATGCGCACGCTCCATCAGTTCTTGGGCCGCCTGCTGTTGCGCGTCGCCGAGCATGGGATCGGCCAGCAGCGCTTCCGCGTTGGTGCGGGCCAATAAGGGCTTACCCTCGCGCAGCTGCGCTTCGTACAGCGCCAGCTTTGCCCACAACTTGTTTTCTTGGAACTCCTTCTCGGCGCGCCGCACATTTTCCTCCTCCGCTTCGAGGAGGGTCTGGTGCGCGAGGGCGTTTGCCTTTTCCGCGACGGCTGTTTCCTGGTTTTGTTCCGCGGCCGCCCGGCTCTGGTCGGCCTGGGCTTTGCTGGCATCGGCAGCCGCGGCGCTCTGGTCGGCCTGACGCTTGCTTTCTTCAGCTTTTGCAGCGCTTTCGTCGGCCTGGGCTTTGCTGGTCTCGGCTTCGGCTTTGCTGGCCTCGGCTTCTGCCTTGCTGGTTTGTGCGGCCGTCGTACTGGCCTCGGCCTGCTCCGCGCTGGCCAGGGCAGCGGCCTTGCTCTCTTTCGCCTGGACGGCCATCTCTACGGCAGCTTGCTGGTTTGCGCTGGCGGCAAGGCTCAGTTGCACCGCTTCGTACCCGAACAGGGCAAGCCCTGCCGTCACCACCGCGGCGGCGGCGACGGTGCGCGTCATGCGGGTTTGCCGCATGGCCCGGAGCAGCGCCTCCTGCTCCACGCCTGCCATGCGGCCGGTGAACCAGGCTTGCTCCCGCTTTAAATTGCGCAAGATGCCCTTTTGCGTTTCCGATGTGGCATCCAGGTAGTCCACACCGGCCTGGGGGTTTCTTGCCAGCAGGCTGGCGGGGAACGATCCCTTGGGGGTTCCTTCGATCAGGATAGGCAGCACCCGTTCCCAGCCCTTCTCGCTGGCAAAGGTCTCTACCTCCCACCTCACCCATTCGGATTCCGGGGTGCTCCCAGAACAGATCACCAGCAGGAAAGGGCTGGCCTGCAGCGCCTCCCGGATCACCCGGTTCAGGTCGGGATTACCCACCAGTTCCCACTGATCCATGAAGACCGTCCAGGGCGGGGTGACGCCGGGGGCGGATTTGGCCAGCCCCCCCGGCAGGCGAAACCCCTCCAGCAGCTTGTGCAGGGTTTGGGCGGCGGCGATGTCCAACGGTTTGTGGCGGTAACTGATGAACGCGTCGTAGGCGACGGTCTTTTCTTCCGGGCGTGTGGCTTTTTGTGTCATTGCGTCATCAACTCCTCTGCCCGCGCGCGGGCGCTGAAATAATCACCCAGGGGCCACAGCGCTACGCGCCCTTCCTCGTCCACGGTGATGGCGGCGCTGGCGTCGGGCAGGAAATTGGCGTCGGTGAGGGGGTAACCGTTGCGCAATACCTGGAAGGGGCCGTCTAGCGTGAGGATGGCGGCGGTGCCGTCGGCGGAGGCCGTGATGGCGTACTGGCCATCGGAGGAATAAGCGGCGTTGCGGATGACGCCCCCGTGACGGTAGCGATGCTTTTGGACGTATTCCAAGTCGATCGTGCCGCTGACTTTTTCGCTGTGGTTGATCATCACGCCAAAATCGATGCCTACTATGAGACATTCCGCGGGCCCCCGGACCGGATTGGGGATGTGGAAGGTTGGGAGCTCCACGGGGGAATAGTAGTAATTGATGCCGCCTCCCCCCGTCCTCTTTTCGGCGAAATCGTGACCGAAGAAAAAGGCATACCCGCCGCGTCCGAGGATGGCGGAGACGGCCCAGTAAAAGTTTCCGTCGCAGGCCCAAATCTGGCGTCCGTCCTCCACGGAATAAACATAATACTTATTGATATTGGCCGTCACAAAGGTATTGAGGTCAAAAATCTCGCCGTACCAGGAAAGGCCGTTGCACGGGAATTTCGCGATTTCGGAGCCGTCCGCCGCGCTGAGCAGTACGCCGGTTCTAGAGTGATCATATTGGAAATCAACGGCGTGCTCAAACTCGTCGCACCGCCGCCCCACCACGACGGCCCGGCCCTGGGGATCCAGCCGCGCCACACCCATACCGGGGAACCGGCGCCGCCACAGGGTTTCCCCGGTGCGCAAATCCCACAGGGCCACGGTGCCGTCCCTGGCGCAGGTCACGGCTTGCTGTAACCCTTCCCGCACCTCCAGGCTGCTCAGGGGCCTGCCGGTGCGCAGCCGCATCAGCTCGTTGGCATTCAGGTCAAAGATAATCACATGGCCGTCCGCCCCGGCGGTGGCAAAACTTTCTTTGCCCACCCACAGCTGGACGACGGGGCCGTTGTGGGCTTCTATTACCGTCCGCGCATTGCTGGAAGCTACGCCCCACACGATGGTTTCGCCAGCCGAGTAGGAGACCAGGCGGCGGCCGTCCAGCGCCTCAAACAGGCCCAGGGGCCGCCTTTCGTGGCGCTTGGCGTCCTCCAGGATCAGCCCGTTCTCGTCGCGTAATTGGCTGAAGCCCCGGTTGTCCAGCAAAAATTGATGCCCGTTGGCCAGCGTGACCGACAGATTGCCTCGCTCCGCCGCTCCAATGGAGACGTCGGCAAGGTCGTCTTCCCCGGCCTCCCGCATCTCGCCGGTACGCAAGTTGCAGGCGGTAACGTTCTGGGAGGCGTCTTGCACGTACATGATCTCGCCCGCAACGCCCAACAGGGTACGATCGGGCAGCGTCAGCACGGGGAATACCTCGCCCCCTCCCAGCAAGGTGCGCAGCAAAGCTTCCGCCTCCGGATCCAACTCCCGGAAGGCGCCTTCGGAGGGGGTGGCCTCCAGCAGGAGCTGCAAGGCGCGCAGCACGTTGCCGTTTTGCTCCTCCAGCCGCGCGTCCCGTATCAGCCGGGTGGTCTGCATGCGGAGCGCTTCCGCGCCGCTGGTCACCGCTTCTTCCGCCTTTTCTTCGGCGGCTTTCCTATTGATTTCAGCCTGTGCGGCCTCGGCTTCCGCTTCTTGGGCGCTTGCGGCAGCCCGTTGCGCTTGTATATCCGCCTCCTGGGCCTCCGCTTCGGCGATGGCGGCCGCCTCTTCGGCCTGGGCCGCATTTTCCAGGGCGATGCGCTCCTGTTCGATAGCGTTGGCCGCCTGGGTCTCCGCCTCTTGCGCCTCCGCTTCGGCTGCTGCTGCCGCTTCCTCGGCTTCGATGGCCTTTTCCTGGGCGTTGGCCGCCTGGGCCTCCGCCGTCAACGCTTCCTCTTGGGCGATCCTGCGGTTCTCTACCGCCACGCCTTCGTTGCGCCGCGCGTCCCACGCCAAGCCAACCAATACCGCGGTTGCCACCACAGCCATCGCCACCACCGCGGAAGCGACCGCAGTGACCCGGCGAACCAGGCGCTGACGGTGCCGGCGGTTCAGGTCGTCGTAGGTGCTGCCAAACAACGGCGCCATGAGGCGCAGAAACTCCTGTTTAGGGATCTTGCCGCCGCGAAAATCGCAGGCCAGCGGTTCTCCGCTGAAGGCGAGGGTCTGGCCCGTCGCTTCATCGGTGTATGTTTCGCCGGTGCGGTGAAAGCGCGCCGGAAACTGCCGGGCGGGATTGTCGTCCTCCTGCTTTTGCCCCGTTGCCAGTACTAGCTGGGCGTGCTGCCGACCACGGGAGTCGGCAAACAAATCGGTGGCCCGGTCCATCTTCTCGTACCGTTGGCTATGCTCGGAGACGAAGAGCACCAGATTGCGGGAGGCGGGCAGTAGGTCCAATTCCTGCTCGGAGAGCGCCGCGGCGTCCCCCAGATGGGCCGCGCCCAGTTTGCGCCTGCCGGTGCGCCTGGCGATTTGTGAAGGCAACCGAAAGCGCCGCGCCTTCCGCATCACGCGCCGCGCTAAGTCGGCATCCTCCGGACAGGCGCAAAAGAACACGTCGCGGGAAAACCGCTCTTGTGAGCGTATGAACAAAGGGATTTCAGCGGCGTGTTGCGCGCCGCGCAGCGGGAGGACGCGCACGGCCTCCGCGCCGTGCTGCTGGGCAAAAGCGCGTGCGCGTTGGTAAAGCGGGTCCTCCGGGCGCTCCGCGCCGTCCCACAGGTACAGCATTACATCGCAGGTTGGCGAGGCCTCATGCGCCGATGCGCCGGTAAGATTCGCCACCCGCCCCACCAGCCAAGCGGGATAGCCGGTGATCGCCGCTGAGGGCAAAGCCAGGCCGGAGAGCGCCTCGCGCAGGCGTCCAGAGAGACCCAACCGATCCGCAAAACGCAGCCGCTCTGGGCCATAGACGCCAATCGTCAGCCGATCATTGCGCATTTTTGCCACCTCTTTTTTTCTTTAATTTATCATAATTCGCCCCAGTTTGTACAGCATTCCGCCACAAAAAGCCGACAAATTTTCAAAATATGGGTATAAGAAGCAAAGCTAAAGTAAAAATTAATACCGATGAACATAATCATACCGACGGGCGGTATTGTTGGAATTACTAGCATACCGGCAGGAGACGCGAAGTTTAACTTATTCTTAATACAAAAGTTGCGATTGCGCGGGCGCATAGTATGGTATACTCTCGATATTTGAAGGAAGAGAGACAGGATCGGTGTGCAATCGCCTTGCGGCGAAGCATATAAATAGTATAAACAATAAATGAAAAAAATGAAGGGAATATAACAATGATGAATGAACAAAATACCCAGTCCTATATAAAAGAGAGAGTTTGTCTCCCAAAGGCATTTCGTTTTCTCACAGCCGTCCTATTGGCGTTGCTGCTGTTGTTGTGCGATGTAGCCGTCGGCAATGTGACGGTCGCATTTGCCGGCGATGAAGAAGCGCTGGGAACAACCAACGGCGAAGCTGAAATGCCCGAGCTCGGCGAAGAAAACGAGGAGCCTGAGCCTGACGAAGGCTCCACGGCCATGCATCCCATTGCCAAAGCCATTGCCCGTGAGGGCAGGGCATACGTACGCGTTGGCGGCGAAGCGTTCTCCGGCGCGCGGATGCGCAGACGCGATCTGGTGGGCAGCGTGTCGGGTATCGCCATTGCTATCGCCTACAACGAAGCCGACGATGGAGCCAATCGCCCCGCTTCCCTCGCCGTCGTGCTTGTGGTGGGAGAGGGGCTCAAGGAATGGCACATCGACCCCGCTTCCGCTGCGCTGTTGAACGAGGACTTTTCGCCGGAGCAGGCGCTGCCTGCGGTTGCCTTTACCCCGGCGAAAAGAGAGGAAAGGCCAACGGACGAGGGAGATAAAAAAGAAGAGAACGATCCGGACGCCGGTGACCCGGATGCCGGTGACCCGGACGCCGGTGACCCGGACGCCGGTGACCCGGATGCCGGTGACCCGGATGCCGATGATCCCGATTCCGATGATCCGGATGCACACGACCCGGATTGCGATGATCCGGATTGCGATGATCCGGATTGTGACGAGCCGGATATCGACGACCCAGACGCCGACGATCCGGATATCGATGAGCCGGATACCGACGAGCCGGATATCGACGAACCACAGCCCATCAAGGTGAATATCAGCTTCTGGGGTACCCTTGGCGGCGGCACCGTGGTCGTCACTGCCCAGGTTGAAGGTGTCCCCAAAGGAGTTAACTATACCCTCCAATGGCAGAACAACATCAGCGGTGAGTTTGAAGATATGCCCGGCGAAACCGGTGAGAACATCACCGTCAACATCACCAATAAAAATATCCAGTGCGAGTGGCGCGCGGTGGTCATACTGGCAGAGGGGCTCTGATGCGTCAGAAGCCTAAAGGCAGGAGCAGGCGTGGCTCCTGCCTAACCTACACTCAAATCGATAAGGAGCGATCCGCTTTATGAAGAACAGACTATGGCCAAAGGCTCCGTATTTCCTGGCGGCGGCGCTGTGCGCACTCGTGCTGGTTTTTTCCTTCGGCGCGGTTGCCGAAGAGCATGAATTCGGGCCCTTCTTGCCCGCTGAGGGCGGAGAACAGCGGATTATTTCCGACAGCTTCAACCTGCTGGATGTGATCCTATCCCCACAGCCTGCGACGATAACGCTGAACGGTAACGCGCTTACCGTTAAAGTGGATCCCGGCACCAATACGTTTGTGGACGTGGCCGATCTCAGCCCCGCCCACACCATGACATGGTCAAGCGGCGGTGCGAACAGGCAAATACAGATCGACGCGACATTTTCCCAACGGTTTGTGCAAAAGGAGCGCTCCATCACCGTCACGTTACCGAGGGGATATCGAATCATATCGTACAACGTAAAAGAGGGAACGCCAGCCATCAGCGGCGTAGCGCAACTGATATTTGGGCAAGAAGACGCCGCGAAGGTGATTACGAATGAGCTCACCTCCTTGACCGGCGGCGCTTGGTCGACCTCGCAGTGGATTGGCGGGTACTGGAATAGGACGTACAATAACACCACGCAATCCGCTACCCACGCTGCCGGAAAGATTACCTATACGTTCAACGATACTTGCGACAGAATCCTGATCACCCTTACGCTGGCGCCAAACTTTCCGGGCGCCTTGCCGCAGAACACGAGCCCCATTACATTGGAAGACCTTACGGTGGAGATGAAGAGCGGCGCGGACATACTGAAAGACCGCCTGTCCACCAGAGCCTCTTTCTCTACGCCTTATGTGTACACGTCATCCACGGCGACCTTGACTCCCCGCAGGGTGCCGGGCGTTGCAAACGGCGCCAATCCGGCTTTGGGTACGGTGCCGGAATTTGGGACGGGTTACATTCTATATTATTCCAGCGCATTCCTAGCGGACACCGCATCCTTTGTCTTTACCTACCCGCAAGGCGTCACCCTTACTGCCTTTCAGGAAGATACGGTCAGTGCGGACAAAACCGCCGTGGACGGGGCTACCGACTGGTCCCGGGTTGTGAGCGACTACCTTACCGTGGTCCACAACCGGACTGCCCGTACCCTCACCTTCAATTACAAGACCGTGGTTATGCGCTCGAGCATCAACCTGTATTGGACAGCCGCGGTAGACAACGTGAACGTGAAGTGGAACGAAAGGCTCCTTTTCCCCGTCACTTTCAACGCGACCAGCGGCCAGCACTTCGATGGGGTGTCGCGGCCCCATGCGCAATACGCCACATCGTCCATGTGGATCACGCCCGAACCTACGGGCTCCCTCGTTAGGGTCATCATCACTCCGGACAATGCCACGCGGCGCGACCTGAACGCCAAAACCGGCGGGAGATATCCCTACGATCATTTCGTTGGCCGGTTTGAAGTGTACAATGACAGCCTGGGCGCCACCCCTCCGTTGCTGTACGAATTTACCTTCCCGCCCTCGCCCCAGGTGCGCGGCGTCAGTTTGCCCGGATATGCGGGTAATACTTTCAGTAAGATACAGGCCGTGACCAGCAAAGACCGAATTGTGGAAATCGGGCCGTTTACGGTCACCAATACCAGCGTCTCGTCTGCGGGGCTGATGGTGGATTCCGTAAGGCTGGGCCTGGCGGCGGACGAATACCTGGTGTCCCTCAAGGTCTGGCAAGACTCGTTGAGCCCAACGGCACGGCCCAACTCCTCGTCCGTTTATCTCTACAGCCCCGTATCCTATTATGGGCGCTTTATAGCCGGGCAACAGGGTGCCGTTACCCTTAAGGTATATGACGCCACCAATCCGGAGAGCCCCGTGCTGGCGGCCGAAGGTACGGATCAGACCACCATCGGCAGACCGCTTTCGGCCGGTTCTACCGTGTCAGTCTCCGCAGCGCGGGCCACCACGGACGACGGCGACGGCAGCGGTTCCTTCTACCCCGGCGCAACCATCAATTTTACTGGCTCCATTGCCGGAGGTACAGGCCGTGACACGCCCGGGGTCGTCGACCCGGTGATCTACATCGTTCTGCCGGAGGGCATCAGCCTGGACGCCAACAGCGTTTCGGTCACGGCGGCCTCCGGCAACCGTGGGAGCGCCGCCTTCGCCCCGACCGCGGGCCCCACCCGCAACGTAACGATCGGCGGCGTGAAATGGACGGTGTACGAATACCATACGCCAAACGCCCGGGACATGATCGCCCAGGGGACTCATTCCTTCACCGCCCCGCTTATACCGTCTGGCGGCACCACCATCAGTATCAGGTATACGGCAAGGGTCTCTTCCGCATGCGCTACCTACACGGGCCTGCCACTTTCGTTGTTTATGCTCTCTGACTCCGACGAAGGGACCATGGGCTCAACGGACTCAAACAATGTCGCAGGCAAGGGCACTTCGTACAGGTTGGCGCGGCCTTCTACGACGAGCAACCTCAACATCGTGCAAAGGCTGGGCCTGGAAGTAAACGCGAGCATCCGCCCGTTGGGTTCGGGCAGCGAGTTCCTGATCTACAACCAAACCGCCGCCTCCGTCGCTACGGTTAGGCCCGGCGGGCAGGCCGAAGTCCGGCTGCACTATGAGAATACGGACATTTCAGCTTTCTCCGCAGGCACTGAAATCTATTTCCCCATCCCTAAAAAGGACGGGATGTACAGCAGATACTTTAACGACACCAACCCCAGGGCGCTTGACGGAAGCGGCAACCGGCGCCCGCAGTGGACGGGCGCGCTTACCGGGCCGGTAACCCTGTCCGGCTTTACCACCTACTACACCACCGATACCACCTACGCCACCAACGACGGCACGGTCACCAATAGTTGGGTGCCGGTGAATTACACGTTTACCACCAGCGTGGCCAACTACGGCCAGGTCACCATGCTCAAGTTCGTAGCCAATAGCACCATCTTGGCGGGCGCTTCCGGAAGCGTCACTTTCCCCATCAATGTGGACAGCGCCGCCGCCTTTACCCAAGTGAACTACTGGCGGCCTTACTCCAAGGGCTGGCGCGACACTTCGGGCCGCGGCACCTGGCTATACGGCGGCATGGTGGCCGCCGAGGCAGGCACGGCCACGTTGAGCGGTATGGTATTCTTGGATGCCAACAAAGATGGCATCAAAGCGGCGACCGGTGAAAACTTCAACCCCCTGGCGGCGGGCCAAACCGTTACCGCCGTACTCTCCGGCACCACCATCACCCAGTTTAACCTTACGATGCGCAACGACGGCCGCATTGAGGCCCTGTACCCCAACGGGACGCCCTACTATTTAAAGGCCGGAACCTACACCGTTACAGTCACCAACAGCACAGGCGGCAATTTCGGCTTTACGCCCACAACCCCCGCTGCCGGGTCCAATGCTACCAGATGGCATATGGACATTCCTCAAAGCAGGATCGCTACGACCCACGCTAGCGCTACGTACCAGTTTATCATCGCCTCCACTACCCCGGCGAACCAGGTCACTTACATGGGCGTGGGGTTGACGGGCGCCCACACGGTTTCGTACAGGCGCGGCACAGGCGCGCAGTTTATCGAAACCACGGAGCAGGTGATCGATGGGCTCAGCCCCAGAAGCAACCCCACCATCAACGCTGCCAGCGTGCTGCCCGGCTACGACCACACCACCATTATGTGGTCGCTGAACAGGGCCGTGACCCTCAACGACGGCAGCAACACGGCGGTCCCCGCCAACACGCCCATCACCACCACCCAACTGCAACAGGTCATTGTGACGCAGGCGCTGACCGCTACGGGCAACTTTGACCGGATCCACCACAAGGTTACCTACAACGGAAACGGCCATACCGGCGGCGCCGTGCCCACGGAGAGCAGGTACTACCTTGCCGATTACACAGGGCCTATCACCGCTACCGTAAAGGGCCCGGGTACCATGGTCAGGACCCAACGCACCTTCGACGGCTGGGCTACGAGCCTGGAACGCGCCAACGCCGGCACGGTGGATTACAAGCCGGACGACACTTTCATCATTACCGGCAATGTGGCGCTGTACGCGGTGTGGAAGCTCAACACGTTCAACATCACGTACGCTTATACCGGCGCTTTGACGCCCCCCGGCGCGCTGGACCCGGCCACGCTCAATGAGACCAATGTGGTCACCGGCACGGCAAAGAAGGTGGCGACCGCGCCTACGGTGGCCGGCTATACCTTCCATGGATGGGGCACCACGAGCCCCGGTACGGGCCTGACCGGCAACGCGCTGAGCGGCAACGACTTTAACATGCCGGGCAACGCCGTGGCCTTCACGGGAAGCTGGACCGCCAACACGAACACGCCTTACACGGTGACTTGGTACAACGCGGCCGGCGCTGTGATCAAGGCTGCGGAAACCCGCACGGGCGCCACGGGGGCCACGGCCTCCGTGACCGCTGCGGATAGATCCCTGGCCGGGTACACGTTCACAACAAGCGATGCCCGCAACGTACAGAGCGGGACCATCGCGGGCAACGGAAGCCTGGAGTTGAAACTCTACTTCACGGCCAACACGAACACGCCTTACACGGTGACCTGGTACAACGCGGCTGGCGCTGTGATTAAAGCTGCGGAAACCCGCACGGGCACCACGGGGGCCACAGCCTCCGTCACCACGGCGGACAGGACGCTGGCCGGGTATACGTTCGCCACAAGCGATGCTCGCAACGTACAGAGCGGGACTATAACGGGCGACGGGAGCCTGGAGCTGAAGCTGTACTTCACGGCTAATACGAACACGCCTTACACGGTGACTTGGTACAACGCGGCCGGCGCTGTGATCAAGGCTGCCGAAACCCGCACGGGCACCACGGGGGCTACGGCCTCCGTCACCGCGGCGGACAGGACGCTGGCCGGGTATACGTTCGCCACAAGCGATGCCCGCAACGTACAGAGCGGAACCATCGCGGGCGACGGAAGCCTGGAGCTGAAGCTGTACTTCACGGCAGGCACGGGCACGAACTATACGGTGACCTGGTACAATACGGCGGGCACTGTGATCAAAGCAGCGGAAACCCGCACGGGCACGACAGGCACGACCGCCTCCGTTACCGCGGCGGACAAGACGCTGGCCGGGTACACGTTCGCTACAACCGATTCCCGCAACGTAGAGAGCGGGACCATCGCGGGCGACGGAAGCTTGGAGTTGAAGCTATACTTCACCGCCAATACGAACACGGCCTACACGGTGACTTGGTACAACGCGGCGGGTACTGTGATTAAGGCCGCCGAACCCCGCACGGGCACGACGGGCGCCACGGCTTCCGTCACCGCGGCGGACAAGACGCTGGCGGGGTACACGTTCGCTACAACCGATTCCCGCAACGTAGAGAGCGGGACCATCTTGGGCGACGGAAG
>Ga0123353_10003370_pt1 | contig 20182 bp, 21 predicted proteins | sample TergutLab28metaG_3_FD_92763 | JGI IMG/M metagenome (GOLD analysis project Ga0123353, IMG submission 92763) | Labiotermes labralis P3 segment gut microbial communities from Petit-Saut dam, French Guiana - Lab288 P3 | ecosystem: Host-associated > Arthropoda: Insects > Digestive system > Gut ... | reverse complement strand
CCATGATACAAATAACAGGCAGATGGGCATACTGCCATTTTGCTTTCTCGCCAAAAACCGCCTCACGCAATTGGACATGCTCGGCAGTGGATGGAAGCCATTCTTCACCACGCAAAACATGTGTTGTCCCCATCAATGTGTCGTCCACAACGTGCGCCAAATTATACGGCGGTAAACCGGTGGATTTCATAATTACCGGGTCTCGTTCAAGTGACGGCAGTTTCATTTCACCTTTGACAAGGTCGTGCCATACAATGGTGGTTTTGGGCTGGGCCTTGAATCGGATTGCTCCGTCATCAAGGTAAGCTTTTCCTTCGGCGACAAGTTTATCGGCATACCTTTTGTAAATGTCGGCGCGTTGTGACTGATAAAAAGGCTCACCATCGAAGGTGAACCCAAAGCTTTTTAATTCGGCAATAAGCTTTTGGGCAGCACCTTCAATCTCGCGCTTTTGGTCTGTGTCTTCTATGCGTAAATATACTTTTCCGCCAGCTGCCCGTGCTATCATATAATCGACTAAACACATAGCAAGGCCGCCAATGTGCAGATCTCCTGTCGGGCTTGGAGCGAATCTTGTTCTTATTTCTTTCATATTGGCAGCTTTGCCTCTCTTAATTTGGTAACCTGTGATAATGCCTCGTTGGTGGCTGCAATTATTAGGTCTTCAAGCATTTCCACGTCGTCGGGGTCCACGGCCTCGGGTTTGATTTTAAGGTTAATAAGTTCATACGCGCCCGTCATTTCCACAGTCACCATTCCCCCGCCCGCGGTTGCTTCGATTGCGGTTTCGGCAAGTTCTTCTTTGGCGCGTTCCATTTGTTTTTGCATTTCTTGCGCCTGTTTCATCATGGCTTGCATGTTGTTATTGTTGAATCTGTTCATATTTTATATTACTCCACCGTTAATTTTTCGCCAAACAGTTCTTTTAATTTGCGAATGGTCTCATTGTTTTTTTTGGCAGGTTTGTGAACTTGGATATAATCCCCGCCTGCGTATTTGTTAAGAGTTGGTAAGTGTTTTTTAAGCATTGCAAAGACTGTTTCATTGTGCGCGGTTATTATTATGTCGTTGCTTGTGAATTCTAGGTCAAGGTCGCTGCATACCGCCAGCAGCACCGATTCGTTATTTTCGCGCAGTTTCTTTAGTACCAGCGCCCATATTTGCGATGTATCAAACATTTTGTGCATGCGCCAGGAAACAGGCGCCTTCGAACATTGTGGCTGCGTCAGGTGCGGTTTTTATATTCATTTCCAATTCGGCAAAAATTTTATACACGTAAAGCAATACCGGATTTTTTGTTTCCATGAATGTTTGGCGGATTACCGTCAAAAAGTCTTTCACTAACACATTGGTATTAATTCCTTTTGAAAAAATATCAGTGCATTGTTTTGTAATTTTTTGCGTTTCTTTTTTGGTAATAGCATCAAGTAATGATATTAATGCCGTTCTGTCTACCGTTCCCAAAACCGTTGCTACATCTTGTGCCGTTATCTTGTTTTGGCCGCAATACGCCACCGTCGTTTCGGTGAAAGACATCGCGTCACGAACGCTGCCGGACCCGGCTTCGGCAAGCAGTTTAATCGCGGCGGGGTCGGCGTCGATTTTTTCTTTTTTTAAAATGCCGGCAAGGTGTTTTTCAATTTCTGCGGTTGCCACCGAACGAAAATCAAAGCGCAAACATCTGCTTTGCACCGTGGGAAGAAGCTTGTGCGGTTCTGTCGTGCACAGTATGAAAATCACGTGAGACGGGGGTTTTTCCAGAGTTTTTAGGAAAGCATTGAACGCCGCGCCCGAGAACATGTGGACCTCGTCAATTATGTAGACTTTATATTTAGCATGGACCGGTGGATATTTTACTTTGTCGATAAGGTCGCGAACGTCTTGGACGCTGTTGTTGGAGGCGGCGTCGATTTCAAAGATGTCGAGAAATATGTCGGGGGGGGTCATTCCCCCCGTGTTAACTTCGCGAGCGAATATTTTTGCAACGCTTGTTTTACCGGTGCCACGGGTTCCGCAAAAAAGATATGCATGGGTTACTTTACCCGATGAAATTTGATTTTGCAGAGTTTTTGTTATGTGGTCTTGGCCTATTACTTGGGCAAAGGTTTTTGGACGGTGGACGCGGTACAGTGATTTGATTTCTTTATTCATGCGTCCAGTATATTAAAAATTAACGTTAAAAGCAAGCAGGTAACAAAATACTGTTAAACATGCTAAAATTTCAAAAAAGATTTTCAGCCGCGTAAACGGCAATATCGTGAAGATTCTTATTATAAAATAACTTATACAAATAAAAAGAAGTAATGTTAATGTCCACAGGATTTGGTACAAAACAAAGTTCATTACTTAAACATATTCGATAAAGAGAAGCCTTTTGATATCTGATTTGTGTATTTGATGTTATTAATATTTCCGGTGAGTGATAACACACCTTCTTTTATGTCAAGATGTTGAACGGATAAATTCGTGCCGCTTATGATAATTGCGCCATTGTTAAAATTTGCTATGACTTGTGAAGGTTCGGTTGATTTTACTTTTTTAATTCCGGTTATGTTTAGTTCTGTTCTGTTTATTAAAGTCAAATTTGATTTCGTTGTTTGTTCCATATATTATATATATGTAATTAAATAGCAGTTGTTATAGTAATAGGGTTATACATGTGGAAAAGTGGATAAAAATCAGTAGACAAAAAACATTTGTTAAGTTAAGATACTCTAATCTTAGAGAAAAAGAGGAGGTATATTTTATGAGAGACGCAAAAGAAAGAGGAGATAATGTATCAAATTTTCAACAAGCGGTAGATATTGTAGTAGGAGCAATAGATAAAATAGACAAAATGGCGTTTGATATTATTGCTGTTGGTACGACCATTGTGAGTCCATTAGTGTTTAGTACAGGTGTCATAAAACTCGGAAGCGGTCGCAAGTTAGAAGGAGCCATTAATATTACTTGTGGGATTATTTTTAGTATATTGTCATGGATTACTAATAGGCAGGCAGGCAAGCACGCTGGACAAGATAAAACCCTAACTCATTCTGCAGCTGCATTCAAAGAACTACAAGAAAGATTTGGCATAACAAAAGAAGAAATGAATGAAGTTTTTGAAAAAGCATTTAGTGGAACAGGACTAATGCTAACCGCTACGGATAAAAACCCTGATGATGCAGAACTCACAAGATAATTATACGAATACCTATCTGTGTTATTATCAAAAAAATAAAACTAGGAAATTAAATAGTAAACCACAGCCACACCCACGACAAGTATCCCAATACCAAGCCCGATAAGCGCCAACTTGAGTTTGCTTTTTGGGTATTTGCCAACTATGACACCGTTCACGCCGTTGACATAGAAGTTATACGTCTTTTTATTGTAAGCATAGTTAGCAACATAAACGGGCAGCAGCATATAGTTGAACTTTCGGTCGGTGTAATTGATTTTAATGTCAAGTTTTTGCACCTGGTCGGCGTTGTGACGGCGCATGATTTTCCGGCGTAAATCCGCGCGCACGAAATTAGAAAAATCATTGAAACATGTTTCAAGGTTACGGCTGTAATGTTCTGCCGCGATGCCGGATAAATACTCTTGGCGGTAAACTTTTATAAGTTTCAAATCAAAGGGTTTAAGCTTTGAAAACATGGCGGGCGAGATTCTATCCCCGCTTTGAACAAGGTAATCAATATAGTTTTCCCTTATTTGCCCGTTAACGCGGAACCAATTAATTTTTGTACGGGTAACGGTTTGGCCTTGCGAGTTACGGGTTGTATAAGTTACTGTTTTACCAAGAGTACCGGAATAACTGTTTTGAGTTTCTGCCGTGAAAGACCATGTTGAAGTATAAACCGCATTAATGCGTTCGCGTATATCGGATTGTTTAAAAATGCGCGGGGCAAGGAACCGGCTTTTAATCCATTTTTTGAAACGGTCGATTGCATTTTCTTTTGTGATTTGAAAAGGTATAACGGAATCGGGCCGAATACCGGCAAGCTCTTTGGTATCCACTATGTTGGAACTACCGCAAAACGGGCACATAGATGTAATATCTTTTTTATCCAGGACTTCTTTTGCACCGCAAGAATCACAACGAAAAACCGAACTTTGCCAATTTGTGCGTTCCTTAATTATGGAATCGGTCAACTGCCGCCGTGCGACTTTATCGTCTTGTTCTATTTCTTTAATAGTACCGCAATGACCGCATTTCAAGTTCCCGCTTTCAATGTCGTAATCGGCGCTCGCGCCGCAAGCAGAACACTTATTAATTATTGTAGCACTTTCTTTTTCCGACAAGATTTCTTCATTAGTGGTATTCATATATTCTCCGTAATGATAGAATGAACTTTTTTTACCGCTTCGTCAAGCGTTCCGTTATTTTCCACAACAAAATCAAAGTGTTTTTTGTCATTCATTGAAGCGTCAAATCCGGCAAGACGTGTTGCATTTTCTTTTTCGGTGTCCCCGCGCAGGAAAAGTCTTTGTTTAACTATGTCACGGTCGGCAGTGATAAAGATGGCAAGGACTTTACCCGGATAAACTTTCCGCAAAGCTTGCACTCCAACCAGGTCCGCATCTTTTATTGCGATTTTACCGGAGTTCAAGATTTTATCGATTATGGGCTTACTCATACCCCTGTAATAATCATAGCGGCGGGTGTGTTCGAATACTTCTTTTTTCGCAATCATTTTTTCGAATTCAGCGTTGCTGATGTAATGATAGGTTTCACCGGCAATTTCGCCCGTCCGTATAGGGCGCGATGTATAACTTACTATTCTTTCAAACAAATGGGAGGAGTGTGCGATTATACTTTCGTAAATGACGTTTTTCCCCACACCACCGGGACCTGCTATTATTACGATTTGCTTTTTCATGTGTGTGGGTATGGTATCACATGAAAGTGTAAATGGAAAACTTCTTGTAAGGGTTTTTCATTGTTTTGCACGATTTTTACACAAGGATATTTTTTCGCGACTTTTTGGACCGTAGCCATAACTTTGTTAAGAGTCTCGGGCGGGCAATCGAAAATGTTGCGGACATGTGCTTTTGGAACTATTAGGGTGTGTCCGGGATTAACGGGCTTGGCATCAAGAAAGGCAAGAGTGTGCTTGTCTTCATACACTTTTTCGCATGGGATTTCGCCTGCAATGATTTTACAAAATATGCAGTTTTCGGGGGGTGCCCGGTGACCGGCACAGCCCCCGACCCTCCGGTCATTGGATTTTTTCATAAATATATCCTTTTAAGTCCGAGATTTTTATGCGTTCTTGCTTCATGGAATCGCGTTCGCGCACGGTTACGCAGTTATCGTTCAAAGTATCATAATCCACGGTAATACAAAACGGCGTGCCAATTTCGTCTTGGCGGCGGTATCGTTTCCCGATGCTTGCGGTATCGTCGTAAGTGCACATGAAAGATTTGCAAAGGCTGCGGTAGATTTCTTCCGCTTTATCGGTTAAGCCCTTTTTTTGCAAAGGCAAGATTGCGGCTTTGTAGGGTGCGAGGCGTGGGGCAAATTTCAAGACAATGCGTGTTTCGCCGTCGTCTAGTTTTTCTTCATGATACGCGTCGGCGATAACAGCCAAAAAGAGCCTGTCACAACCGTGACTTGATTCAATAACCGTTGGTGTAAATTTTTCACCGGTATTAGGATCGGTATATTCCTGTGATTTGCCGCTGTTTTTTGCGTGGTTATCAAGGTCGTATGTTCCGCGGTGGTGTGTTCCGCCTATTTCGCCAAATCCGAATGGGAACTTGTACTCCGCATCGCAAGCAGCTTGGGCATAATGAGAAAGCTGGTCATGGTCTTTGAAGCGCAGATGACTTGAATTTATGCCAAGACGTGTTGTGTAAAAATCCATCGCTTTTTTTTTGTAGCTTTCGTAAAAACTCATAGAGTCTTGTTTTTTGCAAAACAGCTGATGTTCCATTTGCTCAAATTCTATGGTACGGAAAATAAAATTACCGGGCGTAATTTCATTTCGGAAAGCTTTTCCTATTTGCCCTATACCAAACGGAACTTTTAATCTCATGCTTCGTTGAATGTTTAGAAAATTCACAAACTGGTTTTGCGCAGTTTCGGGGCGCATGTATAAAATGTCTTGTTGTCCGTCTTTTTCTACCACTCCCCTGTGGGTCTTGAACATTAGATTAAACTGGCGGACATCTGTCCAATCAGATTTTCCGCAACTAGGACATTTGTTGCCTTTAATGTTATCAGCGCGGTGACGGGTTTTGCAAGCCTTGCAATCCATAAGCGGGTCGGAAAAACCGTCCACGTGGCCGCTTGCGACCCAGACACGCGGATTCAACAAAATTCCGCCGTCCATGCCTACGCTGTTGTCGTTTTGCTGCACGAAGTATTTCCACCATTCGCGCTTGATGTTGTTTTTCAATTCCACGCCAAGCGGACCGTAATCCCACGTGTTTGCAAGACCGCCGTAAATTTCCGAACCGGGAAAAACGAAGCCGCGGTTTTTACATAATGCTACAATTCCGTCCATCCCTCGATTGTAAGTCTAAAATCCGATTTTGTAAAGACTTTTATGGTCGAGTCCTGACTTATTTGGAATTCGCAGAATATTTTGAAATAAAGTGTTTCCTCGTCCGGAAAATCGACATCTTCTGTGATTATATGATTGTTTTGGTTATTGTTACTGCGTTCAAATAGTTTGATACCTGTGTTGTCCAAGTCTATGTAATCGAAATGTTGGTAATCTCTGCCGTTTCTTAACCCCGTATCATAAATTTCTTCATTAAAAAGCCAAAGTTTCAGACGCACGCGGTATGCCGCGCCTTCATAGCGAGGTGGCATAGGACTGTTGCGATGGAGGTACTCCATTTTGACGCTTTCCGCCGGATTCCACAAGGCCCAGGCAACTCCGTCAAAATCGGTATTTTTTTCTAATGTTGCGGTAACGTTTACCGCCTCGGGCCGCAGCACAATACGTACATAAATACGCACCGATTGCCTGCCGCAGGTGACATCTATATGGTAAGCATCGCTAGGGTTATTGGGGTCGGAAAAACCGTATTCACCGTTTATTTGTTTAAGTTCAATGATTGCGGTTCCGCCTGCGGGGACTTTGGAAGTAACACTTAAATATCCCGAGCGCGAGCGGAAAACCGCCGGAGTGTTGGCATTTATCGGATCGGGTAGCACTGTTACCGAGGTTTGTTTTGAACTTACATCAAGGTAATAATTTGTTATTGCCCCGCTTTTGCTTGATTGCATATCAGCGGCGACAAGTTTAATGGATTTTGGACTTATAGAGGACGGGCTTACCGACGCCAAAATGACGCCGATTAAAAAAAGCAAAATGCCGACACTCACCACTGACCAAATAATTACTTTGCCGCGGCGGTTTTTTCCGAAGTCCAGAAATTTATCAACGACCCCCATCTACAAGTATAGTATATACGTTTCACCTTCAAATACCAAATGAATTTTGCCGTCTTTCGGCGGAAAGGGAATGCTGTAAGAATCATTATATTGTTGAAATTCTTCGTGGTAGATTCTTATGCCGCCCTGAACAAGTGCGGGGCTGAATTTAAACGGGAAAGTTATGCGCCAAAAAAATGTTAGTCGGGAAAACTCGTCACGAAGTCGTTCCGAATATATTTTTCTTTCTTCCGGAATGGTAGATTCGTCTGGGGCGTTGAATGTTGTATTGCTTTCGGTTGTCGTTGTCTGCCCTTCAGTTGGATTTTGGGCGAGATTTTGTGTCGGCGAGTATATTGACGGTGTTTTCGATGATGCCTGAAGCGCAAAAGGAGTAACAATACCGCCTATTACCGCGGTTGCGACGACAATGCTCACAATCAAAATTTTGACATGCTTCGACATGAAGCGAGTTTATACGATGGTTCTGCTTATTGCAAGAGGTTTTGCATATCTATTGAAGTGACCCACCCCAAAATCACCCAGCGCACAAAGTTGCTGTATGGTATAGGCGCGTTCGGATACGGCAGCACCGGCCAGATGATAAATTCTTTCCTGATGTTTTTCGGCACGGGCGTGCTTGGGATTCCGGGGACATTGATGGGTGTGGCTATTGGGATAACTACTGTTTGGGATGCGGCAACGGACCCTTTCGTAGGTCATTGGTCCGACAAAACAAAAAGCCGCACGTTCGGAAAGCGCCACGGGTGGATACTGTTCGCGGGAATTGCGGTGGCTGTCACAAATTTGATGTTATGGTCAATTTCGCCCGATTGGTCGGTGGCGATGAAATTTTGGACGCTTTTAGTTTTACTTTTTGTGCTGGAGACTTTCAACACGTGTTATTCGACTCCGTACGGTGCGCTTGGCCTTGATTTGTCGCAAAATTACGATGACAGGACCGCGGTGCAAAATTATAAAACGGCGTTTAGTTTCCTAAGCTTGCTTGTGCCGTCGGCATTAATGATGGTGCTTTTGACTGATTACCAAAACCCGGGCGGGTATGTGGGTATTGCAGCGGTGGCGAGTGCGCTTTGTGTTGTTTGCGCAGTTATCTGTTTTTTTGGAACATACAAACATAGGAAGACAACGAGTAACGAAGAACGAAAAACGAATAGCGTAGGAATAAATAAGATATTTGACGAGTTTTTTGGTGTGCTAAAACAAAAAAATGTCGGCAGGTTAATTGCCGGATATGCGGTATCTTTGTCCGCGGGGGCGGTTATCACAAGTCTGGGTTTGCACGTGTTTACTTATACCTTCGGGTTTTCCACCATGCAAATTCCTATCATCATGCTATGCCTTGTCGCGGGAATCATCGCAGGTCAACCAATTTGGTACGCAGTAAGCCGCCGCACCGACAAAGTCACCGCCCTTGTGTCGGCAATAGGCATGCTTTTGGTGTGTATGACCATTTTCTCTCTTGTTTTGGTGTTTCGCGGCACTGTGCCGGTTTTCGGGTCATTGCTTTTTGTGTGTCTTGCGATTTTTACCTCAGGCATCGGTGTGGGTTGTCTTTACAGCCTACCCATAAGCATGTTTGCCGATTGCATTGCTTTGGAACAGACCCAAACCGGCATAGACAAAACAGGAAAAAGCGCGGGATTCCTTACTTTTTGCACCAAAATTTCAAACGCTGCAATTATGTTTGCAATAGGATTAAGCTTAGACTTAATCGGCTTCAATGGCGCGGCAAGCGTGCAATCAATAAGCGTGCAAAATTGGCTTGGGTGGCTTTTAATTGCGGGAGTAATCGTCGCAAGTGTCGCAGCGATGTTTATATACAGTAAGTACAGTTACACCAAGAAGGATTTTATGGTACAATGATTTGTGAAGCAAAAGATTGTTTCGGTGGTGGGACTGACCGCAAGCGGCAAAAGCGCAATCGGCATTAAGCTGGCGCAAGCGTTCAACGGCGAAATCATAAGCGCGGATAGCCGGCAGGTATACCGCGGCCTTGATATCGGCACAGCAAAGGTCACGGAGGAAGAACAATCGCTTGTACCCCACCACCTGATTGATGTAGTGAATCCGGGCGAACATTTTGACGTGTACGAGTTTCAACAGCGCGCATACGCCGCGATTGACGATATTTTGCGGCGTGGCAAATTGCCGATACTGGTCGGCGGTACAGGTTTGTATAGCAGAAGCGTCGTGGAAGGATATACTTTTTCGGGGGGTTTGAATCCCCCCGTACCCCCCGCAGTATTTGACGTGTTGCAGATTTGCTTACTTCCATCAAAAGATTACATAAGACCGCTTGTTGAAAAACGCATCGTGCAAAGGCTTGCAAACGGTATGATTGAAGAAACGCGGGAACTTCTAAGCACCGGCGTGTCACGCGATTGGCTGCACTCACTTGGACTTGAATACTATTGGAATATTGAATATATAGAAGGCCGTGTGCATTTAGACGAATACAAAAAACAACTTGCAACGAAAACTATGCAATTCGCCAAACGCCAACGCACATGGTTCAAGCGCGAAAAGAACACGCACTTTTTAACCGACCCGGCGACGTTTTGCGAGGATTGCGAAAATCTCGTGCGCGAATTCATTTGATTTCTTCGATATGACTTATATTAACAATAATTGCGGACTTTGGGGTGATTTTTTCGGTTTTGAATAACGAGTTTGCCAAGTCAACGGTAGCGATGTGCAACGGGTTCTTTTCAAGCAAAGCTTTCTTTGTTAAGTCTACTTTCATATTATGAAGTTTATCAGCCTGTTCGCAACATAGACAACTTTTTTTACCGTGCGGTTCGCGATAATCTCGGCGCACAGTTTTTCAACATCACCTTGCGTGGCGTTGCATGGAGTCATGATGCGTGCGACAATTTTACTGTTAATTTGAACCGCGATTTCAACTTCGTCGCGTTGCAGGTATTTCGGGTCGGGCTTTGGGTATTCTTGGTCAAATACAGAAGGGTTACCTCCAAGCATTTCCCAATATTCTTCCGCGATGTGGGGAATCATAGGGGCAAGCAGCAGTACAAGTGTTTTAACGGCTTCCCTGCATACCATTTTCGCGGCGGTAATAGCGTTTAAAAATTCCATACATCGCGCTACTGCGGTATTAAACGAAAAACTTTCAAGGTCTGCGCGGACTTGTTTGATTGTGTTTGCCATAGTGAACAAGACTTCTTTGTCTTGTTCCGGTACATCGGCGGACTTCTTGATAATAATTTCCACTCTTTCGGTAAACCTTGTAACCGTTTTCAACGTATCCTCGTTCCATGGGCCACCGTCTTGGAAGTTAAACCCGAACAACATGAATAATCTCAAAACATCGCTGCCGTATTTGTCGACATAAGTATCGGGTGTAATTGTGTTGCCCTTGGACTTTGACATCTTGTTGCCGTCGGGTGCCAAAATCATGCCTTGATGCACAAGGGACGGAAAAGGTTCCTTAAACGGCACCAAGCCGCGGTCGTGTAAAAACATGTTTACAAAGCGCGCGTATATCAAATGTCCGCAGGCATGTTCCGCCCCGCCGATGTATTTATCGATGGGAAGCAGGGGGTGACCCCCTGCACCCCGATTTTTTGGGAAAGTAAAGGGTTGTGTATTATCTTTTGCGAACGGGAAGCGCAAAAAGTACCAAGAGCTGCACACGAAAGTGTCCATGGTATCAACTTCGCGTTTTGCTGTACGGCCGCATTTCGGGCAAGTGCAATTTACGAATTCGGGACAGTTCGCAAGCGGTGCCGCACCTTTAGGTTTAAAATCGGTAATGTACGGCAATTCCACGGGTAAGTCTTTTTCGGGCACGGGAACAATACCGCATTTGTCACAATAAATTATCGGAATCGGCGCACCCCAATACCTTTGACGACCAATACCCCAGTCGCGCAATCGATAGGTAGTCGCAGGAGTACCAAACATTTTATCCGTTAAAGGCGCGGCAACGATAGGCAGCTTATACTTTTTTGCAAAGGCTTTATCGCGTTCGTCGTATGCCGGGACAGACATTATCGCGCCCGTGCCATATGTTGCAAGAACATAATCGGCAAGCCACACCGGGATTGTTTCGCCGGTTGCGGGATTGGTCACATAACTTCCCGTGAACACTCCCGTTTTTTGCTTGTCGTCGCTTTGGCGTTCGATGTCAGATTTTTTTGCGGCTTGATTTATATAGGCACGACATGCAGCTTCGTATTCTTTAGTGATATATTTTTGTGCCAAAGGGTGTTCCGGCGCGATTACCATAAACGTTGCGCCGTAAATCGTATCGGGTCGAGTGGTGAAGACTTCCAGCGCGGGGGGAATGATTCCCCCCATACCCCCCGCAGAAGGGAATTGGATTTTTGCACCAATAGACTTTCCTATCCAGTTTTTTTGCATAACTTTTGTTTTATTTGGCCAATCAAGTCTGTCCAATCCCTCAAGCAGCGCATCGGCATAATCGGTAATTTTGAAAAACCACTGTTTCATGTTTCGGCGTTCAACTTCGGTGTCGCATCGTTCACACTCGCCGCTTATGACTTGTTCATTTGCAAGAACGGTTTTGCACTTGTCGCACCAATTCACGGGCGCTTCTTTTTGATAAGCAAGACCCGCATTGTACAGTTGCAAAAAAAGCCACTGGGTCCACTTGTAATAGTCAGGAAAGCACGTGGTCAAGGTATAATCCCAATCATACATGCCGCCAAGCTTCTTTATTTGATTGGTAAAAATTTCCATATTGTTAATGGTATTGTCGCGCGGGTGAGTGTTAGTTTTAAGTGCATGGTTTTCCGCAGGCAATCCAAAAGCATCATATCCAAACGGGTGAAACACGTTATAACCCGTCATGCGCTTGAATCGTGCATGAGTATCGGGCAAAGCATACATATAAAAATGTCCAAGGTGCAAAGTCGCCCCGCTTGGATACGGAAACATTTCCAAGCAATAATACTTGGGTTTTTCGCTTTTTGGGTCGAACTTGTTGGTATTGTTTTGCTGCCAAAACTTTTGCCATTTTTCGTGTATTTTCAAGTATTCCATAAGAATAGACTACCACACTGTTTGACACAGGACAACATCTATGCTAATCTGACAAAACCATGGGGAAAAAGAAGTTTATTTCGCAGCAATACAGCGCGGAAAAAAAAGGCACCAACCTCAAGGAAGGCACGCGAAAGTCTCGCGTTGCCACTTATTTGACGACGGGTTTTTTCTCGATGTCGTTAATAATCGGCATATCATTGATTGCGTTCACAATAGTTTTCTTTTTCAGCGAAGTCCAAGGTACAAGTATGATGCGCTGTATTAATGCAAAAGGCGCAGACACGGATTCCGTACTTGTCAACCGCTATGAAAAACCAAAGCGCGGCGACATCATTGTTGTGCAACACTTTGATGCAGATGGAAAATTTAAGGAATACCACATCAAACGCGCAATTGCCTTTGGCGGCGAAAGCGTACATTTCAGGCTGGTCGATGCCAATGGGAACACCGTCTACAGTCTATCGGAAGGCGTGCGCTATATAATTGAAGTCGATGGAATCGCACACGACGGCAACACCTGGCATTTGGACCCGGAGCTGGGGCGCAATATGCGTAACGCCCATTACGACACTTTTTATCATTACCAACAAACGAGAAACTTCCCATCAAGTTACCTAGCCTCCAATTATGACAGGATTAATAATAATAATCCGGCATTCCGAAAGCATTATTACGCAAACGGCGAGGCTATCGACTTCCTGCAGCCCGTCACCCGCAACGGCGTCACCCGGAACGAGTTCGTGCTGCCCAAGGGCTATATCTTTTATATGGGCGACAACCGCGGCGGAGTCGGTTACGGAACAGACTTCAACGAAATGAGTATCGATTGCACATACTACGGACCCCAGCCCGAATCACGCATCGTGGGCGTAGTTTCCGAAGTAATATACGAAAGAACCGCCCCTCAATGGTTCTGGGATAAAGTAGTTTGGATAATAACATTTAAGTGGATTTAAGACAAAATTTTTAGATAAATTGCTGGCTTTTTTTACACCATTGTGCTATACTGCACAATGGCAAAAATAACAAAAAATGAACCAACTAAGACCAAAAATACCCCACCAAAATCGGAAGAAAAAGTCAAACCAACCGCAGTAAAACCCACCCCAAAAATCCCTGTGAAGGAACCTGTAAATCCCGCGGCAAAGGTCCCCGCAGCGGATAAAACACCTGCAAAAAAAAGCAAAAGCGGATATGGAGAGACCGATATCCAAGTCTTGGAAGGCCTTGATCCCGTCCGCAAACGTCCCGGCATGTACATCGGAAGCACCGACGAACGCGGCTTGCACCACCTTATCGTCGAAATTTTGGACAACAGCGTTGACGAGGCACTGGCGGGTCATTGTGACACCATCACCGTCGAAATCTTAAAAGACGGTTCTGTCGCGGTTACCGATAACGGGCGTGGTATTCCCACGGGAAAACACCCAACCGAAAAAGTGTCGTGTGTCGAAGTCGTTCTTACCAAACTTCACGCGGGCGGTAAGTTTGGCGGCGGCGGTTACAAAATCTCGGGCGGTTTGCACGGTGTTGGATTATCCGTTGTTAATGCACTTTCCGAATGGCTTGATGTCGAAGTATTCCAAGACGGCAAGCACTTCAAACAAACTTATAACCGTGGAATCCCGCAACGGCCCCTTGCCGAAATCGGGAAAGCCGCAAAAAAAGGTACTAAGATTACCTTTTATCCCGACGATACTATCTTTGATTCGGTGGACTTTAATTATGACCACTTGCGCGGGCGTCTGCGTGAAGTTGCGTTCCTTAACAAAGGTCTAAAAATCATTGCAAGCGACAAGCGCGCTGGACGTGAAAGACACGACGAATTCTGCTTCAAAGGCGGTATCGTGGAATTTGTTGACCATCTTAACCGCAACAAAGAACTTGTTATTCCGCAAACCATCTACATTCACAAACAAAACAAAAACAACGAAATCGAAATCGCGTTCGCGTACAACGACGGCTACGGCGAAAACATTCACACCTACGCTAACAATATCAACACCGAAGAAGGCGGTGTGCATCTCATAGGCTTCCGAAACGCCCTTAACAAAGTTGTAAACGATTACGGCCGCAAAATAAATATGTTAAAAGAAAACGACAAACTTTCCATCGACGACACCTTGGAAGGTATCTGCGCTATAGTTTCGGTTAAGTTGATGAATCCCCAATTCGAGGGCCAGACCAAAACAAAACTCGGTAATTCCGAGATGCGCGCGGAAGTGGACAAAGCAGTTCAAAGCGGTCTTTCGGAATTTTTTGAAGAAAACCCAAAGGAACTTAAAAAACTTGTTGAAAAATTCATAGTTGCCCGAAACGCACGGGACGCAGCACGTAACGCAAAAGACCTTATCCGCCGCAAAACCAATTTGGAAAGCACAACGCTTCCCGGAAAACTCGCCGATTGTACCGAGAAAAATCCCGAACTTTGCGAAATCTATATCGTCGAGGGCGAATCCGCGGGGGGGACCGCCAAACAAGGCCGCGACAGACGGTTCCAAGCCATTCTGCCTCTGCGCGGTAAAATCATAAACGTGGAAAAAGCGCGCCTTTCAAAAGTCCTTGAAAATGCCGAAATAAAAAACATGATAACCGCGTTCGGATGCGGAATCCAAGAAGACTTTGAACTATCCAAACTGCGCTACGGCAAAATCATATGTATGACCGATGCCGACGTTGACGGGTCACACATTTGCATCCTGCTGCTGACATTCTTTTACCGTTTTATGAAGCCTTTGGTGGAAAACGGACACGTTTACATCGCCCAGCCCCCGCTTTACAAAGTTACCCGGGGCAAAAGCGAACAATACTTTTATTCCGACAAAGACCTTGAAAAATACTTTGCCAAATCGGGCAAATCAGGCGTAACAGTGCAACGATACAAAGGGTTGGGAGAAATGAACGCCGAGCAACTTTGGAACACCACAATGTCCCCCGCCGCCCGCACCCTTTTGCAAGTATCCCTTGAAGACGCTTTCATGGCGGACGAGATGTTCACGACCCTGATGGGTGAAAAGCCCGAACTTCGCCGCGAATTCATCGCAAATAACGCCGCGCAATACGTCGGCAACCTGGACGTGTGAGGTGCCGGCCATGAAAGTAAAAAAATTCCCACAAAGTTGTTTAATGTTTGAGGTCGCAGGCAAAAAGATTTTGGTCGACCCCGGCAATTTAAAATTCGAAGAAAGCTTCATTAATGAATGGAAAACTGCCGATGCTATTTTAATCTCGCACAGACATGCCGACCACTGCAAAGCAGACACGATAAAGGAATTCAACATACCTATTTATTCCACACAAGAAGTCGCAAACTATTATCCTGATTTGAAAATCAACATTGTTAAGGCCGGCGATACTTTTTATATCGGTAAAGCAAAAATCGAAGTTGTACGCGCAATACATGGTTTCCACCCGGTGCTCATGAAAGAACGCAAAGGTGAAATTTTCGAAAACATAGGGTTTATTCTTGATGATGGCAAAACCCGTGCTTATTTCACTAGTGATACGATTTGCTTTAACCACGACTATAAGGCCGATATCATTTTTGCACCCGTCACAGGGAATTGTGTGACTATGGATGCGATTGCTGCCGCGATGTTTACAAAAGATGTAAGTGCCAAGAAATTATACATAGTACATCTTGATTCTTATGAATTGGATATGGAGCAAGTCCAAAAGACACTAACAATACAGGGCATTGACTTTGAAATCATGCAAAACGGCAAGGAGTACGCGTTATGAAAATAAAGCTCTACGGAACAGGGTCGTTTGCCGCAAAAAGCGCAAGTCCAAGCGCACTTATTGATGACTGTATCCTTTTTGATTGCGCACCCGAACTTACAAAAAAGTTGATTGCCGACAAGGTTGATTTCGAAAAAATCAACACGATAATAATCTCGCATTTCCACGCAGACCATGACTTCGATTTGCCATCTTTATTATGCTATTTAAAGTACAACACCAAAAAAAAGCCGGAAGACCTTACAATCATCGCCCCGAAAGGCGCGAGCGAGCGATATATAGCGTTAAGTAAACTTGCAAATTTCGGAACAGCCGGCGATGTCGCGGCTGCCGCGATTATTGAAATAGACGAAACGGAACTTGAAGACGGCATTGAAATCGACGGCTATACAATTCAGCCTTATAATATAGACCACACTACATACCTTGAAAACTACGGCTACGCAATAACCAAAAACGGAAAAACGGCGGGCTTCTCCGGCGATGCGGTGTTATGTGACACCCTCCACAAATTGGTTGAAGAATCAGACATTGCATTTGTCGACATCACTGGTCCAACTCCGTCGAGAATAACCGCTTCACACATGGATATCCCTGATTATGAACTTTTAGTAAAAAAATACCCCAGATGCAAAGTTATCCCAACCCACATGAGTGACAACACAAAAACAAAACTTGCTGAACTTGGCTACAATCCCCCAAGCGATGGCGACGTTTTTGAGATAAAGAGGAGTAAGAAATGAAAAAGAAAGACCACAGCACGGAATTGGAACAAATCGAAGACAAAACCATAATCATCAAAGTCCCCATCGAAAATGAATTGAAAGACTCCTTCATGCGATACGCAATGATGGTCAATGTGTCGCGCGCGATTCCCGATGCGCGTGACGGATTGAAACCGGTACATCGGCGCATCTTGTACGCGATGTACGAACTAGGCGTTACAAGCGACAAGCCGCACAAAAAGTCGGCGCGTATCGTGGGTGAAACGATGGGTAAATACCACCCTCACAGCGATTCGGCTATATATGACGCGTTGGTAAGAATGGCACAGCCGTGGTCCATGAGCGAAATCCTTATCGACGGGCACGGGAACTTTGGGTCGATGGATAATGACTCGCCTGCTGCTATGCGTTATACCGAGGCACGCCTGTCTCCGATTTCTAACGAGTTGTTGCGCGAGATTGATAAAAACACCGTGGATTGCAAACCCAACTTTGACGAGTGTGAACGCGAACCCGTTGTATTACCGGCGCGCTTTCCAAATTTGTTGGTCAACGGGTCGGAAGGTATTGCCGTTGGTATGGCTACCAACATTCCTCCGCATAACCTAATTGAGGTCATCAACGGCGTGATTGCGCTTATCGATGACGAGGAAATCACGGTTGAAGCCCTCATGAAAATTATCCCCGCGCCCGATTTTCCAACAGGCGGTACAATCATGGGGCGCCAGGCCATTAAACACGCATACAAGACGGGACGCGGCGGTGTGGTAATCCGCGCCAAATGCGATATAGAACAAGACAAAAGCGGTAAGCAAAGAATCGTTGTCACAGAAATCCCTTATCAAGTTGTCAAAAGCAACCTTGTAAAAGCGATTGCCGATGTTGCGACAGGTAAAGACAAAAAAATCGAGGGCGTCACCGATGTACATGAACAAAGTGACCGCGAGGGATTGCGCATAGTAATTGACCTGAAGCGCGATGCCCAACCGCAAGTTGTATTGAATCAATTATACAAGCACACTCAAATGCAAATTTCCACCGGCATCATTTTCTTGGCGCTTGTGGGGAACGAACCCAAATTTTTGAATTTGAAAGAAATGCTTTATTATTACCTTGAGCATCAAAAAGAAGTTATTATCCGCCGTACCAAATTTGACCTTGAAGCCGCAGAAGCACGCGCACATATCTTGGAAGGGTTGGTAATTGCACTTGCAAATATTGACGAGGTAATCAGAATTATCAAAACAAGCGATGACAAAGCCGACGCACAAGAAAAACTTATGAAAAAGTTTGTGCTGTCCGATAAACAGGCAAATGCTATTTTAGAGATGCGATTGCACCGCCTTGCCAAGTTGGAAGTTGATAAAATAAAGAAAGAGCTTAAAGAATTAAAAGAACTTATCGCAGACCTTAAATCCATTTTAGCATCGCCAAAAAGGGTCTTGGAAATCATCAAAAACGAACTTATCCAAATTCGCGATAAATACGGGGTGGAAAGACGCACCGAACTTATCCATGATTTCGGCGAGATTGAAATTGCCGACCTTATCGACAAAGAAGATGTCGTCATTTCGATGTCGCATTACGGGTATGTCAAACGGCTGCCTTTGTCGGAGTATCGTTCGCAAAAACGCGGCGGGCGCGGGCAAAGTACTCATGCAACGAAAGAAGAAGACTTTGTCGAGAATTTGTTTGTTACTAATACTCATCATGACTTGTTGTTTTTCACGAATGTCGGAAAAGTCTATTGCATAAAAGCATACGAGGTTCCCGAAGCCGCCAAAGCCACCAAAGGGCGCGCAATTGTGAATTTGTTACACCTTGATACCAATCCTGATGCCGTTTTGAAAGAGCGTGTGACTGCGGTTATACCCGTGTCAAATTATGACAGCGGGCATCTTATGATGGCGACAACCGACGGGTTGGTGAAAAAGACGTGTATGTCGGAATTCAAAAAGATTCGCCGCGTGGGCAAAACCGCGATTTCGTTGCGCGACAAAGACCAATTAATAAGCGTACAGTTCACAAGCGGGCGTGACGAGATATTGATGGCAAGCTCGACCGGGAAATGTATCCGGTTCAGCGAAGAAGATGTGCGCAACATGGGCAGAACCGCCGCGGGTGTAAAATCGATTGCCCTTGACCCCGGGAACAAGGATAAAGTCGTTGACATGACGGTAATCATGCCCGGGTACGAGATTTTGACAGTAAGCGCGAACGGTTATGGCAAACGCAGCGAGGTTGATGATTACAGGCTTCAAAGCCGCGCGGGTAAAGGCATCAAGGCGGGTATATTCAACGAAAAGACCGGACCGCTTGTGAACTTGAAACAAGTCAAACCCGAACAAGATGTCATGATTATAAGCGACAACGGAACGATTATCCGAACCCGCGCGCGCGAAATTTCGAAAATAAGCCGCGATACTCAAGGTGTGCGAATCATGAAAGTTGGGTCAAGTGCGAAAGTGGTTTGCGTGGCAATAGCGCAGGCGTCCGAAGAAGAGACGGGAGAGTAAAAATTCTTTTATAAAAGTGCGCGAAAAGTGTCAGTGTTATGTTAAAAATAAAAAACGGCATGATATAATTATGCATGCCAAAAAGAATAAATAATGACACCCTTATTGCCGATTTGCGTGCCGTCGCCGATAAGACAGGAAAAACCACGATAACGGCAGACGAGTACCGTGAATTGGGCGCGTTTTCCACCAAGCCGGCCATGAGAGCGTTTGGAAGCTGGAACCAGGCGCTTGTCCGTGCTGGGCTTTCAATCGGAAGAAAAGGAAATATAAGAGCTGGGAAAAGAGTTAATCTGCATCTTCGGCATGCCGTTTTGAAACGTGATTGTTTCAGGTGTGTTCAATGCGGAGCAAGCCCCGCGCGCGATGTTCAGGTTGTTTTGCATGTTGACCATATTGTGCCGGTCGCGAAAGGCGGCAGGGCCGTAATTGAAAACTTGCAAACACTTTGTTCGCTTTGTAATTTCGGAAAGTCTGATGAATTAGCGTGTTAGTTGTCGGTTGGCTTTGATTTATCCTCGGGTGCTATGCAAAGGCATCTGAATGGGTCTTTTCCTGTTGAATAAGTTTTGATTCCTTCGACGGCTGCAAGTGCGCTATGGATTATCGCGCGGTCGCGGGAGTTCATGGGGTCCAATTTTACTTGGCGGCCGGACTTTTTGACATAGTCCGCTTTTTTCATGGCAAGCGATTGCAATGTGTCGCCGCGGCGTTCTTTGTAATCGCCGATGTTGACGAAAACGCGTTTGCCTTCGCCGTTTGCGTTGGATATTGCGATG
>Ga0123353_10003369_pt1 | contig 20183 bp, 17 predicted proteins | sample TergutLab28metaG_3_FD_92763 | JGI IMG/M metagenome (GOLD analysis project Ga0123353, IMG submission 92763) | Labiotermes labralis P3 segment gut microbial communities from Petit-Saut dam, French Guiana - Lab288 P3 | ecosystem: Host-associated > Arthropoda: Insects > Digestive system > Gut ... | reverse complement strand
CTTGACGGCAACATAGAACTGTTCCGCCTGCTCTAAGGGGCAACGGAAGTCCATATCGCTATGGATAAAGAGAATAGGTGTCTTAACCTTGTTAGCATAACGTATAGGCGAGCGAGACATCAGCAGCTCCTCATTATCCCAGAGGTCGGCGCCACCCATGCCGAACTTATCGCCGTTCCAGCCATTATCGGCGGTGCCATACTTGGTGTAGAGGTTGGACATACTACGCTGGGAAACGGCAGCGGCAAAAAGGTCGGTGTGGCTTACCAGCCAGTTGGTGAAATAGCCGCCCTGGCTGCCTCCGGTAACCCCCAGCTTGCCAGCGTCGACCCAGGGGGTTTTGGCTACCTCCTCAGCCATAAACTGCAAGTCTTGGGCATCGATCCCACACCAGTCACCAATGATCACCGTGGAAAACTCTTCGCCGTAGCCCATGGAGCCGCGGGGGTTACTGTAAAAGACACCGAACCCCAACCCGGCTAAGACCTGGAACTCGTGGGAGAAGGTGTTGCCGTAGGTGGCGTTAGGACCTCCGTGAATCTCCATCACCAGAGGATGTTTCGCCCCCTCCTGGTAACCGTAGGGCTTCATCAGCCAGCCTTCCAGGAGACAACCATCGGGGGCAGTAAAGAAGACCTGCTCCGGCCAGCTGCACCAACGCTTAGCGAAGAAATCTTCGTTAATTTGGGTAATTTGCCGGAAAGGGGTGTTATCCTGAGGGGAACCGAGCCAGAGATCGCCTACCCGCTGCGGATGAGACAGATGAAGCACTATTTTTCCCGCTGCTACATCGAAGCTGGTAACCACTTGCTGCCCTTCGCCATAGATTAGCCGCGTTACTTGGCTGGCAAGTTCATAGCTATACAGGTAGGAGTTCCCTCCCTGGGAGCCGATGAAGAGAATGTACTCTCCGCAGGAGGTAAGAGTAGGGGAGCTATTGCCGCCGTCATAGCGCACATCAGCACCCGGTAAAGGAGAAGGGTAGCCGTTGTAGCTACACGGAAGCAAAGTGGAATCGCCACTAGCTAGATCATAGCGGTAGAACTTGGGATAAGCTCCGGGGCGACGACCATGATGGTGACCTACGTAAATAAAGCTTTGGCTCCCCTTTTCCCACATATAAGAACTTGCCTGCACCTTACCTTGGGTAAGGTTTTTTTCTTGTCCGCTGGCAAGGTCTAACAGCCAAATATCGCGCTCCAGATAGGTTTCCGGTCCTCGCCTGGCAGTATAAAGGAGTTTGGTGCCGTCAGGAGAGGGGTAAGGGGCACCAGAGTCTTCTTCGCCAAAGGTGAGCTGCTTCACCTGACCATCTGCCAAAGTAAGCTGATAAAGATGGCTGTGCAGGGTGTCCAAATAGCCAGGTCCGTTGGCCTTGTAGCGCAACCGCGTAATGTGACGAGCCGTGTTGCCTTTACGGGTTTTAGCAGTAGGCTCGCTTACCGGCACAGTTCGAGCCAGATAAAAAATACTGACGCCATCCGGAGCCCAGTGGAAAGAGGTGATGCCCCGGGGCGCCGAGGTCAAAGGTTTGGCTTCGCCTCCTGCCAGCTGCAACAGCCAGACTTGACTACTGCCGCCACGGTTGGAGAGGAAAGCAATGCCCTTGCCATCGGGAGCCCAACGGGGACTGGTGTCTCTGGTAGTGGGGAGAAGACCGTTGCTGAGCTGCTTGGAACCTCCCTCTTCCCAGAGCCAGAGCGAGGAGCGGTAGCCGTTGTCGCCTTCCATCATTTGGGAGACCACATAAGCCAGTTTGGTGCCGTCCGGGGAAAAGGTGGCTCCTCCCACCCCCCGCAGAGCGGTAAGGTCGTCGACTGTAATAGGGGTAACTTCAGGGTTGGACATACTGATAACCCACCTTTCGTTGGAAATATTTACCAAATTAAGCTCGCGGTTGCAGGTAGAGACTCAGCTTGGTGAGCATCTCCTCCAGGTCAATCGGTTTGCCGATATGGTCGTTCATACCTACCTCCAGACACCGATCCACATCCTCCCGAAAGACATTGGCGGTCATGGCAACAATAGGTATGCTCTGGGCTTTGGGGAAGGTCATGCTGCGAATAAGGCGGGTAGCCGTTAAGCCATCCATTTCCGGCATTTGCAAGTCCATAAAGATCATGTCGTAGCGTTCGGGGTACTCGCTAAAGAAACGCACCGCCTCTTCACCATTGACAGCGCAATCCACTTCCACCCGAGTAGGCTCCAGGAGAGCGATAACAATCTCCCGGTTGATATCCAAATCCTCTGCCAGCAGAATATGGTACCCGGCAAAGCTGCGTTCCAAAGGTTTAATCTCGCTGCTGCCGCCGGTGGTGGTCATACCCAAGTGGGTGCAGATGCACTCCGCCACATCGGAAGGGGTAAGAGGAGTAGCTAAAAAGCCGTCCACGGGAAGAGAGAGCCCGCTGTTTTCCAGACGGATCCTATCGTAAGCCGAAAGCATGAGAATAAGAGGAGCTTCTACCCCCTGCTCCTTCAGCTCCCGGGCAAAGAGCAAAGCGTCCCCCTCAGGCAGAGTGTGGTTAATAAAGATTAAAGAGAAGGAGTCCCGAGCTGTCAGCAGCCCCCGAGCTTCGGCAGCGCTAACCGCAGTGGAGCAGTCTGTCTCCATTCTTTCGCAAATGGACTTAAAGAAGGGTAGAGCTTTTTCCTCCGGGGTAACTACCAGGATAGAAACCTGGGGTCTGGCAGATTTGGGGAAAGGTAGGTTAGGCAGATCAGGGAGGGGTGCCATCTTCACTGTAAAGAAGAAGGTCGAGCCGAGTCCCAGAGCAGATTCTAGCCAGATATGCCCCTGCATAAGCTCCACAATGCTTTTCGAGATGGAAAGCCCTAAACCGGTGCCCCCATACTTACGCGAGATATTGTTTTCAGCTTGCTCAAAAGATTTAAAAAGGCGAGCCTGTTGCTCTTGGGATATCCCCACCCCACTATCTTTAACTTCCACCTGGATAGTGGCTAGCCCCTCCTCTTCCCCTAGGTAACGGATAGTAAGAGAAATGCTCCCCTGGTCGGGGGTAAACTTGACTGCGTTGGAAAGAAGGTTGGTAATTACCTGCGCCAGACGCTGATCGTCCCCTAAAAGCCTGCGAGGCACATTTTCGTCTAAATCCAGGGTAAAGGTGTGGTCTTTCTCCATTAAGCGAAAACCCATGACATTGATAACCTTTTGCAACACTTTCTCGAACTCGAACTCCACATTATACATCTCAAACTTATTAGCTTCGATCTTCGACATATCCAGAACATCGTTAATAACCCCCAGCAAGTGGGAGGAGGCGCCTTCAATGCGCTCAAAGGCGTAGTTCTTGCGGTCTATATCAACAGCGCCCTTGCCGATAGTGGTCATCCCCACAATGGCGTTGATAGGAGTGCGTATCTCGTGGCTCATATTGGACAAAAAATTGCTTTTAGCCAGGCTGGCATCCTGGGCTTTCTCCAGGGCTAACTCCAGTTCGGTGGTCATTTCGTTGCGGAGTAAGGTGTTGGCAATTAAGAGGCTACCGGAGCGCAGAATAGATTCTTCATTGGCAGTATACAGACGTTCCTGCTGGCAATCGTTGAAGCCGACGAAGCCCCAGAAGGTGTTGCGCAAAAAGACAGGAACAATCAGGAGGGAGAGTATCCCCTGGGAAGCGAAGCGAAGTTGCTCTTCGGCAGGTAGTTTAGAAACAATGGCGTTAATATACATCCCCTTGCTCAGCTTCTCTTCCCAACCCGGTAAATCTTGCTCGTAAAGAACATCCACCGTATGCTTTTTTCCCTGCTGGGGCTCTACCTCTTCCGACCACTCGTAAAGCTGAGTACAATAGAGTTTACCCTCTTTAGTATGGTTCTTCCAGAGACGCATCCGGTCAGCATCCACCGCTCTGGCCATCGTCCCCATACTGCTCCAGAGAGCCTCTTCGAACCCGTCGGCTTCAGCTAAAAGCAGCAGGGTGGTCGCTTCGGTAACTGCGCGCAACAGGTTATCCCGTTGAAGTAAGTCCAGGTTGATACTATGGAAGCTGTCCCAGGCAGTTTGGATGGTGCGTGCCAAGTCGCCAAACTCGTCTCTCCGCTCATTGCCCAGGATAATCCCTTTAGCTTCACTGGCGCCAAGGATGCTGGTCGTCAGCCTATTTAAGGGGGTCAGCACATAGTAACGCATAGATAGGTTGGAGGCAATCATGGAGACGACCACCGCTGCCGCTAAAGCCAGCGCCAAGAGTAACAAGTTTTGGGAATAGAATAGAGAGCTGCTGTTAAAAAAGGTAATGACCAGCCAATCGGAATTGGCGATAGGGGCTATAGAGGCATAACGATAATCCCCCGTGGGCACTTTGATGACCACAGGAGTAATTCCTATAGGGAAGTGTTCGGTTATACTAGTCAAATAGTCGTCGATATAGCGGGCAAAGAAAAGATCGTCGGTAATGCTTTCCACCGTTTCCACGGCTCCCCCAGTCCCGCTTCGCCAATTACTGGAGAGGCGCACCACCCCGGTTTTATCGACTACATACCCTTTGACGTTGGTATTGTCGTAATGGGTAAACATAGTCTCCAGCAAGAGATCCACCTGGAGTCCGGAGCAGAAAACCCCCACCAGTTCCCCCTGATACATAACTTTATGGTTAATCCAGATCCGCCATTCGTTAGTGACTTTATCGATATCTATGTTAAAAGCATAATCGCTAACGTCAACTATAAGGTCGTAGTACCAAGCGTTGTAGGGATCGCTTGCCAGCAGAATGTCGAAGGGGAGAAACTCTTCGTAGGGGGTATGGATATGGATAGAGTATTCGTTTAAAGAAGCATGGATACCAAAGTAGAGCTCCACACTGCTGAGTAGGTTTATATAGTCTACCATCTCCTGGTAAGCTTCAGCCCGCTTATAAGGGTTATCTTCATCGGCGAACCACTGGGTAACAGCCTTAGAGTTAGCTACCTTTTGCACCAAGGCTAAATCCCTGCTGACGGAGAGCCCGAACTTATCCACAGTTTCCATGGCGCGAAAATAGGCTAAATCTTCCGCAGCTTTATCGGTAATGCCGTTGATCATCACCGTGGCGGTAATAGACATGATAATGAGAACAACGACCAGGAGGATAATGTTGATATTGCGTACTCGCGCCGATATGACACTTTTACTCCGACTACTCTTAGGTTCAACTGTTTTCATGGTTGCATCATCTCCTAGCAGCAAAAGGCAACGATGATGAAATATTCTTCGCTAAAACTACCATCTCCTTCTTGACACCAGGCAAAGTCACCCCAGCCTGGTACCTACCCTGATAGATGGGGGCGGGTAGCCCCCATCTATCAGAGTAAAAGCCCGTTTCAATCATGCCATAGGTGAACGCAGTTCATGGGCTTCTACCCTCTCACGGCGCCAAAGAGTACTCCCTAACTTAAAGCCAAAACCAGCAGTCCGCCCAGTTCGCTGAGGGTCAGCGCAAAACCGATAAGGTCGCCGGAAACTCCGCCCCCCATACCCCGGTAGGCATAGCTCAAAGCCAGAGCAAAGGTGCCACCCACCGCTGTAGCAAGCAAGAGAGCCAACCCGGAGAGCATCTGGTAGCTCACCACCAACGTCAGCCCTATGAGCCCCCCCAAAAACCAGGTGTGGCGCGGATGAGTGTCTTGTTGTAGCATTTTGCCCATACTGCTGTGGGGTAGGGACGGTAGATGAAGTAAGGCCAAAGCTCCTCCCCAGCGGGAGTAGATGACCAGGAAAGAGAGGGAGAGTAGCTCCTTGCTCCGGTCGATGATAACGTACAAGGAAGCAAACTGCAGCATAGCGAGGATCATCAGCATCACTCCAGCGAAAGCCCCCAAGTGAGGATCCTTTATAATGCGAGCTTTCTCTTCGAAAGAGCGCCTGGAAAAGAGAGCATCACTGGTATCCAGATAGCCATCCAGATGCAAAAAGCCGGACAGCAACCAGGGCAATACCGTCAGCAGCGCTGCCGCCAGCATCGCCGGCAGCTCCACAGCTCGCCCCAGGAGAGCGGCGCCGTACCATAGTAAGCCGATGATTACCCCTACTAAAGGGAAAGCCGGAAGGACTAGGTTTAAAGCGTTCTCCTCCCAAATATGACCAGGCACCGGTAAAATGCTGAACATGGAGAGTGCCATCCATAGCCCTCTACTCCATCTTTGACCTAAAGCTCCGATAAAGCTCACCCCCTTTATGCGGGTAGGCGTATCCGGCAGTAACTTCCAGGACAACCTGGCAGTGACGCGCTGCCAAGCGATCCAACTCTGCCAAAGAGCGGCGGTAGTTCTCGGTAAGGAAAGGGAAGAGCCGGGTATCGCTATAAATATAGTCAGAGATAATGACTATATTGGCAAAGTTGTGCAGCAACTGCGTCAGTTCCCTCTGCACCTGCTCCCCGGCATCCTCCCGCACCTCCCCGCTGGCTAAAAACATCTCGTTTGCCAGCAAAGCCGTCAGGCTATCGAGGTGGACAACCCCCGCCGGGTCACACAAATTAACCAGCTCCCCGATATGGCGCGGCTGCTCCAGGGTGATAAACTCCCAGTCGCGACGTTCCTCCCGGTGCCTGATAATTCGCGCCTCATCTTCTTCATCCCCCGGCTGCATGGTAGCAACATAGTAGCGAGGCCAAGCGCGATGGGTTAAGGCTAGTTGCTGCCCTAAAGAAGACTTTCCCTGCTTGCACCCTCCGGAAATAAAGATGCGCAACGCTAGCTCTCCTTTCGCTGGAAAACACTCCCCATCTTAATTTTAGTCATATATTCATCGCCGATATCGGCTTCGGCAAAGGTCGCCATCTCCCGGATGACGACACAGGCGGCGTCCATTAAGTTGAACATCAGCGGGCAGCCACTTCCCTCACCCAGGCGCATGCCCAAAGGGAGATAAGGCTCCAAGCCTAACGCTGCTGCCGCTACCTTCACCCCCGGCTCACTAGAAGCATGGGAGGGAAAAAGATAACCCCAGCTCTGAGGGTGCAAGCGGACGGCGACTAAAGCTGCCACCATGGAAATAAAGCCATCAATAACCACCGGCAGACCTCTTGAGGCTCCCCCCAGGAAAACTCCGACCATGGCGGCAAGATCGAAGCCTCCCAGCTTAGCCAGAACTTCCAAAGGGTCTTGGCAGCGGGGTTGGTGAAGCGCTAAAGCCTGGGCAATAACCCCTTGCTTCCGCCGATATCCTTCATCACTTAAACCCGCCCCCAAGCCGGTCACTTCTTCCACAGCTGCTCCGGTAAGGGCAGCCAGCACAGCGGCAGCGGTAGTAGTGTTACCTATGCCCATTTCGCCAACACCGATAAGTTCGTAGCCTTGCTGCCAAGCTACCTCCACTGCCTCTACCCCCACACCCAGAGCAGCTAAAGCCTCCTGGCGGGTCATGGCAGGCTCCTGGGCGATATTGCCTGTGCCGAAAGCTATTTTGCGGTTATAAATACCGGAGTGATCTATGGTACCATTAATCCCCACATCGTAGATAAAAAGGTCGGTGTTAAAGGCTTTCGCCAGCACCGCCACCCCTGTGATGCCCCGAGCAAAGTTGAGAGTCTGCGTAGCGGTAATATACTGAGGAGCCGAAGAAACCCCTTCGGCAACCACACCGTTATCGGCAGCCATAATAATCACACAACGTTTGCCCAGAGAGTAGCAGATCTCCCCGCGAATAGCCGCTAACTGGAGAGCAATATCTTCCAGCCGCCCCAAACTCCCGGGAGGCTTAACCAGACTATCCAGGCGCTCCTGGGCAGCTTGCCTGGCTGGTTGGTTGAGAGTGGGGATAGCTAAATGGCGAAGTGCTTCTTCGTTAAATGTCATAGTACATACCTCCAACTGTTTGACCAATTATATCACATACTGCTCAAAGCTAAAGAGAAAAAATGTCAGCTTAAGGAAAAGAGCACCCTCTCGTCGAATGTAATTTTTAATAAGCTCTTTAACTAGGAGATGGTTTTTTGCGTATTATCATTGTGGGGTGTGGCAGCGTAGGAGTGACCATCGCTCAGCACCTCTCCCAAGAGAATAATGATATTGTCATTATCGACAAAAATGACAGCGCCTTTGAAAGGGTCACCGAAACCTTGGATGTCATGGTCCAAAGGGGAAACGGACTGAGCTCCCGTGTCTTAAGCCTGGCAGGCGTTAGCGAAACCGACCTGGTCATTGCCGTCACCCACAGTGATGAGAGCAATATCCTCTGTGCTTTAACTGCTAAAAAGCTGGGTGCCAAGCATACTATCGCCAGGGTGCGGGATCCCGATTATGCCAGCGATTTAAACAGTTTCCGTACCGACTTGGGGTTGGACTTAATTATCAACCCCGAGTACCAGGCGGCTTTGGAAATCGCCCGTCTGCTGCACTTTACCAGTGCCGATAATATCGATACTTTTGTCAGTGGCAGAGTAGAGCTGGTCTCCTTCCACTTAAGTGAAGGCTCGTCCTTAATTGGCAAGAACCTGCAACAGGCTTTCCCCCGTGATATGGTGGATGTTTTAGTAGCTACCGTGGAACGAGGCAACGAAGCCATCATCCCCCATGGCACCTTCACCCTGCAGCTAAACGATGTGGTAAGGGTCATGGGAAGTATCGCCAGTATTAACCGCTTTTTTAGTTATATCGGCTCCCCTCGCAGCAAAGTGAAGCAGGTCATGGTCGTTGGCGGTGGGATTATCTCGCAATACTTAGTTCGGGAGCTGCTGCGCGAAAAAATTGCGGTAAAGCTTATTGAGATAGACCGCAAGCGCTGTGAGGAGCTCAACGAAACCTTGCCAGGCTGCACCATCATTCACGGCGATGGCACCGACGAGGATCTTCTGGAAGACGAGGATGTAGCGCAAACCGATGCCGTTATTTCTCTTACCTCCCGTGATGAAGAGAATGTCTTTATCGGGTTGTATGCTTTGAATCTGGGAGCAGGCAAAGCCATTGTCCGCATCAACAATGCTCGTAGCAGTCTGGTGCGTCAACTCGGTCTCAGCAGCACGGTGGCACCCCAAAGCATTACTGCTTACCAAATTATCCGCTATGTGCGGGGGCTGCAGAGCCGGGAAAGCAGCAGCTCTATACGCACCATGTATAAGATAGCTCAAAGCGAAACCGGATATGTGGAAGCTCTGGAATTTGCGGTAACCTCCACTTGCCGTTGTCTAGGTATCCCTATCAAAGATATGCCTCTGAAAACCGGCATTTTAGTAGGATGTATTGTGCGGCAAGGGGTAATAATTTCTCCCAGCGGCAATACTTCCATCCATCCAGGGGATACCGTAGTGATCATTGCCAAAGACTACCGTATAGACGACTTAGAAGATATTTTACAGGAAGAAGACGACCTGTTAAGCAGCTACCCCCCTTTAGAGAGTAACTCCCATGAGAATTAACTTGGTTCTGAGTGTTCTAGCCCGCGTCCTGCAGTTGGAGTTAGCTATTCTGTTCATCCCACTGGCAGTAGCCTTTTTCTACGGGGAAAGCACTTCCCCCTACCTGTTGACGATGGGGCTGTTGGCTCTTAGCTCCCTTATATTCATGTTGCGACCCAAGAGCAACAAAGCCCTGCGACCTAAAGACGGCTTCGCCGCTGTAGCCCTCTCCTGGGTTGCTATCTCTTTCTTTGGCGCCTTTCCCTTTTATTTCAGCGGCTTGCAGCTTTCCTTTATCGATGCCTTTTTTGAGGCAGTTTCGGGCTTCACCACTACCGGAGCTACCATTTTTACCACTATGGCTCAGGTGCCCCGTGGACTCATCTTCTGGCGCGGGTTAACCCAGTTTATTGGCGGTATGGGGATTCTGCTCTTCATGATGACCATGACTGCCAGCAGTGCCTCGGGAGTGAATATGTTGAAAGGAGAGAGCACAGGACCAACCGCCAGCAAGCTGCTACCTCGCATCCGGGAGACAGCTCGCTTACTTTACCGTATCTACTTCACTCTCACCGGTCTCCTGGCGCTGCTCCTCTGGTTCTGCGGTTTTCCCCTCTTCGATGCTATCTTTACCGCGATGTGTACGGCGGGAACCGGCGGCTTTGGCTACCGAGATCTAGGCCTAGCCGCTTATAACAGCCCTCTAGCTGAAGGGATTATCGCTCTCTTCATGTTCCTTTTTGGTATAAACTTTACTTTATATTTTTACCTGATGCGCCGCAAAGTGCGAGATTTTTGGGCTGATGAGGAGTTTCGTCTCTACCTAGGGCTAACTCTGGCTGCCATTTTGCTTATTACCCCCAATATTTTTACCCTTTACGGCTCTTGGAGTACTGCCTTACGTCACTCCGCTTTCCAGGTAACCGGAGTTATCTCCACCACCGGCTATGCTACTGCCAATTACGCCAACTGGCCTGCCTTCAGTAAAGCTATCTTGCTCCTGCTCACTCTCTGTGGCGGATGTGCCGGCTCTACCGGCGGTGGCTTAAAAGTTATCCGGATTCTGTTGGTCTTTAAAAATATCAAAAGCGAAGTTGGCAAGCTGCTGCACCCGCGTATTGTGCGAACCAACCGCCTTCAGGGTAGAAATGTCCCGGATGATGCCATGAAGGCTACTCTGATGTACTTCTCCCTCTATGCTCTTTTTTTTATCTGCTTCTCGGTTATCTTGGCTCTGGAAAACCCGGACTTCGAGGGGGTGCTGGCGGCTGTCCTAGCAATTATCAGCAATGTGGGGCCTGGATTAGGTAGCATGGGACCTTTAGGCAACTTTTCTCTCTTTTCGAACATAGCCAAAATAACTCTCTCCTTTGGCATGTTTGCCACCAGGCTGGAGTTTTATCCGGTATTGCTCCTTTTCGCCCCTTCATTGTGGCACTGGGATGACTAAACCAAACCCCCCGCCTGACCGAGGCGGGGGGGTTTATACTCCACAACCCTATTCTGTTATAAAGGGCATTAAAGCCACAATGCGAGCTCTCTTGATGGCTTGGGTCATAGCGCGTTGGTGCTTGGCGCAGTTGCCGGTTACCCGACGGGGAAGGATCTTCCCCCGCTCGGTGAGAAAGCTCTGGAGACGACCAACTTCTTTATAGTCGATATGCAAGACTTTATCTACGCAAAAGCGACAGACACGACGTTTGGGGCGACGCCCTCTGGGTCTGCGCTCCCGGTAATTGCCGGAAGATTCGGACATTTTCTACCTCCTTTCCAGTGGCAATGATTAACCTTGGGTTCATCGTGACAGTTTAACAAGGGCCTTTTAGGCGCTACAAAAACTTAGAAGGGGACGTCGTCGTCCTCATCTTCGTCGATTTTTTCCCTTTTTCGCAGTGCCGGAGGGGAAACCACTTCGCCAAAACCGGCAAACTCGTTCTCCTCCTCGGGAGAGGGGGCGCCATCTTTACCGCGATCCAAAAAGTGAAAAGAGTTGCAGACAACTTCGACAAACTCCCGGCGAGTGCCGTCAGGGTTAGTGATGTTGCTAACCCGAAGACTCCCCTCGACAGCTATTAAGCGACCTTTCTGCAGGTATTGAGCCACCGTATCGGCAGTTTTATTCCAGCAACTTATGCGAATAAAATCGGTTTGCTTTTCGCCACCGGCGCCACGGCGCCGATCCACCGCCAGGGAGAAACGAGCAACCGGGTTGCCTGCCGGAGTGTAACGCAGTTCGGGATCTCTGGTAAGCCTACCGATTAAAACTACGGAGTTAAGCACGATTTCACCCTCCTTTTAGCTAGCTATCGGTGCGAACGATCATGAAACGGATAACGGATTCGGTTATTTTGAGCACACGATCCAGCTCATTCACCACATGTGGCTCTGCGGTAAAATTTTGTAGAATGTAGATACCTTCACGTTGATCGGCTATTTCGTAAGCCAAGCGTCGCTTGCCCCACTTCCGAATCTCGGTGATGGTGCCACCCCTTTGCTCTACCAGAGTTTTAAGACGCTCAATAAGAGTATCTTGCATTTCTGTTTCGGTAGCAGGGTGCAAGATGAACATAAGTTCGTAGGGATGCATTGTTAAACACCTCCTCCCCCTCGGACTAGACGGCTCTGTCTCTAACAGAGCGAGGGAATACAATTTGGAATTATAACGCATGGCGGCGCCTTTGGCAAGATGCTCCTCGCCAAGGCTAAGACCATCAGGGGTGACTTCACCCCTTTTCCCCCAGCCAATAACTATATTCGACACACAATATGCAATATCCTTTATTTTTCTTTATTTACCGACATAATGTTACCAAAAAACACAAAATTACAGGATAAGGCTCCCTCACAACGTAAAACCTGGCTTTAAAGTTAACCAAGCATTAGCTTTTAGGTTTAGGGAGATCGAAATGCGGTCTTACCGCCGCCGTAAGCTCCGGATCACCTCGGCTGATAACTGCTTTAACCTGCCTGGCAAACTGCTGCCTGGGCAGCATAACACTGTGAGCGCACTTTTGGCAACGGATACGAAAATCTAAGCCTACCCTGGTAATTTCCCACAGATCGTTACCACAGGGATGGCTTTTGCGCATTTTTACGATATCGCCAATGTAGTATTCCATAGTTTCATATCTCCTACGACTTTTCCCAGGGGGAACCGTTGGTCAGATGATAAATACCACCCCAGACCACCCGGGTTTGCAACAAAGGATACCACTGCTCTTGCTGGGTAGAATGCAATAATAAGGAGAGACCACAACCGGCTGAGAACTGCCTGGGGGTAGGTATAAGGTCTTTGGCCACCCCTGACTCTTCCAACAGCCGATCGCTTAAAAGAGCATGGTGCGTACTGTGAAAGGTCATTAGGAGATCAAAGAGAGGCAAGCTATAACCTCCCCATCATACGCGTTATATAAGTGAAGTCGATACTGCCACCTGCTACGAAATAAAAGAAGGTGAGCAGGGAGTTTGCCAGGAAACTGCTGCGCAAAGGTATAGCTACCATCTGGTTATTCCAGCCGGCTAGCAGCGGAGTGAGCAGTGCCAACCCCACGGCGAGAAAAAGCCCTTTCATAATCACTCCTAAGCACAAGCCCAAAAGGGCGTCCGGACGTGAACGAGCTACCTTGAGAACGTCCCGTAAGAGCCAGCAAAGCAAGGCGGCTATCACCCGACACACGAATATGATAGCCACAAAGACCGCTGCCGCCAACAACAAAGATGCTAACATACTCCCCAAGGCAGAGAGGTTCAGCAAGGGAGCCGCTGGTGTCAGAGCAGAGCTTTCGGTAAGCCTGCTCGCTAAAAACTGTTCCACTGCCGGGGGAAGGTGCAAGTGCTGCAGCTGCTCCAGTAGACTGGCAGAAGCTTCCCAACCGCCGTCAGGCGGCTGGACTAAGGAGCTGAACCCCTGGGCGAAAATATCGCTCAGGTAGGTAAGAACACCGAAACGCTCCTCCAGTAGGGTCACAATTTGCTTGTTATAAAAGACACCGCACCCCCAGCCAACCCATGAAGCAATTAAGTTGATTAGGGTTCTGAGAAAGCCGCTGCGGTATCCTTGCACCGCACCCCAAATAAGTATCAGGGCGATAACTCCGTCCGCCGGGTTGATTTCACGCCAGCTATCGAGCAAGTTGCTCATCATAACACTGCCCCTGTTCTATCATACTCATGGGTGAAACTTATTTCATTAGATTCTACTCTACTAGATGGGGGCTACCCGCCCCCAAACCCCCGTCGCTACGGCAGGCAAAGCCCGCCTGCGCTTACAGGAGCTTCGCTCCTGCGCCCCGGTTCCCGTGGCGGAGTAGAAGCCCACATCTATAATGCTCTTGGTGAACGCAGTTCATGGGCTTCTACTCTGGATCTTTCCATATGCTCATGCGCATTTTTTCGTCCAAGATACCTACAATCGCTCCTTGGGGAGCTACCACCGTCTGTACCAGCTTGGCGCCAATATCTTTCTCCTCAATACCCCATCTGGCTTCTCCCGTGGTGGTAAAAACACGCAGCCACTCGGACGTAGTAATAAAGACGGTTGTTTCATCCTGGGAAACTTCCAGGGAAATAACTTCCTCCCCTAAGTGATAAGTGCGTAAAGGCTCGGCGCTTAGTGCCTCCCCTTCGCTACTAAGGCTATAGGTAACAATTTCGTTGCGGTTACGGTCGCGCCCAATACCTCCCTCTAAGCTGGCTGCCGTGGTCAGCACCTTCCCTCTGGCACCCAGCGCTAAAACGGTCAGCTCACTGCGGAGCAGTATCTCTCCAGGGGCCATCCCCGGCTTGTTGATGAGCAAAACGATCTTATAATTATTTCCTACCGCAGCCACCACCCCATCTTGACTGATGGCGGTTACCCGAGGCGTTCCCTCGCCCAAGTTCCCTACCATCACCAGCTTACCGTGCTGGTCTAGCAGATGCGCCAGACTGGTAGGGGTAGCAGTGTTATAGCTCAACAGGGAGAGCGCTACTCCGCTCCCCCGGCTGGCAACTGCAGCGCTAATGAGAGTGGCGTTGTTTAAGCTGTAAGTCCAGACCTCGGCACCACTGGGGGAGTAAAGGATAAGCAGTTGGTTTAAAGGCGATTCGATGACTAAAACCAGAATATAGCCATCCCGGGAGCACCAGCCTGCCTCCGCCCAAAAATCCAGTTGGCGCTGCCATAAGAGGTTACCTTCAAAATCCAGCTTCTGCAGCAGCTTGTTCCCCCTATGCAACCAGACTGAGCTGTAGTTATCTGCCCAGAGAAAGGAGGTGTATTCCCTAAAGATGACATTATAAGATTTGTGGGGATCGCCCCGAGAATCGATAGCTAAAGCATTGCCGGTGGTAGCCGAAAGCTGCATCGCCAGAATACTGCCATCATCAGCTACAGCTACCAGTTGGTCGAGACCATACTGTTGATCTTCGTTGAACCAAACCACCCGCGCGGTCAGGTCGTTACTGGGGGGTTGCCCCAAAATAAGATTCCAGGGCGCTTGGGCGGTGAGCATAGTTAACGCCAGCCCAACACTGCAGAGGGCAAAAAGAGCCCACACCAAGCTGTTGCGGATGAGCCGCAGAGCGTGAAGCAAGATACGCTTCAGCAAGGCGAGGGAGAGCTTAACTCCCGACATGGCTGTAAAAGGCCAGAAAGCATTCAGACGGTGCCGCCTGGGAATGCGGCGCTTCCCTGTCCCGGAGGGTGCCGCACCTTCTTCCTTGGCGGTTTGACGATGAGGGGGAGTGTTTCCAATAGATAAAATACGATACCTGTTTGGCATGGATTTCCTCGTTTCATGTTCACGGTGTAATTTTTAGGCAAGGAGAGAGGGTATTGTCCGAAAAGCGCAGCATAACCGAGCCGCAAGACCCCTGGCTACGCAGCCGCCAACTGCTGGGAGCTACAGCTTTAACCCAGTTGGCTAACAGCCGAGTACTAGTCGCGGGACTAGGGGGGGTGGGCTCCTTTGCCGTTGAAGCTTTAGCTCGCAGCGGTATAGCTACCCTTACCCTGGTCGACGGAGATATAGTTACATTAAGTAACTTAAACCGGCAGCTCCTGGCACTGCACAGCACCTTAGGCGAATTAAAAACTGCGGTTGCCGCGAGACGGCTCGCCGCCATCAACCCCGCCTGCCAGGTGACAACTATCTCAGATTGGGTAACGCCTGCCAATGCCGTCTCTTTCCTGGATGGAAGTCTCGCACCCACACCTCACTGGCTGGTAGATGCCATCGATGACCTTCCTGCCAAAGCAGCTTTGCTGGCAGCTGCGGTAACCTTAGGAGTAAAAGTGGTTTCGGTGTTGGGGACAGGCAACCGCATATCCCCTCTAGCACAGTTTACCGTAACCGATATCAGCCAGAGTCACACCTGCCCGGTAGCCCGGGCTCTGCGACGCCGCTTGCTCCGAGACTACGGTCTTAACTCTGGCATTACCGTAGTCTTTTCGCCACTTCCGCCCCTACCGGCTAATCCCCAAAGGGAAGAGAATAGTCGGGTAGGGAGTGTCTCCTACATACCCGGACAAGCAGGGCTTATCGCTGCCGGGGTGGTGATAACGGCTCTTGCCGCTGAAGGTTAGAAGGGGCGGACTTTCTTAATGCCGGCACCCTCGGTAGCCACCCAGGGAGGAGGAGTATCTTTATCTTTACTCCACAGCTCTTCCTCCTCGGAGCTTTCCTTGGCGGGATCTGCCACCGGTATTTCGGCGTTAGCGGGTAACTTCTCCGCCAGAGCTTCCAGCTCCGGCAAGGTGGCAGGGGGGGTGGCAGGTATCGGCTCCGCCACAGCTATGCTCACTTCCGTCTCTGGTTCCGGGGCAGTAACTGCTTTAGCCACTTCAAAAACTGCTGTATCCTTAGAAACCTGATCCCCGGAGCTGTTTGCCACCGGCTCCCCAGCCGCTTCCTCACGGGGAGCCACGCCGGAACGAGCGCGACCGCTAAGGGAAGTGCGGGGCACCCTTTCCGGTAAGCGTCCCACAGGATTAGGCGGTGCCGAAGAGATAACCCGGGTATACTCACCAGCCCCCCCGAGGGGGGTAACTTCCCCTGTCGGAGTAGGGGTAGGAGTAGGGGTGGACTTACGCAACTGTTGGTAACTCTGCATCTCTTGGACACGCCCCAACAGATATGCCCGATCCTGACCACCCACTTCCGGAAGGGGGGCCTCCCTTTCTTCGGCAGAAGGTTCCACCCGGCTTCCTCCCAGAGCCTGAGCAATGGCCTGCTTCTCCTCGGGAAGCAACGGATAGACAGAACTTCCCCGTTGGACTGCTTTGGCATAGGTACGAGCTTCGGTGCGGCCATGAAGGGTGGTGATCACCACTCCATCCCCCAGGTTATTCAAGAATGCCAAAGAGTAGCTCTGGTCTCCCGCTACATCGGGAAAAGCATTGTAGCGCACTAAGTTAACCTGCTGCACCACTTTGGTTAGGTGCTCTCCGTGGCTTTGCAGCATACGGTTTTGGTTCTGCAGCGTCTGTTCTCCCTGGCCGACCCTTTGCTCTAAAAGGGTGACCTTGTTTAAGAGTTCTGCTAGATTATCGGCAGCATCTTCATTCCCCAGATGGTCCATAATGGAACGGTACACCTTTAAGCCATTGAAGATACGCCAAAAACAGACCGCCAGGATAAGGGATAACAACAGCAAGACCACGCAGCTTGCCAGCAGCAGAGGTGCCAGCTCCTGAGCGTGATCGGCAAAGTAAGCAAGAGCGTTTTCCACCGGACACACCTCTATTACATAAAATAATGGCGAAGAAGGTTTTTACTTTTGCTATGGGGAATTTCATAATACATTCTAATGTAACTAAAAGGCAAGGGGGAAACATTGGTGTACGATCTCATTATCAAGCAAGTGCGCATTATGGACGGTAGCGGCGCCCCATCCTATCTGGCAGATGTAGCCATCCTGGGTGACACTATCGCCCTCATCGGAGAGCTCAGCGCCTTCGAGGCGAAAGAGACCATCGCCGGCAACGGGTTAGCCCTGGCACCTGGGTTTATCGACCTGCATACCCACTCCGATTCTAATTTTTTAGCAGGCGGTGAAGCTCATTCCCATATCCGTCAAGGGGTTACCACGGCGGGGTTAGGCAACTGTGGCGGTTCGGCAGCTCCCCGCTCTCCTGCCATGCTTGCTGAAGGCAGACGGATGCAACAACAGCAAAACCCGGATCTTCCCCCTTACGAAGGCACCACTGTGGCAGATTACTTTGCCGAAGTCGATAAACGTGGCATCAGCCAAAATGCCGTCTTTTGGGTGGGACAAGGTACTATCCGCAATTATGTTATGGGCTTCGACAGCTCTCCGGCTAACGAGGAACAGTTGGCTGCCATGAAGCAGCTAGTGCGCCAAGCTATGGAAGATGGCGCCGTAGGGGTCTCCACCGGTTTAATCTACACTCCGGGAGTTTATGCCGAGGAAGCGGAAATTATTGAACTCATCAAAGAAACGACTCCGTACGGAGGTATCTACAACACGCATATTCGCGGTGAGAACGACACGGTCTTCACTGCTCTGAACGAGGCGATTAATATCGCTCGCCAAGCCAAGGTGCCGGTGCAAATTTCCCACCTTAAAGCTATGGGAAGGCATATGTGGGGACAATCTAAGGAAATTCTCCAGCTGTTAGACGATGCGGTTGCCGAGGGTATCGATGTCACCTTCGACCAATATCCTTACACTGCTGCCGCTACCGGGCTGGATGCAGCTTTGCCACCTTGGTCTCATGTCGGCGGTAAAAAGAAGCTGGTAGAGCGGCTACAGGATCCGGCAGAAAAGGCTCGTATCCTGGCAGATGTCATCAACCCTGAAGGTATAGACGGTTGGTTCAGCATTTGGAAAGGGGTCGGCTGGGAGAATATCATGGTTACCGGCTATAGTCCTGACCGAGATCTGGAGGGAAAATCGGTAGCCGAAATTGGCGAAATCTGGGGGATGGACCCCTGGGATGCCTGCTGTGAGCTGATTATCCGGCGTGGCGGTGACCGTGTCTCCATCGTCTACTTCGCTATGGGCGACGAAGATGTAGAGCGTATTATGCAGCACAGGCTGCAAATGGTAGGTTCCGATTCCAGTGGCACTAATAATGAAGGTCCCTCTCGCGGCAAAGCCCACCCCCGAGGGTACGGCTCCTTCGTGAAGGTCTTGGGACATTATGCCCGGGATGTCGGTCTCTTTAGCCAGGAAGAAGCGGTGCGCAAAATGTCCGCCGCGCCGGCTTTGCGCATACGCCTTAAAGACAGGGGTTTTATTCACCCCGGCAAGAAAGCCGATTTAGTCCTCTTCGATCCTGCCACGGTCAACTCCCAGGGGGACTATGTCAACCCCAGCCAGTTCCCGGTAGGGATCTGCAAGGTGTGGGTTAACGGTGTGCTAACCGTCGATGGCGACAAACACACTGGCGCCAAAGCTGGCAAGATGATACGCCGCCAGGAAATAAAGTAGTTAGCTTAGGTATCTGCTGGCGGGAACAGCTCCCGTGGCGGAGTAGAAGCCCGTTTCTATCATGCCATGGGTGAAATTTTGTTTCATGGGCTTCTACTCCTATACTTCTACTTGTCCCTTTCAAAATCCTGTTTTTCGATTATCTTAGCCAAGAGGAGGCTGGATTAATGGCCAAAACCGGCTCCCTCCTTGAGCAGGCTTATCAACTGCTGGGCTCCGCCACCCCTCTCCCCGTCGATTGCGGCGAACTCTGCAACCGGCGCTGTTGCCGGGGGGAAGAGGTTGGCATGCTGCTACTCCCGGGAGAAGAGGAGCTGCTGGGTTCCCAACCAGGCTTTCGCTACGTCCACGAAGATGAAGAGACTATTTTGGTCTGCTCGGGAACTTGTGAACGTCAGAAACGCCCCTGGGCGTGCCGCATCTTCCCCTTCTTTACCTTAATAACCGCCAGGGAGAGTGCCTCGGCGGCTATAAGTATTATCTACGATCCCCGCGCCTACCCCATCTGCCCTCTGGCAGCCGGCAACTACCCCCAGCGAGGCATTTTTCGTTACCTGTTGCGGCGAAGCACCCGGCTGCTACTCCGGGACAGGCAGCTTCAAGCCTGGTTTGAGCAGCAAAGCCTCTTGCTGGAGGCCCTGGAAGATATCCGCATTAATTTACTCACATAAGGAGGGTTGATATGAGCGAGAACAGTAATACCATATCCAAGGAACTCTCTGACGCTCTCGACAAAGGGCTACGTATCATCATTCCTGACGACGAACTCTCGGCGATTATTATCTTTCAAATCCCCCACGATTTGCTGCAGCAAGCCGACCGTGAACACCTTAGAAAGTATATTTTGCTAAAGATGCGCCAGCACCGGGTCTCCTATGGGCTGGATGTATCTTTCCTGGAAGGTAAGCTGGACACCGATAATCCCTATGTGGTGGCTACCGCTAAAATCCCTATCCATGGCAAGGATGCCGAAATAACCATGTTCGAGATTCCTGAAGCCAACCCGGAGGTGCAGCAGGACGGCTCCACTAACTTTTACAATATTAACCTGATGCAATCTATTCAGGAAGGTGATTGGCTAGGCGAAAAGAAGCCCCCTACTCTGGGCATTGCCGGAGTCAACGTGCGGGGTAAGATTATCAATGCCACCGATGGCATTGATGCCCCCCTGGTTTACGATAAAGATTCCGTTACCGAAGAAGAGGAAAATGGCATTGTAGTACTGCGGGCTATGCGCAGCGGCATGCTCCAGGAGATTAACGGTCGCCTGGGGGTAGTAAGCCATCTGGAGTTCGAAAATATCGACTTCTCCACCGGTAATATCGACTTCGACGGCTCACTCACCATTCGCGGTACCATCATGGACGGTTTTACGGTGCGAGCCACAGGTGACATCTCGGTATTGGGTGAAAT
>Ga0123353_10003368_pt1 | contig 20183 bp, 11 predicted proteins | sample TergutLab28metaG_3_FD_92763 | JGI IMG/M metagenome (GOLD analysis project Ga0123353, IMG submission 92763) | Labiotermes labralis P3 segment gut microbial communities from Petit-Saut dam, French Guiana - Lab288 P3 | ecosystem: Host-associated > Arthropoda: Insects > Digestive system > Gut ... | reverse complement strand
GACCGAGAATGACGTATTGCACGCCGACATCGGCGAGCATTTCCGTGCTTATTTCGCCGGTGAATGCGCCGTTTCCGGTGAAGTAGACGTTTTGCGCTCCGACGGCGATATTACTGCCTTTCAGGACGGCGGCAACCGGCTGAATATAAATGGACGGCGGACAGACCGCTATGTCGACGCTAGTATAGGCGGCGGCTTCTTTTTTCAAGCCCTCTGCTAGCGCAAGCGAAGTGGCGAGATTCTGGGTCATTTTCCAGTTGCCGGCAATGAGTATTTTTCTTGTCATCGTTTTCGAGGTGTTATGGGAAGGAAATAAAAGCCGCCTGCCGAAAGACAGCAACGGTAATGCATACTGCACATTGTATATTATTTTTGTATTTTTTGAAGGGGGCGATTGGTCCAACTGCAAGTTCCTCCGGCTCCCCGCAAACCGCCTAACAACAAGCCGTGTACCGAAAAATTTTTAACAAGCCAAACTCCTAAAAAACAAGGCGCAAATGCCTGTCGATGCGTTTGTTTTACCTGAACTGCCTGACTTAACATTTTCTTACCCATTTTAACTTTGAGCGGCGAGGTCGGTTGTCAATCAGTGACAACCCGCGCAAATAATAACACAACCGTTAATGTTGGCAATAGCAAAAAGTGCCGGTTTGAGCAAAGAGCGGCGAGTAGTGAGTGGTGAGAACTTATAGAGAAAAACTTGTAGTCGGACTACCCTTAACAACAGACGTTTTTTCGTGTAAAATAGTACCCAATAAAATTGTTTTGCAAACAGTCGCAGAAGACACTACCATGTACCGATTTATTTACATCGTTTTTCTTTTTGTTTTTCTTACGGTTCCGTTTATTTTCGCGCAGAAAATTTTTGCACAGGAAAATAGGGCAGAGGAAAAATCAGCCGAGAATACTGCAAAACCGGAACCGCAGAAAAATCCGTTTTTTCTCAATATCGTTCAACCGGAGCGCAGCATTCTACGCCGTTACGACCAGGCAACCCGTTTAATCGATGCCGCCCGTGATGCCGAAGCGGCGCAACTTCTCGGCTCTATCCTCGAAAGTTCCGCCGACAGTTTCGTTGTTCCGCTCAAAAAAGAAAACGAAGAATTTCCGCAAACAACCGACCGGACTTTTTTCGATACTGTTCTCGAAAAATTACAGGGCTTGTCAGCAAAAGGAAAAGAATCGTACTCGCTGCAATTTGAAACGCAAGCAAAACGCCTCCTTGAAAATGCTGTTAAAAACAATTCCTTCGATGAAATCCTGCGGATTGCGAAAAATTATTTTCCGACTCCTTCCGGCGGACTTGCAACAGCAATGGTCGGCTTGGAACAATGCCGCCGCGGAAATTGGGACGCAGCCGTGAAAACATTTCGGCGGCTAGAAACTGTGAAACCCCGTTCTGCCGAAGAATTGCGGCAATACGAACCGGCGTTGAGTTTATCGCATATCACCTGCCTTTTGCAAACCGGAAGGAAAGAGGAAGCAGAAAAAGTTGCCGAAAGATTTCTGCGCAATTTTCCCGAACCGGAAATCGCCTTATCCGGTGAAGAACTATGGAAACCGAAGAATGCTGACGAAATCATCGGCAGAATAAATACATCGATTCAAAGGACAGCGGCAATCTCAACTACGGATTGGCTGGAACGCATCGGCTGGCTTTTACCTGCGGGAATATCAGCGCAGAATCCTGAAACTGCTGCCGATGTACCGCTTCTCGATTTTATCTGGTCAGTGCCTTCGCTCGGTACATCGTCTTCAACCGTGATAGACCAAATTCTGCGCAATGTTGCATCGGCAGGCGAGACCTACATACCGGCTTCGCAGCCGCTTTTAATTCAAGATACGCTTATTGTCCGCGGCATCGGGGATGTTGCCGCCGTTGATGCAAAAACAGGAAAACGCCTCTGGTATGCAGAAGAACAAGCCCCGATATTTCCGCCGGGAATTCAGTCGCAAAATTTCCGGCAGAATTTTCGTCCGAATGTTTTCTTTCAAGATTCCTATCAGCAGACGCAGCAGATGTTCAGCCGTTTTGTGATTGTGATTCGTATGTTTTTCTGGCATGACCGCGCTATGAATCAAATGAGCAGCGATGGGACCAAGGTTTTTTTCGTGGAAGGACTTGACCCGATGGTGCAGCCGAATTTCGGGGGCAATATCCGGCAGCAAAAAATACATGTCGGCAACAACAGATTCGCGGAAGACCCGCTGTCGAAACAGGGCAACACTTTGACAGCCCGCGATGTTAAAACCGGAAAAATTACCTGGCAGGCGGGAAAGTTTCCTTACGTCCAGAAAGTACTTAATGAACTCGGCAAACAAAGAGATGAAATACAGCGTCAGGAAAATGCGAAAAGAAATCAGCAGAAGACAGAACAAAATCAGCAGGCAGAACGGGAACAACAAGATACCGACAATATGGAAAATGCTGTCAACGCTGACGACATTTTTATGAGTGAAATCAATTTCCTTGGTGCGCCGCTGCCGCTGCAAGGGAAACTTTACTGCATTGCCGAAAGAGACAGTATCGTTCGTGTTCTTGTTCTCGATGCACAAAATGGAAAACTCTTGTCGCAACTTCCGCTTCAGCAGGCATCAGTGCCGATTGAATCCGAAGCGCACCGCCGATATTACGGTTTAATACCGTCGGCAAAGGGCGGTATTATCTATTGTCCTACCGGTGCGGGAACACTAGCCGCCGTGGATGCCGTTTCGCTTTCTCCGCTGTGGCTTTTCAGTTACGTCAAACCGGTACAGGAAGAGGAAAGGCGCGGCGGCAACCGGCAAAATCAATTTTTTAATATCGCCCGAAACGGTAATAACGATGAATTCAAACGGCTGTTTGAAAAAGCCGGCTGGCAAGTTCCCTGTTTGATTGCCGACGCTAATAGATTGTTATTTGCTCCGCCGGACAATACCGGTTTATATTGCCTCGACAGCAGCACCGGCAAATTGCTGTGGAAGAACGAAGAGTTTAACCGCAGCAATGCGCTGTTCCTTGCATGCATCAGAAACGAGGTCTGTTTTATTGTTGCGCCGCAGGGAATTATACCGGTCTCAATGAAAGACGGAACGAGATTGGGCAGCACAAATAAACCCCTGTCGGCAGATTCAAAAGTCGAAGTTGGAATACAACTGCCGCAAAATTTGCGCCCAGCCGGTACCGGTGTATATGACGGTTCGAGATATTACCTGCCGCTCTCCGAAGGGTTTTTAGGTATTATCGATTTTGACAACCGCGATGTCCGCCTGATTTCATGCCGAAATCTCCATGCGGTCTCGGAAAACGCAAAAAATAGTGAACCGCAGAAGACGGAGGAAAAAACAGAGGCAACCGAAGAACCGCAGGACTTCATGCCGCCAAATGAAATGTCGGTCTTGCCGAATCGGCATGGCATTGCCGGTCGGGCATCATCACTTGTTATGGATACTGCAAAGGAGGCGCAACTAGGTAATCTTATCGGCTTGCGCGGACGTTTCTTTTCATATTCCCCCAATGCGGTGTATGGTTTCGACCAATGGAATGTTCTGAAAGCGGTTACGGAGAAACGGTTGAAAGATAATCCCGATGACATAGAAGGACTCATCTTGTCCGGCAGAATCAAACGTGCAGAAGGAAACATTGAAACCGCTGCTGCCGATTTTCGCCGTGCGTATCAGTTGAGTAAATCCTCGGATAAATTGTCATTGCCCGCTGCCGACGGACTTCGCAACACTTTGCTTCAAGCGATTCAAACGGATTATAACAAGTGGAAATCCTCCGCTGCCGAATTGGAATCGCTGACGGAATTTCCTGAAGAACTCGCCGCAGTGTTGTTTTCCCGCGCCGCCGGTGCTTTCAAAGAAGGCGGCTCCGATGCTTTTATCGATGTATTAAAAAAAGTTATATGTCTTGAATTAGACCATTCCGTTCAGGTTAAAACGGAGCCGGAATTGAGTTCGGAACTGCACCGCGTATTGGGTTTAATGATGACACAAAAACCGGCGGCAAACGCAGAGAATTTTGCAAACGATTTGCAGCGTTTTTCCGAAATGCTTTTTCAGCAGTTAAAAGAACGGAAAGACCCGAAAGAATATCTGCCGAATCTTGAGCGGGTAAATTCCGAACATCAGCGGGTTCCGCTCATATTAACCCGTCCTTGGCGGGAGCAGGATACGCCCGCATATTCGGGTGAGATACATCGCTGGAAGTTGTTCGCCAATATCTTCCGTTCAAAGCCGGTTGCAGAAAAAGCGGATGCTGCTTTGCAGGAACTGTATCGGCAAAACAAACTTTTTACGGCTTTGGATTTGTTGGAAAGCAAACCGGTGTTCCGTATTCTGCCGGAAGCATCGCCGGACAAAAAAGTACCGCTGCCGGAAACAGAAAACATAACGGAAGACGAAAAAACGAAAAAAGCGGAAGCGGCAAAGAAAATGCTGCCGCCGCCGTCTTTGCAGTATAAACCGAAGAACGCAAAAGACGAAAAGTATGATGCCGAAGTGTTTCGCTGGAATACGGAGAATCCGGTGTTTCGGGACAGTGCCGATACAACTGCCGAAACTAATCAAGACGAAAATGTCCGCAATTCGGCTGCACGGCGGATTTTGGCACAACTCAAATCGCAAGGCGGCAGACAAGCCGGCAATCAGGCAACTGTTCCGTTCATCGGCGGATATGCCCAGTTCCTTGCGCCCTATTCATATACAATGGAAATATCATATCGGAACACCCCCGCGCTGATTTGTATGAATCAATTCGGCGAAGAGCGGTGGCGATTGGACTTGTCCGCTGCCGTGCCTGATTATATCGATTACGGATTCTTTGCGGACAACATGAATCATTATAAACAGGGACTTAACTCGCAGCAGGTTTATCTGAAGGGCTGCGGGCACCTCCTTATTTTAGTGCAGGGAAATGTCGTCCTGGCAATAGATACGTACAATGCGGATACTGAAACAAGTCCGAAAGTACTATGGACAAAACGGATGATAATGCACCAATCGGCAAAGGAAATGTACACTTCCCGTCAGTTAGGCAATGTGTACGGCTGGTTTACTGATTCATCGGTATTCGTTTCTAATAAAGTTATCTGCTGCATAGAAACCGACAGAGTTTTCGGTTTTGACCCAATGACGGGTAGAATGATGTGGTGCCGCGAATTGACGCATCAGACCTGTTCGCTGCTTGGAGAAGGTGAAAATCTGTTTATCTATTATCCGAATTCCCATACGGCAGTTGCACTGTCGCCGGAGACCGGTCATATTCTGACAAGCGGGAAAGTCCCGTCGCCTGTTTTCTGGGCTTACGGCACACATTTGATATTCATGAAAGACGAATGGAAACAAAACAGGCGGCGTTTTCAGATAAATACGGCGGACTTGCGGGACTTATTTTCGCCTCAAACATCGGCGGACGGAACGTCTTTGCCGGTACGCTGCATTTGGAGTGATGTATCAGATAATTCGCAAATTCGTCCGGTGCTTGATGGACAGGTGTTAGCCCTGTTGTCGTGGGATAAAAAAACGCTGCACATGTTTGACATGCTGAATCAGCGGGAGTTGCTGGGTCTGCTTGACAACAATGGTCGTCGCACCGGTGCAGAATTGCCGCTCTCGAAGTTTAAAACAGTTGAATCGTGGGACTGCGACCTTGACGTAAAACTTGTGAATGGAAAGTATCTCGTGATGTTCACGGACAAACGGAATGTGGATACTCAACAAAAGCAAATGGATGAAGACGGCGTTAAATTCCGCCGCAATATCAATGTTGTTCAAAATACACCCAGCAGGATGGTCGGCTCTGCAACGTTGATGCTGTTCGAACCGGACGGAAAAAGATGCTGGCAAAAACCGGTGCCGATTGACGATTGGTTTATGCTGCAAAATGTGCCGGAAGGAAGTCCCCTGCTGCTGTTCGCTTATTCAATAACAGACCACGTAATAAATAACAAACCGCAGGAACCGCCGTATTATTCAACCGGCATAATGGGTATTGACAAAACAACGGGAGAAATGTCTTTCCGCAAGTTGATACCATCGAAGCAGGGCAGCGATAACACCATTTTACGGAGTTTACGTGTATCGCTTTCTCCGGATAAGAAGGAAATTTCTTTTATCGCGCCGAACAGAACTGTTTCGGCAGTGTTTGAAAAGAAACCGTGATTTTCCATCTGTATTGCGGCGGACTTGTAATTGAATTTTTTCTATTGCCTTTTCGTCAAAAATCTGCTAAATTACTTGTTTGAATGGAATTTTTCAATAAAGACAGCGGGGGACCGCTATTATGCAGATTCTCGAAATATATCAATCAAGACAAGGTGAAGGACTTTGGACGGGAAATTACAGCGTCTTTGTTCGTACATTGGGCTGCCATCTGCGCTGCTGCTATTGCGATACATCTTACGCTTGGGCACAAGATGCGAGTGACGGTCTCGGTGCTGACCTTTCGCCGGAAGAAATTGCCGGTAGAGTCATGCTTCTGGATTTGCCGAATGTTGTTTTAACCGGCGGCGAACCGATGCTTTCATCGGAAATTGTTCCGCTCACAAAACTGCTGAAGGAATTCGATTATCAGGTTACGATTGAAACCTCCGGCACGATTGACGCACCGGTGCTTTGCGATTTGATGTCGATAAGCCCGAAGTTAAGTAATTCATTTCCGGCAGATGACGACGATAAACTGCGGAAGCACCACGTTCAAAACTGTCTGAATACCGATGTAATTCGGCAACTCATTCTGCGCTATAACTACCAACTAAAGTTTGTAATTGATACACCAGACGACTTGAACGAAGCCGAGGATTATCTGAAGCAGTTAAAAAACGTCATATCGGACAGAGTGTTTTTCATGCCGCAGGCAACGGACAGCGAAGTAATGGCGGCAAAAGCGGAGTGGATTGTTCCGTATTGTGAAAAACACGGCTATCATTATTGTCCGCGTATGCAGATTATCTGGTACGGAAATACACGGAGAACGTAAACCGGAGTACCGGCTAAATTATCTGTTTATCATAATAAAAGCAATGAAACTTTTCGATGCCGAAGAAAAAGAGAACCGATTGAGTGCTGCGCCGCTTGCAGTCAGAATGCGTCCGCAAACACTTGACGACTTCATCGGACAAGAACACTTTCTCGGCGAAGGAAAATTACTGCGGCGGCTGCTTGCGGCTGACCGGCTTGACTCCGTTATCTTTTTCGGACCTCCCGGCACCGGAAAAACAACGCTCGCTTACATTCTCGCTCATACCGGCAAACGCCTTTTTCGTCAAATCAGTGCGGTATCCGACGGCGTAAAACAACTGCGGGAAATTCTCAACGAAGCCGCAAATAATCTTTCATCCAGCGGACAGCGGACACTGCTCTTCATTGACGAAATACACCGCTTTAACAAAGCGCAGCAAGACGTTCTGCTGCCCGATGTCGAAAACGGCATCGTAATTCTCGTCGGCGCAACAACGGAAAATCCGTACTTCACAATCAACAATGCCTTGTTGAGCCGCAGCAGATTGTTTCAGTTTGAGGTTCTTTCCTGCGAACATATTAAAACGCTTGTCAAACGGGCGGCGGTTGATAAGAAACGCGGTCTCGGCAAATACAAAATTCATCTGCACGAAGACGCTCTCGACTTCCTCGCTGACATTTCCGAAGGCGATGCCCGCCGCGCTCTTGCCGCTTTGGAAATCGGGGTGCTGTCAACCATTGAAGAAACAAATAACGGTTCGGACCTCATCGAATTCACCCGCGAACTTGCCGCAGAGTCCGTTCAGCGGAAAGCCGTTGCATACGACAGAGACGGCGATTCTCACTACGATACAATCAGTGCGTTAATCAAAAGTATTCGCGGCAGCGACCCCGATGCGGCAATCTATTGGCTTGCGAAAATGTTGACCGGCGGCGACGATGTCCGGTTTCTTGCGCGCCGGCTCGTGATTCTTGCCAGCGAAGATGTCGGCAACGCTGACCCCGCTGCACTGCCGCTTGCGGTTGCCGCTGCGCATGCTTGCGAGATTGCCGGTCTGCCGGAATGTCAACTCAATCTGGCGCAAGCGGTGACTTATCTTGCCTGCGCGCCGAAATCCAATGCCGCCACAACTGCAATTTACGAAGCCAAAGATGATGTAATGGCGGGACGAGTTGTACCGGTGCCGAAACATTTGCGTGACCCGCATAACGCTTCTTCAACGCAGAAGAAGGAATATAAATATGCTCACGAATTTCAAGACGGCATTGCCGCTCAAGAATATCTCGGAGTAGAGCGGGAGTATTACCGCCCGTTTGACAGAGGATTTGAATCGGAGTTAATCAAACGTTTGAAAGTTATCAAGGAAAAACTGCACGGAGACAAACATGACTAAATCATTTGCCGAAGCATTACAGGATAACGTTCTCGTCTTTGACGGACCTATGGGAACGGAACTTTATCGGCATCATATTTTCACGAACCGGTGTTTCGATGAGTTGAATCTGACCGAGCCGAAACTTATCGAAGAGATTCTGCGTTCATATAAGGATGCCGGTGCTGATGTACTGACGACCAACACTTTCGGTGCAAATCGTCCGCACTTGGATAAATACGGCGTTTCGGCACAAGTCACCGCGATTAATAAAGCCGGAGCGGCAATAGCCCGTAAAGTCGCCGATGATGTACCGGAGGGTTCACCGCGCTTGTTTGTGGCGGGTTCAATCGGTCCGATACCGCCGGGTTCTTATTCCGAAAGCGAATGGGAAAACATTGCGCTGGAACAAATTGATGCTCTCGTTGAAGGCGGTATTGATTTCGTGTTGTTTGAAACGCTGCCTTCCCGCAATGCGGCGGAACGCTGTGCCGCTGTGATGAGTAAGAGACCGGAGATTCCGTTTGTTCTTTCGTATGCGGTTTCAGCAGGGAATCAACAGCATACCATGGAGTCCATATCCGGCGAACCGCTCTTGCGGCTCTTTGCACCGTTTGAAAGAGCATCACTTGAAAGAGCGGGGGACCTAAGTCCCCCGGTTAAAAACTGTCCCCCGGTTAAAAGCAATTTAACCGCTTTCGGAATGAATTGCGGCAGCGGTCCCGAAGGACTTTTACAGGCAGTTGAAGAGGCGGTCAAGTTATCGGAACTGCCGCTCATAGTGCAGCCCAATGCGGGTATTCCGAAGGAGTTTGAAGGACGCAACTTGTATTATTGTTCGCCGGAATATGTTGCGACGTATGCGATGCGAATGGTCGCTCTCGGTGCGGCAGCGGTCGGCGGCTGCTGCGGTATGACACCGGAACACATTCGGGAAATCGCAAAGAGTATTAAGCCGCTTGCCAAAGGGCGTTCAGCGAAGAGCGTCATCAAAGAAGTTCAACCGGAAGTTGTTGAGCAGCCGGAAATGCCGCTTGCGGAGCGTTCCCGTTTGGGTTGGAAGTTAGCGCATAAACAATTTCTGACGACGGTCGAATTGGTACCGCCGCGCGGCTATGACCTTTCGGATATAATCGAAAAGAGCCGGAAACTTCACCGCTGCGGTGTCGATGCAGTCAACATACCTGACGGACCGCGGGCAAGTTCCCGTATTTCACCGCTGGTAGTTGCGCAGGCAATTCAGCGGGAGGCAAGTATCGAACCGATTCTGCACTTCTGCTGCCGCGATAAAAATCTTATCGGTATGCAGGCGGATTTGCTCGGCTGTGCCGCGCTTGGAATCCGCAACTTGCTTTTCATAACGGGCGACCCGCCGAAGTTGGGCTTCTATCCTAACGCAACCGGCGTGTTTGATACGGACTCTGTCGGAATGTGTGCGGTGCAGCGGCGGTTAAATCGTGGTGTTGACATCGGCGGACAAGCCATCGGCAAGCCGACCGGTGCTGTTGTCGGTGTCGGTCTCGACCCGACTTCGCTTGACCGGAAACGGGAAATCGAAAGATTCCGAATGAAGGTTGATGCCGGTGCCGAATATGCCATCACGCAGCCGGTGTTTGACCCTTACGCTTTAGTCCGCATACTTGAAGAAGTGAAGGATTTGAATATCCCGATACTAGCGGGGATATGGCCCTTGTCGAGTTATCGCAATGCGGAGTTCATGCAGAATGAAGTGCCGGGCGTGATAGTACCGGACGAAACGATGAACCGGATGCAGCGGGTTTCAAAGCAGCCGCGGGAAGAACAGTTAAAGGTCGGTATTGAAATCGCAAGGGAGATGATAGCGGCAGTAAAACCGTTTGTTTCTGGCATTCAGGTTAGCGCGCCAATGGGGCGTGTTGAGATTGCGCTTGCGGTTTTGGAGGAATGAATTAGCGGGAACAGGGCCGCAATTGTCCGATTGCGAAAATAACAATCAGAGCGGCGGGGTTAAGCCCGCCGGAGGTGTCTTCAATCGTAATCTTCTTCCTCTTCTATCTCCCAATATTTTTTCGTTAATTGTTTTCCTTCGTTTTCGATTATTTCTATCACGGCACGTTGAGCGGCTGCCGCCTCGGCTTCTTTCTCACGACCGAGTTGGAGAAGACATTGTTTTCGTCCGGCAATAATACTGTCAAATTCGCCCAAATCATGGTTGACGAATTTCGGCACGGGACGTGGAAACTCACCCACAAACGGTGTTTGTGCGTTATATTCCTCGAAAAAACTCGCCAATTCATCGGTGCGTTTACGTGATTCCTTAAACTGTTTTTCCAGACATTTATCGTACACTTTGAGAGCCAATTCATAAAAACCATATTTTTCCAATTCGCTGGCACAGAAAAACGATTCAGGGCTTTCTTTCAATATTGTCAACCGGTACTGTTTTCTGTTTCTTTCGTCTCTAATCATCACATATATGAGCACACTTGGGGGTATAGCGCATCCCAATAGAGCGAGACCTGCCATAAATGGAGAGAACTTTTGGTTCATTAACGCTGCCACGAACGCACATATTGCTATCAAAAGAAAAAATGCGGGAATAATACCGCATCCAAGCGTCATTCGGAAAACTTTCCATCTCGCTTTTTTCCGATAATCGGCAGCGATAATCTTGAAGGCATCTTCGAGAGAAATGAGATTACTCATTGGACGGCACTGTCTTTGTTTAGTGATTATCCGTTTATCGAAGTCGGCGATAGTATAGCGGTGTATTTTACGCAACGTTCCACATGTCCGCAAGGGTTTGCCTTGCGTACTGCCAAAAAATGTGGTACAATGGAGGCGAGTTAGGAGCATATTAACAAAGGGGAATAGCCATGTCAGAACAACAAAAACCGTTGACTTACGAAGGTGTTCTTGAAATGATCCGGGAAACCGACCGGAATATAAGACGTATGTCGCGAAGAACCGACCGAAAGTTTCAAGAAACCGACCGAAAGATTCAAGAGACCGCCGAGCAGATGAAAAAAACCAGTAAGAAGATTTCGGAACTCGGTTCACGCATTGGCAAAATTGTCGAGAATATGGTCGCCGGAAACATCATTGAAAAGTTCCAGACACTGAACTATGACGTTACCGGATGCAGCCCGCATAAATTCTTCGAGATAAAGAAATTAGGCATCAGCGGAGAAATTGACTTGCTGTTGGACGACGGCGAAGTTGCAATTTTGATTGAAGTCAAGACCACACTGGAAACGGCAGATGTCCGCAAACACATTGAGCGGATAGAGAAATACCGGCGTTATGCCGACGCACGCGGTATCGGTAAAACACAGCGTTATGTCGGAGCGGTTGCCGGTGCGGTTATCATGGGCGAAGCCGCACAGTTTGCCCATGAAAACGGAATGTACGTCATCGTCCAATCCGGTAAAGCCGTCAACATTGTCACACCGCCGGAAGGATTTACCGCAAAGGAATGGTGAGAAGAGCCGGAGTACCGGCTAAATACGATTTTTATGTTCTCAGTTTTTCTGATATAACAGCGCAATGATTTCTGCCGGAAAATATCGTGCTTTTTTGTTATTCCTTTTTCTTGCGGTGATTTTCTGTCTCTTTGCACTGCCGATGTTCGGCAAGACGTTTTATCTTCCGTTTCGTTCTCCGATGTATTATCTCCGTTTCGACCGCACCGTTCTTGCCCTTCTTGCAGGCGGCGGACTCGCGCTCGGCGGCTTGGTCTTTCAGGCATTGTTCCGCAACCCGCTCGCTACTCCTTACACACTCGGCGTTGCAAGCGGAGCATCACTCGGCGCAGCAATCGCTCTGAAGTTTTTCGTCTCTGCCGGAAGTACATTGACACTCTTCGGAATTAGCATCGGAATAACCGCTGAATTACCTTGGGTTTCACTGGGAGCATTTACCGGCGCAGCACTTTCGATGCTTCTCGTTTATCTTCTCGGTTCTTCTCGGGACTCATCTTCCAATCAGATGCTGCTGGCAGGCGTTGCCGTCAACTTTTTTTTTGCCGGTTTGATTGTCTTGATTCAATACTTGTCGGCAAGACACGACGCACTGCAAATCCTACGCTGGACAATGGGCGGTGTTCAAAATGCTCAACGCAGCGATTGGATTTTCCTCGCACCGATAGTGTTCGCCTTCTTTCTGTTCCTGCTGTTTTTATCGCGGGAATTAAACATCATCGTAACCGGCAACAGCAGAGCGCAGTCACTCGGCATTGACATGTTTCGATTGCGGAATATCCTCTTTTTCAGTGTAACGCTGATGCTGGGCGCGGCGGTTGCGGTATGCGGTCCCATCGGTTTTGTCGGATTGGTTGTACCGCATATTGCCCGATTGCTGGTCGGAGCAAACCATCAGCGTCTTGTACCGGTTTCATTTTTGGGCGGCGGAATCTTTCTGGCGGTTTGTGATACGCTGGGACGAATTGCCGTTTATCCGACGGAATTGCCGGTCGGCATCATCACCGGTTTGCTGGGCGGTCCGTTTTTCCTCTGGCTTTTACTGCGGGCCGAACAGCGTCTGGGTTGAATCAGGAACTTCCTTGAGAACGCAAGTTCCCAACCCGGTCGGTAAAACGAATTTAACGTTTTGGAATTCCGCTTTTTTGTCGTGCTTCATCAGTGCAAAACATCTGTCCCAATCAATATCCGCCGGTAATTCGAACGGCAGATTCAACAAGCGGAACAACTCCAAATGCTGTTCAAAAAGTGCTTCGTTTATCATTCCCAACTTGACAGCAAGTTTAGCGGCACAGATTGAGCCCAGCACAACACCCTTACCATGCAGCAGCGTGAAACCGCTCATAATTTCAAAGGCGTGTCCGAAAGTATGCCCGTAATTCAACAAGGCGCGCCGACCGGTTGTTTCCCGCTCGTCATCCGCAACTATTGCCGCTTTGATTCGGCAGCAGTCGGCAACGATTTGCTGCAACACCGTTCTATCGCGCCGGTTTATCTTTTCGGCATTGTCTTTAAGAAAGCGGAATAGTTCCGCATCCAGCGAAACGGCATATTTCACGACTTCGCCCAAGCCGCAAAGATACTGCTCTTCCGGCAAGGTTTGCAGAACGTCAACATCGACCAGCACACCAAGCGGCTGATGAAACGCCCCGACCATATTCTTTGCAAGCGGCAAATCAATTCCGACTTTACCGCCGACACTGCTGTCAACCTGCGCCAGAAGCGTTGTCGGTATCTGAAAGAACCGAATCCCTCTTGCGAAAGTTGCGGCAGCGAAACCGCCGAGGTCGCCGACAACACCGCCGCCGACTGTTATGACAACGCTCTTTCTGTCGGCACCTAATTCTAAAAGCGTATTCCAAAGATACTCTGCCTCATGAACGCACTTGCTCTGCTCACCTGCCGGTATGGAAATTAGTGAGCATGACAAATCGGCATCTAAAATAGAATCATAAACCGTTTCCGCATAACCGAATTTACAAACGTTCTCATCGGTAATGATGACCGCCCGTGAAATTTTTTGTTCCTTTCCAAGTGCGGCAAGAACACTGCCGGCGGAACTGAGAATTCCTTCTCCGACTTTGATGTCATAACTGCGGGATGCGAGATGTACAGGTATGTTTAACATAATTACAGCGATAAAATGTATTCCACCAAATCGTCTATCTGCGCTTCCGAAAGACCTTCGATGTTGCCTCGGACATCACCGTGTTTGCCTTTGGTGAAAACGTCTTTCATATTGATGTACCGTCCATCGTGCATATACGGGGCGGTTCTCCAGACCTCAACCAGTGTCGGCGTATCAAAATTGTCTTTGTAGTCGTAATAGCATCTCGTATTGACATCGTGCATCTTGAGGTCAGTGAAAAGCGGTGCTGGATGACATTCCGCACAGCCGACTTTCGGGTCTTCAAAGATTTTCTTACCCCGCTCTGCCTTTTCGCTCAATTTGCCGTTCACAAGATAGGGACTCGGCACCGGTTTAAGTGAACGAATGTATGCGTCAATGTCTTTACAGACATTTTCGTCCGGCGGTGTGAAAAGAATAAATCTGAAACCGCTGCGGACACATTCAATGCCCATTGTTTTCGTGTCCCATTTATCTACATCTTTGCCGTAAATGTCCTGCGCTGTTCTGCTTACCCGTTCTGGATTATCCCGAACCCCTTCCCACATAGACGGCGGGGTCTTATCTGCCAAAAGCAAACTCTTTGCGTTTTTAGGATTGCCCATACCGTCGTTGAGCAAGTCCCAGTTATAACCGTCCATTCTTGCGTCGGGATGACAACTTGCGCAACTCTGCCACTGCTGAAAACACAGCGAAGCGTCTGACCAGTAAATTTCCCCGCGCCGTTCTGCTGTCCACTCCGGTTTGGGACCAAGCGGAATCTCGGTTATCTTCGGAATACCCGCTTCCGAGAATTCGATTTTTTGAATCGTATCGTTGAAATATGTGCCGACATAAACATTATTGCCGACCACCGCAACAGGTCTTGTACCTTGCCCTGCCAAATTGATGCGTTTTTTCATTCCGACAAGGAACGCTAAATGATTGGCGACTTCGGTTTTGTCTTCCTTCGTCGCCGGTGAGTCAAGTTTCTCATGCATTTTGACAGCATCAACAACTATCAATTCACTTGTACCGGAGACGGCAACGAATATTTGTTTTCCGTCAGCGGAAGTCGTTATTCCATAAGGATTTGCGGCACCTTTGTCAACGTCATCGAGAAGAACGGTGTGTGCGAAGCCGCCTTTTTCGTCATCAAGTTTCGTTGTGTCGATGATTCCGATACCGTTGGTGTTCATCCAGCCGCGTTCAACCTGCGTGGTCGGCATCTGAAAGCGGGCAAGTATTTCCGTCAGATAAACATATCTTCCGTCCGGTGAAATGCAGACACCGTGAAAACTTCCGCTGCCGTTTGGAAGACGGATATTTTTGACTTGTCCCGATGCAATATCGACGGCGGAAACCTCTGCGGCAACATCAATGAGAGCATTTTCGTCTTCCGGTATATTGCCGACATCATTCGGAATGGAGTTAATCACCAACGCTTTCTTTCCGTCCGGTGTGATGACAATTCCCCGCGGCTCACGGACGACTTTGACTTTCTTGACCAACTTGAAGTCCGGCAGGTCGTATTCCCAGACATCGGTACTGAATTGGTTGGTCACGAGCAGTTTCTTGCCGTCCGGCGTAATTGCCGAAGCAGTCGGCGTATGACCGGCGGCGGCTTCCTTCACGACTTTACCGGCTGCTATGTCTATCGTCTGAATAATACCTTTGTCATTTCCTGCCGTGACGTAAAGCGTTTTACCGTCAGGAGAAAGTGTTGCCGAAGTGGGATTTTTCCCGACCGGAAACGAGCGGACAATTTTATTGTCGGCAATGTTGAGAACGGCAATCTCGTTTGCGTCGTAATTCACAACGTAGATAACGCTGCCGTCTTTTGCCGGGGTTAACCCAATTGGACCCTTGTAATCGGCGGCAAGTTCACAGTTAAACGGAGCAAGAGCAACTAAAGACAAAACGGTTAATGATAATAAACTATGGGACTTCTGCATTTTTTCTCCTATTTCAGGGATAATAACGGCTATGGAATCCGATGACACTGTATATTATCGCAAAAAACGAAAAAAAATGCAAGCGGTGTTTTTTGGGCGGTTCTACGAACCGCCGGCTAACCGGCTTGACAAACGCCAATCAAAAATATATCATAACGAGGATTGTGTTTCGCAAATTTCAGGATTTTAATCATGATGCAGCCGGAAAAACTTGGACCCTATAACATCGGCACCATACTCGGTCGCGGCGGAATGGGTGCGGTCTATCAAGGTGTTGACGAAAAAACCGGCGATGTAGTCGCAGTTAAAGTACTATTGTCAACCCTCGAAGACAACGAAGAATTGCACAGCCGATTTGAATTAGAAATTGATACACTAAAACATCTGCGGCATCCCAACATTGTCCGGCTCTACGGTTTCGGGGAAGAAGCCGGTCTGCTGTACTACGTAATGGAATACGTACAGGGAAAAAGTTTGTATCAGGAACTAAAGAAACGCCGAGTATTTGAATGGTACGAAGTTGCAAAAATCGGACTCGTGATGTCGCTTGCTCTCAAACACGCGCATGACCGCGGCATAACACATCGTGATATTAAACCCGCCAACATTATGCTGGACGAAAACGGGCAAGTTAAACTTTCCGACTTCGGCATAGCCCAATACTTCGGTTCACAGCGGTTGACCGAAATCAATTCCGTTGTCGGAACGCTGGAATATATGTCGCCCGAACAGGCACTCGCTGCGCCGCTGGGATATAAAAGCGATATTTATTCTCTCGGAGCGGTCTTATATGCACTGGTTATCGGCAAGCCGCCGTTTTCAGCAAAAAATCTTGTTGAAGTAGTCCGAAAACATCAATCCGGTACAATGGAGAGGTTCCACGATTTTCGGACAGACGTTCCAGAAGAATTGGAGACAATAATCTTCGATATGCTGAAAATAAATCCGGAAGAGCGTCCTGCCAACATGTATCTTCTCACAAAACGTTTTCAGTCCCTGCTGCAAGCCCTCATCGGTTCACCGGAACTGATTACCGTCAAGCCCTTGGCAGAAATGCCGGATGTTTTTCAACGCCCCTCTGGTTTAGGCAAAGCAGGAATAGATTCCGGCGGACAGGAAAGCAGCCGTCAGGATAACCGCGAAGATATGCCGCCTGCACCGCCGATTCCGAAGAAAACCAATATCACTTCTTTGGCGGATTCCTTTGGGCAACAAGGCGGTGACACCGTAAATCCTACGTTGATTCAATACGGTGCAGACCATTACGCAGCAACCGGTGATTTTTCATTAGCAACCGGAATAGCACCGAAAAGCGATACATCGCAAGACAACGGCTTATTACGCGAAACCGATGAGAAAATTTCGGATTCTAAATTACAGGGACCGCCGCCTGTTCCGACCAGCGAACATTCCAGTGCAGAATTGAGTAAAAATGCGGAAGCACCGCAGAACAAAGAACCGGATACGTATGGACTGAAAAATGACAGCGGACCTTCTTCGCAGACATCTCACTACGAAAACAGTTCCAACAAGCATGTCACTGAAAAAGCGTCATCACAAACTACGTCTACGCCGGAATTATCGAGCCGATTTGTCAAAATTGATGACAAGGAATATGAATCGTACGACTCTAACAGGGAAAAACGTCCTGCCATTTCGTTGGAAATTATATTTGCCTCTATCAGTTTGATTTTAATCGGCGTTGCGGTCTGGTATTCTATACAGTCGATACCGCCGGACAAACTTTACAAAAGAATTACCGCCGCCCTTAACATCAACGACGAGCAGTTAGTCCAAAAACAGTCGGAAGACGATTCTATTGAATTACCAAAAGCCCCGCCGTCAGTTTCTAAAGACATAAAAGATTTTCTGGAACTTTACCCAAACCACCCGAAGGCGGAACAAGTCCGTTTTTTGGAAGACCAACTTGCTTTGGTGAATAAGGAAAGGGAATTGGAACGCCGTCTGCAACTGACAGGCATGCAAAAACTGATTCCCATCGAGCGGGATTATCTTGAAGCCGTTGCAACGGTAAAAACAAATCCTGAATTAACAGTAATTAAACTGCAAGCACTGCTTGATTTATACGGAAATGAAAGCAATTCAAGTTCCGGCGAAAGACAGCGTTCCCGTCCGTCCCGTCCGAATCAATGTCTCGAAGTTGCCAGACAGCGGCTGCGCAAACTAGAAAACGATGTTTCGTCAATAATCGCCGACCAAAAACATCTGTTGGAACAGCGGCTTTCCGAAGCGCGGCAGTTGGAAAAAACCACACCGGAACATTCGGCAGCAATTTACAGAGGATTAATTGAACTTTACAAAGACCGCCCTTGGGCTGAAGAACTTGTCAAGCAAGCCCGTGATGCTCTGAAGAAAAACTCAGATAAAGAACGCAAACTGTAAAACTTTGGGTCCATTAACCACTGAAAACACGGAGATTAAAGTTAGAAAAATAGATAACACGGAAATAGTTGAAGTTTGCCAAGTGAACCTAATTTTCCTTAACTAAAAAACCTAAGTAGCAATGAATGCCGTCCGAAATCAAACCTAATTTTATGACCATATAAATAATTAGGTAATTAATTTGTCGGTGTGAGACGCTTTGGGCTACTGAGGTTATTTTGTTCGGAAACTCCAAAACCGTCATTCCCGCGAAAGCGGGAATCTAGACGTAAAAGGTTATACCAGTTCCTCTGGATTCCCGCCAACGCAGGATTGCCGGTTCCCGAACAACTCTAGTGATAAAAATGCAACGATTTGCTGTTTAAGTAAGGAACAACGCAAACCTCAATATCGGACAGCGTAACCGAATGAACCGGTATGAACAGCGGGACTGCCGGTGCGGTCTGTATGTATATCCGCAAAGTATTCAACATAAAGCGATTGCGTCCTCGCCTGATTCAGATACAAATTTCCGCCGGCTTTGAAATTTAACGAAAAGCGTCCAAGCCGTGTGGTTGAAATAGGATATTCAATTCCGCCGTCAATGGCGGGATATAACGTGTTTGTTTTAGCACAGGTATTACCCAGCATCAGCGTGGTGAGACCGATTCCGCCATGTGTTTCCAAACGCCGCCATCGCTTTTCCAAATCAAGACCAAGCCGCATAAACAATTGTGACAGATATGTTCTTTCGTAATAACGGAATAAGGTACCGATGTTTTGTTCCGTTCCTGCTTCAAGCATTGTATGTTCAACATCAACTCCGATGTATGGACGGAAAACAACGCCTTGCGGACAGCGGCGGATGCTTCTTGACAGTTCGAGATTTAATTCAAAGTTTGAACCTTCGTAGACCGCATTATAAGCATTATTCTGGTCATTTCTTTTGGTGTTATGCCGCAGATGTTCACCGCCGATGTAAGAACGGAACTCAACATCTTTCTGAATTATTTTCCCGTAGTACACGCCGAAACAATAATCGTCAAAGCGGGTTGAATTTCTCTCTTCGATAAATGTATAATCGTTTATTTCGGGAAAGCCGAGGTCCATATCATCTCGGTAAGGAGCGAACATATTCTGCAAATTGTACTCGTTTCGGAAGAATCCGCGCTCATAGCCGAATACAATACCGAAAGCGTCGCACGGTGTCGACCTTATAAGTCCGCCTGCCCGAAAGCCGTAGGACTGCAAACCGTATTTATCGAGCGGCAGTCCTAAAAGCGGTTCGTTTGGCTGGATTTCCGTTCCGCGTCCGACGAATTCGACGTGAAACGTCTTTGAAGTCGGAACTTGCGCCTGCACCCCATATTCCTGCTGATAACCGTAATAAGAGCGGTCGCGGGCTAATTCGCTGAACGCTTGCCGATACACCTTGCGGTTAGCAATGGTGATTCCCGCAGGTACGATGTCGCTGTAGGGATTCAGCCCGTCCGGCAGTGTTTGCGCCTGAACCGGCACACCTGAAACGGAAAACACCAGAACAGCAGAAAGAACCGCCGTCAAAAAGTACCGCACTGAAAATATCCGTATCGTTTCTGACATAAAAATACTCCGTCGTTGCGTACTTTCGGCACTTCGGCGGCTCGAACTTGAGAATAAATTTCTCGTCTATTGCAATCGGCGAAAAAATATGGTACACTAATTTCGTAATTAAAAATACCTGTCCGGTACGTTGCCGGATGGAATGAATTAAGAGTTCGTCAGCAATTCAATAGCCGCCTAGTGGTGGATTGGTTGACTTTACAGACCAACGGCTTTGCCGAGTGAAGGAAACCAAAGGTAATGAAGTACTGCGGGCTTCCGTTAGGGAGCGTCTGCGCATTGCCTGTGGTAAATCTTCGGCGTAAGGTATTTCGATGTAAATATCGGCGCAGCACTTTGGTCGGTGTGAAGAATGACCATCTAT
>Ga0123353_10003367_pt1 | contig 20185 bp, 13 predicted proteins | sample TergutLab28metaG_3_FD_92763 | JGI IMG/M metagenome (GOLD analysis project Ga0123353, IMG submission 92763) | Labiotermes labralis P3 segment gut microbial communities from Petit-Saut dam, French Guiana - Lab288 P3 | ecosystem: Host-associated > Arthropoda: Insects > Digestive system > Gut ... | reverse complement strand
TGCTTTGAAAATATATAGTAGACTGGCAATCCGCACACCTGATGCTTTCGAACCGGAATTGGCCAAGTGTTATATGAATCTTGGCGAACTGTACAGAGAAACAAAAAAGCTATCCGAAGCCATAGTTGCGCTCAACGCTGCAATCCGGTTATATGACAAATACAAGGAAACCAACCCTGCTTTCCCGGTAGCGATCAAAGAAGCGCAAATGATACTGGACAGCGTGATCGAAGCGCAAAACCGTGAGAAGGCGTTTTCCTTAATCACACCGGAGGAAAAAGAGGTTGCCTTACTGCTTATGGAGCAAGTCCCTCAACGCGAAATAATAAGAAGGCTTAATATTTCAGCAGTGGAAGTAGCAAAAAGGGCTAATTCCGTTCGAGAAAAAATGTCCGGTATGGCAAGCCCTGACCCGGAAGTCGAAGCGGTAGCAAAAGAATTAAACTTGACACAGCGCGAGGTCGATGTGTTCAGGGGCCTTCTACAGGGGAAAAGCAACACAAAAATCGCAAGCGATTTGATATTATCGCCTGATACAGTGCGGATCCATGTGCGAAGCCTACTAAAAAAGCTGTCGATTGAAAGACGACAGGATATTGCCGGTTGGTTTGAAGCATATATAACAAAACGGGAAAAATGACTTATTAAAGGAGATACAACAATGTCTGGAACGTTCCGTTTATTTGCGTTGATACTTACCTTTGGGATCCTTTTGGGATCGTTACCGACCTTCGTATCTGCTGACGGGCAGGATTGTTGGAGCAAAGCAAGTCCCTATATGATAAACGAGTTGCGCGAAGCGCAAGCAAATGGATTGATCCCCGAAATACTCAACGGCAACGATTTTACGCAGCCAATGACCCGCGCTGAATTTGCACATTTGATCATCCTTATGCTCGAAACATACTCAGGTGTATCAACTCAGCCGGAAATGCTCACTTACCCATTCAAAGATACTGATGATCCTGTTATTTTCAAAGCCTTCGGTTTCGGTATCATGGACAGGACAAACGATACGGACGCCCTGTTTTCCCCTGACGAAACGATCGACCGTGAAACTATGGCGTATATGGTCTGCCGAGCTATCCGGCTCGCCTCACCTCTTGCCGATTACAGCGTATCCGAGATTCCTGGTATTTCCGACATCAAAGAAATCTCGGATTTTGCGAAGCAATCGGTCGTATATCTGTATTCACGCGGGATCGTTGCTGGCGGAACCAACCATGTTTTTATGCCTCGCCCTATGACCGGCGAGCAAATCAAGTCTAACTATGGCATGGCGACTCGCGAACAATGCGTGGTAGTAGCCAATCGTATTTTTAAGGCGCTGCCGCAAATCCAAAGTACGCGTTTCGATATAGAGGACATGGCTGCGGAAGTCATTCGCTATGCTCTTGAGGAACCGCAAGATGGAAAGGAGATCAGCCGCGACGACCTTTGGGCTATACTCAATCCCATCTCATGGAAAGTCAGATGGGGCAACAATACTCATGCGCTTTCTTTCGCCGGGGATTTTAAAAAGATCGACGATGGGGATTGGGAACAAGGATATGATTCCTTTTTCATGTATAATGCGTATAGTTCGGACGATCTTGACCAGTTTAAATATGACGAGCAGCAAACCCTTTGGGGAGCTGGAGCGGGAGGGCAACGCTTTGCGCTGACTGTTTTTGACGCGGGTGCGGAAGTTCTTTCTGCTTATGAATGGAATAGTGGATCGGATTCCGGCACGTTAGTCAATATGCCCATGAAGTCAAGTAGTCTGTTTTCTCCTTTGTCCCTGAGGGATTATCTGCCGAGCAGAATTGATTGGACATATCAGCTTTATGATGACATCATAATCAACGGCGAGCGCTGCAAGGTCTTCAGCGTGACAACAAAGGAGAATCAGATTCAAGGGGAAGGCGCCAATTTACCCGAACATTGGGAGGAAGTAACAGAGTATTACTACATATCCACAGTGTCCGGGTTAAACATCCTGAAAACTAACTACGCAACACTCCGCGAAACAACATATCTTGTAGTAAATATAGTTTTCACCATATCCGCGTCCCTAACAGACGCGAGTATAATCGAACCCCCGCCTGATATTACATTTTCTCAGCATACGCCATAATGGCTTAACACAGTTTTTTGTGCATCTTAATGCTCAATGATTTTTGTGAGTCCTGATTGCTTCTGTCTACACCTTTTCAAAATATGCGATACCGAACGCGCCTGGGCCGACGTGGGCGCCGATCACCGAGCCGATCTCGCCGATAAACGCTCTATCTATCGGAAGATAGGTTTTTAGAAATTCCCTTAGGTTATTGCATTCCTGACGAGTGTTAGAATGGCCGATTGAAAAAGTCAAATCAGTATCCAGTGGGTGAGTATTCAGGTATTTTAAGAAAAACTGCATAGCCGAGCGCTTCCCTCGAACTACTCCAACGCTTTCTATAACGCCATCCCTTACATCAAGCATAGGTCGAATACCGAGAATACCGCCGACAAGGGCTGAGGCGCTTGAAATCCGGCCGCCCATCCGCAGGTATTTCAAAGTGTCCACGATAGCAACCAACCGAATACGCGTTACAAGCTTATTAAGATAAACGGCAATTTCCGCCGCTCCCATACCGGCGTCCCTTTTCTTTACAGCTTCCCGCACAAGAGTGGCCAGGGCAAATGTGCCGGTTTTTGAGTCCACCACAAAGATTTTATTCGGGTTCACCTCTTGGGCGGCAACTAACGCTGAGTTGTAAGTGCCGCTCAATTTCGATGAGAGAAATATTCCTACCACATCATCCCCGGCGTCCATATATTTCTGAAAAACACGGGTAAAGGCGTCAGGGTTTATTTGTGAAGTAGTCGGTAGTTGCTCCGCTTTTTCCAACATTTCATAGAAAGCGTCGTTTGTTAGGTCCACGCCGTCCAAGTAACTCTTTCCGTCAAAGTTTACGCTAAGGGGAAGTACGGATACGCCTAACTCCTCCCACTCGGCAGGCTGAAAATCGCTTGTACTGTCTGTTATGATTCTAATCATTACAAGGTTCCTCTTTCATAGTGATGTGCATGGCGGGAGTATTGTATTACAGACATTTGAAAATAAAAATCTACTGTCATGCGCCGCAGCTATACGACGAAAATACTGGGAGTAGAGTAGAAAAAAAGGACTCTACGGTTTGTAGAGTCCTGAGCTGCTCATTACTTCTTAGGTATTATCCTTATTTTGAAACTTAGCAGTATTATGATTTGTGCAGGAATTCCAATCACAAAGAGAAGCCACCAGTTATAGTGTATAAGTGTGAGGTATATAGCGGCGATAATACTCCAAACGAGTAAAGATATAAATAAAGCTTTAGTCTTTGTCTTGCTCCATACGGAGGTCAAAGCAAGCATTTCAATGAGTGAAACAGGTAAAGCATATATAAACACAAGCCATTGCGGCGAACCGAGAAACCATAATATGGCAAAGATGATAATAGCAAGCGTCCATGTACCTATAAAGGAGATGAGCGAGATAATACGGCGGTCAAACCGATGGCGCTTGACGGCTTTTATTTCTTTTTCATCGTGTTCCTCCAGAAGGTAATCCACCGTCACATTAAAAAGGGCGCTCAGCTTTTTCAAGACATAAGCATCGGGAACTGCCTCGCCGCGTTCCCATTTTGATACAGCCTTATCAGAGTAGCTCAACGCTTCACCTAACTCAAACTGCGTCATCTTGTTGTTCGTGCGAAGATATGAGATGTTTTTAGAAACAATATATTTTAAGTCGTCCACAGGCGCCCCTCAGTTCATCTTTCAGTTTTCTCAGTGTTTTTCAGTCCAAATGGATATTATTCTCTAAAGCATGAAAAGTCAATACTTTATGCCACTTGAATTATTACTTTATGCCACTTGGGTTATTAAGGACGCTGTTAAAGACGCTGATATGACTGATAATACAGGGAACCGGATCATGTCATGAACGCGCTGATAAAAAAGGGAACGGATGGCCCGTTCCTTTGTTTTTATATGAAAAAAAAGTCTTGACAAATGCTTATTTTGTGGTAGAATTAATAGTTGTGTGCAAAACATGATTAGTTCCCGACACTGCCACCGGTGGTATTGTATCACCGACAAGTGCAGTTGTCAACATTTTTATTCAAAACATCACAACAGAACCGTGAGTATCGAAATATCACAGGAATACGCATGACAGCTTTTACTACAGATCACAACAATATGAATTGCAGGAGTGAAGCAGATGCCAAAAGACGTGATGTGCGGCAGAACGTTGCGCAAAAGTTATGCAAAAACCGAAGAGATCCAGGAGATGCCCAACCTTCTGGAGGTCCAAAAGCATTCATACAAATGGTTCCTTGACACGGGCCTGCGGGAAGTATTCCGGGACGTCACCGCAATAACCGACCACACGGGTAATCTCGAGTTGACATTCATTGATTACAATATGAATGAAAACCCGAAGTACTCGGTCGAGGAATGCAAAGCAAGGGACGCCACTTACGCTGCGCCTATCAAGGTCAGCGTACGTTTGCGTAACAAAGAAACGGAAGAAATAAAAGAACAGGAAATCTTCATGGGGGATTTCCCGATCATGACAAACGCGGGAACGTTTATAATCAACGGGGCGGAGCGGGTAGTCGTTTCGCAGATAATTCGTTCGCCGAGCGCATACTTCGAGAAGAAGACAGATATAAAAACAGACGTAACGGTCTATGCGGCGACCCTTATACCATACCGCGGAGCCTGGCTCGAATATGAGACGGACGCATCCGACGGTTTTTACGTTCGCGTGGATAAGAACAGAAAGCTGCCTGTCACCTGGCTCCTGCGCGCCGTAGGCCGGCCGAACGAGAACGCGTATTCGTGGCTTTCCGCCGAAGGCGCTTCGATGGGCGCAGAGACTAACGAGCAGCTCAAGGAAATATTCGGCGACGACGAGCGTATAATGGCGACCATCGAGAGGGATACTTGCAGGACCTGCGAGGAAGCACTGATCGAGCTTTACAAGAGGCTCCGTCCGGGGGACCCGCCGACAGTCGACAGCGCCCAGACGCTCCTCAACAATCTTTTCTTCGACTCGCGCCGCTACGATATATCCACGGTGGGCCGCTATAAGTTCAATAAAAAACTCGCTATCTGGGCGAGGCTTGCAGGGCAGACATTAGCAAAGCCTGTGGCCGACCCGCTGACAGGCGAGATAATCGCCGAAGCAGGGGAATGCCTGACGCGTGAACGCGCCGAGGAGCTTGACGCGCTCGGGGTCAACGATGTGTACATACATGCAGACGGCCGCGATATAAAAGTCTTTTCAAACGGTATGGTCAGGATGAACGGTTTCGTGGACTTCGATCCGGAAGCCGAGTTCGGGATCAAGGAAAGGGTGCGCTTCATCATCCTGCGCGGCCTTCTGGAAAAGTTCAGCGGCGAAGAACTGAAAGACGCGATCCGCGACAACATCGACCTGTTGATCCCCAAGCATCTCATCCCAGACGATATTTTCGCTTCCGTAAACTATCTAAACTGCGTGGCTCACGGAGTGGGCGAGGACGACGACATCGACCACCTCGGCAACCGCCGCATGAGAAGCGTGGGCGAGCTGCTGCAAAACCAGTTCCGCGTTGGTTTTTCACGAATGGAACGCGTTATACGAGAGCGCATGACTTTGCAGGACCTCGATATCATAACGCCTCAATCGCTAATAAATATCAGACCCGTGACAGCCGCCATCAAGGAGTTCTTCGGATCGTCGCCGTTATCTCAGTTCATGGATCAGACGAATCCGCTTGCGGAACTCACGCACAAACGGCGCTTGTCAGCGCTTGGCCCGGGAGGCCTGTCACGCGAGCGCGCGAGTTTCGACGTCAGGGACGTACATTACAGCCACTACGGCAGAATGTGCCCCATCGAGACCCCGGAAGGACCGAACATCGGCCTCATATCCTATCTGGCATCTTACGCGCGCGTCAATGAATATGGCTTCATGATAGCCCCGTTCCGCAGAGTCGACAAGGAGACGCAGCGTGTGACGGAGGATGTAGTGTACCTTACCGCGGACATGGAGGACCAGTACATCATAGCGCAGGCGACCGAGCCGGTCGACGAGAATGGCTGCCTGCTCAACGAACGTATAACCTGCCGCCATCGCGACGAGATACTTGAAGTGAGCCGCGACAGGATCGATTTCGTAGACGTATCCCCGAGTATGATGGTGTCGATAGCAACGGCCATGATACCTTTCCTCGAAAACGACGACGCCAACCGCGCACTGATGGGCGCGAACATGCAGCGCCAGGCGGTTCCGCTGCTCGTTTCGGAAGCGCCGATCGTCGCTACAGGTATCGAGCATAAATGCGCGGTCGACTCCACGGTGGTGCTCGCAGCCAGTGACAGCGGGACGGTCACCTATGTTTCTTCGACCCGCATTTCGATAAACTACGACACTCTTGGTCCAAAAGACCATACGCTGACGAAGTTCGCGCGAAGCAATCAGGGCACTTGCACAAACCAGCGTCCGATCGTCTCCGTCGGCGAGCACGTCAATAAGGACGATATCATAGCGGACGGCCCTTCCACATGCGAAGGCGAGATATCTCTGGGTAAGAATATCCTTGTCGGATTCATGACTTGGGAGGGATATAACTACGAGGACGCTATACTAATAAATGAACGGCTCGCGATGGACGACGTTTTTACGTCCATACACATTGAAGAGCATGAAACCGACGCGCGCGACACTAAACTCGGACCCGAGGAGATAACGCGCGATATTCCCGGCGTCGGCGAGGATGCGCTGCGTTACCTTGACGAGCGGGGGATAATATGCGTCGGCGCCGAAGTGCAGGCGGGGGATATCCTGGTTGGAAAGGTCACGCCAAAGGGTGAAACCGACCTGACTGCGGAAGAGCGGCTCCTAAGAGCCATATTTGGAGAAAAAGCACGCGAAGTCAGGGATACTTCATTGAAGGTCCCGCACGGAGAGAGCGGTATAGTCGTCGACGTCAAGGTGTTCACGCGTGAAAACGGCGACGAACTCAGCCCCGGCGTCAATATGGTCGTGCGCTGCTACATCGCACATAAAAGAAAGATAAGCGTAGGCGACAAAATGGCGGGCCGGCACGGAAACAAGGGCGTCGTATCGCGGATACTGCCCCAGGAAGATATGCCGTACCTGCCAAACGGCACGCCGCTCGACATAGTCCTCAACCCGCTGGGCGTCCCGTCCCGAATGAACATAGGGCAAGTGCTGGAAGTCCACCTTGGCTATGCAGCCAAGACCCTGGGCTGGAAAGTCGCGACCCCGATTTTTAACGGCGCGAACGAGTATGACATATGGGATACCCTCAAGTTCGCAGGGTTGCGCGAAGACGGCAAGAGCGTCCTGTTCGACGGACGCACCGGAGAGCAGTTTGACAGCCCGGTGACCGTCGGCTATGTTTACTTCCTCAAGCTGCATCACCTCGTTGACGATAAGATCCACGCGCGCTCGACCGGCCCTTACAGCCTCGTCACGCAACAGCCTCTCGGAGGCAAGGCCCAGTTCGGTGGACAGCGTTTCGGCGAAATGGAGGTGTGGGCGCTTGAAGCCTATGGCGCGGCATATACGCTCCAGGAGATCCTGACCGTCAAGTCCGACGACGTCACCGGAAGGGTCAGGACATACGAGGCAATAGTAAAAGGCCACAACATCCCAAAACCGGGCGTCCCAGAGTCGTTCAAGGTACTTGTAAAGGAACTGCAATCGCTCTGTCTCGACGTGCGGGTCCTGGACGAGAACGGGAGAAAGATAGAGCTGCAGGGCGAGGACGGCGACGATACAAGCGAGAACATGCGCGACCGGAGCTACTACAACAGCAGCGACGAAGAGTTTTCCTCCAGCGGGTTTCAAATCGACGAGATCGATTCAGATGACTTCGACGACGATTTGGGGGACGACGAGGAAAGCGATATTGAGGGCAGCGACGATTACGAGAGCTTATTCGATTATGAAGAGGAAACCGAAGACAATTTTAGTGAAAAGGAGGAGGACGAATAATGAGCTTCTTACCTTTCGACGCTATGCAGATAGGGCTGGCCTCGCCCGACATGATACGCAGTTGGTCATATGGGGAGGTCAAAAAGCCCGAAACTATTAACTACAGGACGCTTAAGCCCGAGCGGGACGGACTCTTTTGCGAAAAAATATTCGGCCCGACCAAGGACTGGGAGTGCCATTGCGGAAAATTTAAGAAAATAAGATATAAAGGTAAAATATGCGACAGATGCGGCGTCGAAGTCACAAAATCCAACGTGCGCCGCGAGAGGATGGGCCATATCGAACTTGCCGCGCCCGTCTCGCACATTTGGTACTTTAAAGGCATCCCGTCGAGAATGGGCCTGCTGCTGGATCTTACGCCAAGGATCCTGGAAAAAGTTTTGTACTTTGCGACGTATATCGTAATAGACCCGGGCGACACGCCGCTGCGCAAGAACCAGATCCTCACCGAAAAAGAATACCGCGAAATGCGCGAGAAATATGAAGACGATTTCAGGGCAGGCATGGGCGCGGAGGCGATCCGCGATCTGCTGGCCGATATCGACATCGTAAAATTCTCGGAGCAGCTTAAAGGCGAAGTGCGCGAGACTACAGGCCAGAAAAAGGCAAAGCTTGTCAAAAGGCTGGAAGTCGTCGAAGCGTTCCGCTTGTCCGGCAATGACCCTACCTGGATGATAATCGAAGTCCTGCCGGTCATCCCGCCTGAGATACGCCCGATGGTGCAGCTAGACGGCGGACGTTTCGCAACATCCGACCTTAACGATCTGTACCGCCGCGTGATAAACAGGAACAACAGGCTAAAGCGCCTCATGCAGCTTCACGCGCCCGATATCATTGTCAGAAATGAAAAGAGGATGCTTCAGGAGGCTGTCGACGCGCTGATAGACAACGGCAGGCGCGGGAGGGCAGTCACCGGCGCCAACTCGCGCGCTTTGAAGTCACTGTCCGATATGCTCAAAGGCAAGCAGGGCCGTTTCAGGCAGAACCTGCTCGGCAAACGCGTCGACTACTCCGGGCGTTCCGTCATCGTGGTCGGGCCTGACTTGAAGCTTTATCAGTGCGGCGTGCCTAAGGAAATGGCGATCGAACTGTTCCGCCCGTTCGTAATGAAGAAGCTGGTGGAGGATGGAGTTTCAAATAACATAAAATCTGCTAAGAAAATGGTGGACAAAGGCCTTACAGAGGTCTGGGATGCGCTAGAAGTGGTGATAAAGGAACATCCTGTCTTGCTCAACCGCGCCCCGACGCTGCACAGGCTAGGCATCCAGGCTTTTGAGCCTATCCTTGTCGAAGGCCGCGCACTGAAGCTGCACCCGCTCGTATGTACTGCGTATAACGCCGACTTTGACGGGGATCAGATGGCCATACACGTGCCGCTGTCGGCGGAGGCGCAAGCCGAGGCGAGGATACTGATGCTGTCCGCCAACAACCTGCTCCACCCGAAAGACGGGCAGCCCGTGACCGTACCTACGCACGATATGATACTCGGCTCATACTATCTCACATTCCAGCGCGAAGACGAAACGGGCGCGGGGAAGTCATTCGTATCCCCGAACGAGGCGCTGATGGCTTACCAATGCGGCGATGTGGGGATACACGCGCCGATAAATGTCCGTGTTACAAGGATCGACAACGGGGTCGAAAGACAGAAGATCATCACGACTACAGTCGGCAGGATCATATTCAACGAACCGATACCGCAGGATCTGGGGTTCGTCGACAGATCCGACCCGGAGCATGTGTTCGATTACGAGATCAACTTCCGGACCGGTAAAAAAGAACTGGAAAGAATTATCGAGCACTGTATTTCCAAGCATGGTTTCACAAGGTCGGCATCCGTACTTGATAAGATCAAGACCCTCGGGTTTAAATATTCGACGCAGGGCGCCATTACTATCTCGATCGCGGATATGACGGTTCCCGACGCGAAGAGGACGCTCATCAGGCAGACCGAGAAGAAAGTCATCGCCATAGAACAACAGTTCAGGCGCGGCTTTATCACCGACGACGAACGCTACAGGCTTGTCGTGCGCGAGTGGGAAAAGACTACAAAGGACGTGACGGACGCGCTTACAAACACGCTCAGCGAGTATAATCCCGTCTTTATGATGGCAAACTCCGGCGCCCGCGGTAGCATGAATCAAATAAGGCAGCTTGCGGGTATGCGCGGGTTGATGGCAAATACGGCCGGCCGGACGATTGAAATCCCGATAAAGGCCAACTTCCGTGAAGGCCTAACTGTTCTTGAATACTTTGTCTCTTCCAGGGGCGCGCGAAAAGGCCTGGCGGATACAGCCCTCAGAACGGCGGACTCCGGTTACCTCACGCGGCGCCTGGTCGACGTTTCCCAGGACGTGATCGTACGCATACACGACTGCGGTACCCATGACGGCATAATCGCATCAGAGATAGTCGAGAGCGGAAGCATGATAGAGTCTTTCGGCAAGGTCATCCACGGGCGTTATCCGTCGGAAGACATTGTCGACGAAGAGACGGGCGAAGTCCTGTTTGTCAGGGAGCATATGCTCCTTGAGAGCGACGCCGAGATCCTTCAGGCGAGGGGGATACGCTCGGTCAAGATACGCACTGTCATGGATTGCGAAGCGACCAGCGGGATCTGCGCTAAATGTTATGGCATAAACCTTGCAACCGGCGGGACTGTTTCCATAGGCGAAGCAGTAGGCGTCATTGCTGCGCAGTCCATAGGCGAACCCGGAACGCAGCTCACCATGAGGACGTTCCATACGGGAGGCGTCGCCGGCGATGATATTACACAGGGCCTTCCCCGCGTCGAGGAACTGTTCGAGGCGCGCAAACCTAAGAAAATGGCGATACTTTCAGATATAAGCGGCTTGGTCGAGCTTGAGGAAACGAGGAAAAACGCGATCGTCGCCATCACCGTCGTGAACCCCGAAGAGGGCGATACAAAGATTTATCAGACCCCTTACTCCGCGGGTATCAGGGTAAAATCAGGAGAAACGGTAAAGGCCGGCGACAAGCTCACAGACGGCGCGCTCAACCCGCACGACGTTATGCGTATCCTCGGTAAATCGGCTGCGCAGGCTTATCTTATATCAGAAGTCCAGAAGGTTTACCGCCAACAGGGCGTCGATATCAACGACAAGCACATCGAGGTCATTGTGCGTCAAATGATGCGGAAAACGAAGATCGAAGACGGCGGCGACACCGATCTGCTCGCCGGTACCACGATCGATTTGCACGATTTTAAGCTGGCAAACGCCGCGATAACTGCGAGGATCGAAGCCGGTGAAACTGAACTTAAGACGGCGGTATCTATCCCGCTGTTGATGGGGATAACAAAGGCTTCGCTGGCGACGGAATCGTTTTTGTCCGCCGCGTCGTTCCAGGAGACGACAAAGGTGCTGACCGAGGCCGCGATCAAGGGCAAGGTCGACAGGTTGATCGGCCTGAAGGAAAACGTGATAATAGGTAAGCTCGTTCCCGCCGGAAGCGGGTTGGCCCTGTACCGCAGGTTCGACAGCGATATCGACCGGCAGGCGGGCGCATTTTCGGACGTCTCGGCCGCCGCTGACGACGCCGACGACGACGAAGTGGACCTTTCCGTCTTGTTGGGTTCGGGGAACGCACTTTAAGAGCTTTATTAAGTGCCTGCTATTTATATCCAAGCCCGGTTTCCATTAAACGGTTTCCATAAAAAGGTTGACGTTCATCTGTTGTTGTGTTAAAATCACTTTCCGCGTGTTCGATACAGGTTTTTTTCGGATCTTGGTATTTACCTTTGAACCGATCAAAATAACATCCTAAAAAGAAAGGAGGGACATAATGCCGACATTTAACCAATTGGTCAGGAAAGGCCGGGAGACTCAGGCATACAAATCCAATTCCCCGGCGATGCAAAAAGGTTTGAACACTTTGAAGAACAAAGAGACGAACCTGTCCTCGCCCCAGAAGCGCGGTGTGTGCACCGCTGTCAGGACTTCGACGCCTAAGAAACCGAATTCCGCACTCAGAAAAATAGCCCGTATCAGACTGACCAACGGCTACGAGGTCACAGCCTACATACCCGGTGTTGGCCACAACCTGCAGGAACACTCGGTCGTTATGATCCGCGGTGGGCGCGTCAAGGACCTTCCGGGCGTGCGTTACCATATCATACGCGGGACACTCGACACGCAGGGCGTTTCCAACCGCGCGCAGGCACGGTCAAAGTATGGCGCGAAACGACCGAAGGTCAGAAAAGCCAAATAGCTTTTACGTTTATGCGTAAGGCAAAACTCAAGCCTTGCCATGAAGATTTATATAAGTGTAAAGTGCAAAGTCCAGAGCCGCTATGTTCGTATTTGAACCGACAACTCCGCTCTTCACTCTCCGCACTCCACTATATTATTACGCTCTTCATAGCGGGCGCGGACACCGTGCGGCGGCAGCCGGCACGGAGTACCTATGAGATCATTATTTGTGAAGGAGGGAAGTATAGTGCCCAGAAGAGGTAATGTACCTAAACGCGAAGTCTTGCCGGATCCTTTGTATAATTCTATTATGGTCACAAGACTGATAAACAGCATAATGCTGGACGGTAAAAAAGGCGTTGCGCAAAAAATCGTATACGGCGCTTTTGAAATCATCAATAAGAAAACCGGCAAAGAACCGCTTGGCGTTTTTATGGCTGCACTGGAAAACATCATGCCTACGCTCGAAGTCAAAGCCCGCCGTGTCGGCGGCGCGACTTACCAGGTTCCGATCGAAGTCAGGGCGGACAGGCGACAGACTCTCGGATTGCGCTGGCTGACAAACTATGCCAGGGCCCGCAACGAGAAGACAATGAGAGAACGGCTTGCAGGCGAGATACTGGACGCATCGAACAGTGTCGGCGCAGCAGTTAAGAAAAGGGAAGATACACATAAGATGGCGGACTCCAACAGGGCGTTCGCACACTATCGCTGGTAAGGCGGCGCCGCATATATCGCGCCCGCCGACAGCTATCGTTTATGACAAGGGAGATGATTAAATTGTCCGGAGAGCGCTCTCTTGAAAGAACGCGGAATATTGGCATTATGGCCCATATAGACGCGGGAAAGACCACCACGACGGAGCGGATACTGTTTTATACGGGACGCACGTATAAACTCGGTGAAGTCCATGAGGGCGCCGCCACCATGGACTGGATGACCCAGGAACAGGAACGCGGGATCACGATAACGTCCGCAGCGACGACCTGTTTTTGGAACGATCACCGGATCAACATCATCGACACGCCCGGCCACGTCGATTTCACGGTCGAAGTCGAGAGATCGCTCCGCGTGCTGGATGGCTCGGTAGCGGTCATGTGCGCCAAAGGAGGCGTGGAACCGCAATCCGAAACCGTTTGGCGCCAGGCCGACCATTACAATGTCCCCCGGGTCATTTACGTAAATAAAATGGACATCGTAGGCGCCGACTATCATAACGTTATAAAAATGGTTCACGACAGGCTGAAAGCCAACGCAGTCCCCATCCAGCTCCCAATCGGGTCGGAAGCAGAATTCAAAGGTATCATAGACCTTGTGGAGATGAACGCCGACGTATACTACGACGATTTGGGAAAGGATATGAGGGTCGAGGAGATACCCCCGGAAATGCTTCCGCTTGCGGAAGAGTTCAGGCTCAAGCTCCTGGAAGCGGTGTCAGACTTCGACGACGAGATCATGGAAAAGTACCTTGAGGGAGAAGTCGTACCGGTGGAATCCCTCAAAGTGGCGATAAGGAAAGCGACGCTCGCCGTCAAAATGATCCCGGTCGTCTGCGGGACCTCATACAGAAACAAAGGCATTCAAAAGTTGCTCGACGCGATCGTAGACTATCTGCCATCGCCTGTCGACATACCCGATATAACCGGTAAAACCCCGGCAGGGAACATCGATAGCCGGCCTCCGTCAGAGGACGCGCCGTTTTCGGCCCTTGCGTTCAAGATCATGACCGATCCGTATGTCGGTCGGCTGTCATTCTTCAGAGTCTACTCGGGGGTGGCCGAAACCGGTTCGATCGTATACAACTCAACCAAAGGCCACAGGGAACGCCTCGGGCGTATCCTTCAGATGCACGCGAATCACCGCGAGGATATCGAGACCGCTTACACGGGCGATATCGCTGCGGCGGTCGGAATGAAAAACACCACGACAGGCGATACGCTGTGCGACGAGAAAAAACCGATCATACTTGAATCGATGGAGTTCCCCGAGCCGGTCATACGCGTGGCTATCGAGCCTAAGACAAAAGCCGGTCAGGAAAAGATGGGCGTCGCCCTTTCGAAGCTCACCGAGGAAGACCCCACGTTCAAGACATATACAGACAGCGAAACGGGCCAGACGATCATAGCCGGCATGGGCGAGCTTCATCTGGAGATAATCGTCGACAGGCTCACGCGTGAGTTCAAAGTCGAAGCGAACGTCGGAAAGCCGCAGGTTTCATATAAGGAAACGATACTCGGAACAGCAGACGTCGACGTAAGGAATGTAAGGCAAACAGGCGGCAGAGGCCAGTACGGGCATGTGAAGATCATCCTGGAGCCCAACGAGCCCGGAAAAGGTTACGAGTTCATCGACAAAGTCGTCGGCGGATCGATACCCAAAGAGTTTATCCCCGCCGTCAACCAAGGGATACAGGGCGCCATGGCGTCCGGCGTACTTGCCGGGTATCAGGTTGTCGATGTGAAGGTAACGCTGTATGACGGTTCGTTCCACGAAGTGGACTCTTCAGAGCTCGCCTTCAAGATCGCCGGCAGCATGGCATTCAAGGAAGCGATGAACAAGGCCGACCCGGTCCTGCTCGAGCCGCTCATGAAGGTTGTCGTCACGGTCCCCGAAGATTACATGGGCGACGTAATGGGCGACCTGAATGCAAGGCGGGGGCAAATAACCGGGATGGACTCGAGGAGCGGCGCCGCGCAGATCAATGCGATCGTCCCGTTGTCCTCGATGTTCGGATATGCGACCTCGCTGCGTTCATACACCCAGGGCAGAGGGAACTTCGCAATGGAGCCCAGCCACTATGTCGAACTGCCAAAGGCTCTCCAGGAGGAAATCACCGGCGTCGGAAGATGGTAACTTTTTTGGAAAAATAATATTGCAAAACTTTTAAAAATACGGTAGAATACCGCATAATGACGTTGAATATACTATATTTTGAATCGTAAGGAGGATTTCTTAGAAATGGCTAAGCAAAAGTTTGAAAGAAATAAGCCCCACGTAAATATCGGGACAATTGGGCACGTTGACCATGGCAAGACGACGCTGACCGCCGCGATCACAAAGTACCTGAGCTTTCAGGGGAAGGCAAAGTTTGAGTCTTACGACTCGATAGACAAGGCGCCCGAAGAGCGCGAGCGCGGCATCACGATCAACACCGCACACGTCGAGTACGAAACAAACGCGCGCCACTACGCGCACGTTGACTGCCCGGGCCACGCCGACTATATCAAGAACATGATAACAGGCGCCGCGCAGATGGATGGTTCGATACTTGTTATCTCCGCGGCAGACGGCCCGATGGCTCAAACCCGCGAGCACATTCTGCTTGCCCGTCAGGTGGGTGTTCCGGCGATCGTTGTTTTCCTGAACAAAGCCGACCAGGTCGACGACGACGAGCTTCTCGAATTGGTCGAGATGGAAGTCCGCGAGTTGCTCTCGAAGTATGAGTTCCCGGGCGACGATATCCCGATCGTCATCGGAAGCGCCCGCAACGCGCTGGAATCCGAATCAACCGATCTCGACGCTCCCGAGTATGAGTGCATCAAGGAGCTGATGGATCAGGTCGACGCATATATTCCGACGCCCGAACGCAAAGCCGACCTCCCGTTCCTGATGCCTGTCGAAGATACGATGACGATCACCGGGCGCGGCACTGTCGCAACCGGGCGCGTCGAGCGCGGAAGGCTCAACCTGAACGAGAAAGTACAGATCGTCGGGCTTATGGACGAGCCGCGCGAGACGGTCGTCACCGGCATTGAGATGTTCCGCAAGCTGCTCGACTATGCAGAGGCGGGCGACAACATCGGCACGCTGCTCCGCGGCGTTGCGAGAAATCAGATCTGGAGGGGCCAGGTCCTCGCTAAGCCCGGGAGCATCAAGCCGCTCACCAAGTTCAGGGGCCAGGTTTACGTCCTTTCAAAGGACGAGGGCGGCCGCCACACGCCGTTCTTCAACAACTACCGTCCGCAGTTTTATTTCCGTACAACAGACGTTACGGGCGTCATAACGCTCCCGGCAGGCGTCGAGATGTGTATGCCTGGGGATAACGTTGAGATGGATGTTGAGCTGATAACACCGATAGCCATAGAAAACGGTCTCCGTTTTGCTATCCGTGAAGGCGGGCGCACAGTCGGTTCCGGCGTCGTTATCTCGATCGACGATTAGTCGTGGCACAGACGAGCAACCACAGGTAAATAACAGACAGACGCAGGGGCGGTATGAGTACTTGTCCCTGCGTAGGTTTGTGTTTTTTCGAAAAGCGGAGAGTGAAAAGTGGAGCTGTTCAGGCTTGATAAAATAATCGCCGATTCCGGATCCTACTCCAGAAGCGAAGCGTCCGCGCTTATTAAAAGCGGTCGCGTCACTGTCGCGGGCAAGCCTGCTGCTTCCGGGGCGGAGAAGTTTGACCCTTTGTCGGAGCAGGTTTACGTCGATGGAACGCTGTTGGAGTATCGCAGGTTCAGGTATTTGATGCTCAACAAACCGAAAGGATATGTTTCCTCAACGGCTGACAGGCGGGAGAAAACAGTTATGGAGCTGCTGGACGCCAAGTACGAAAAACTCGGGCTCTTTCCGGCAGGGAGGCTGGATAAGGACGCCGAAGGGCTGCTGCTGCTGACAAACGACGGCGCTCTCGCGCACGATATCACCTCGCCGGTCAAAAAAGTGAACAAATGTTATTTTGTGGAAATTGACGGTAGTATAACTTCCGAGGATATTGCAAAGTTTTCCGGGGGCATAGTTTTAGGAGACGGAACTATATGCATGTCTGCTCAACTGGAGCCGGCGCCCGGGGGCGCGTTTGTGACGCTCAAAGAAGGCAAATACCATCAAGTAAAAAGGATGATGTCCGCGCTCGGGAAGCCCGTAATATCCCTAAGGCGCGTCTCAATCGGAAATTTGCTGCTTGACGACGCCCTTTTACCGGGCGAATATCGAGAATTGACTGACGAAATCAGTCTTATTTTCGCTCAGGATCCCGCGTAAAAATATCATGATCCTTAACAAAACCAATAATTGTACGCGCTGGACGCACATATAGTGCCTATACGGGAACAATAATCACAAATATTAAAAAATAATTTACAGAAAGTAACGAATTTACTATTGAATTTTACACGGATTTGATGTATTATGTAAAATGTATATGGTAAAAATGACAAAGGCGCGGGGAGGGGACATTGTGTCGAGTAGGATATTCCAGAGCGTAATTATCCAAATGAAAGATGCGACGCCAAGGCTTATAGGGGTGGCCGATCCGGACGGCACTGTAATCGCAAGCAGTGACTTATCTCTTATAGGCTCAAACATCGGATCTTTACAGTTTCTGAGCGATGAAGGCGGTGAGACTATTACGAAAAGCGGAGGGAGGACTTTCAAGGCGCTCGGCGTGGGTACGAGCGACGACTACTCCGTTTTTGCCGAAGGGGAGGACGACCTTGCAAAAACAGTTTGCATAATGGCTTCCATCGCAATAAATGAAGCTGGGATATACTTTGAGGAAAACCATGATAAACGGGCGTTTGTCAAAAACATCATAACGGAGAATATCTTGCCCGGGGATATTTTCGTCCGCGCCAAAGAACTCAGGTTCGCCACCGACGTAACCAGGGGCGTGCTGGTCATCAGGCACAGTATGGCTATGGACTTGTCCGCCGTAGAGCTGCTGCAGGACGCTTTCCCGGACAAACAGCATGATTTTGTGATTTCCGTCAGCAACACCGATATTGCCCTGGTCAAGGAGATGCCACTGTCAGGCAGCCTGAAGTACCTTGAGAACCTCGCCGAAATGATCGAGCAAAAGCTCGACAACGAACTGTCGATAAAGACGGTGATCGGCATCGGCACACCGGCGCGCAACTTACGGGAACTCGCGGACAGATATAAAGAAGCGTTGATTTCGATCGACGTCGGTAAGGTTTTTGAAGCGGATAAGACGATAATCAACTACGAAAGCCTTGGGATAGGCAGGTTGATATATCAGCTTCCGACGACTCTTTGCGAAATATTCCTTTCCGAAGTCTTCCAGATGAATCCAATCGAAGCCCTGGACGCCGAGACCCTGTTCACGATAGACAAATTTTTCGAGAACAGCCTGAATGTCTCGGAGACCTCGAGAAAACTTTTCGTCCACAGGAACACGCTGGTGTACAGGTTGGAGAAGATAAAAAAGATCACCGGCCTCGATCTGCGTGAATTTGACCATGCGATAGTTTTCAAAGTCGCGCTTATGGTGAAGAAGTATCTGGTTTCACAGGAGTCGAAGTATTAATGATTAAAATGACCGACGTATTCAAGGTCTATGCCAACGGAACCAAGGCTCTCAAAGGCGTGACCTTTACGCTTGAAAAAGGCGAATACGCTTTTTTAGTCGGCCCGTCCGGTTCCGGAAAATCGACGATAATAAAACTGCTGACCGGCGAAGTGGCGCCGACGGACGGTAAGGTCATCGTTAACGGGTACGATATGGAAAAGATCAGGCTGCGAAAGCTGCCATATCTCAGGCGTACCATTGGCGTGATATTTCAGGATTTCCGTCTTATCGACGAGAAATCTGTTTACGAAAACGTCTCTTTCGCAATGCGGGTCGTGGGCGCGTCAAATAAGGAAATACGCAGCCGCGTCCCCTATGTGCTCGAACTGGTCGGGCTCGAAGCCAAAGTGAAAGCAAAGCCGCCCGAACTGTCCGGCGGCGAACAGCAGAGGGTCGCCATCGCCAGAGCCCTTGTCAACAATCCGTCGCTTATTGTCGCCGACGAACCGACAGGCAACCTGGATCCGGCGCGGAGCCTTGAAATCATTATGCTGCTGCAAAAAATCAATGAGCTGGGTACGACTGTACTGGTCGTGACGCACGAGAAACCGCTCGTTGACAGATTTTCGAGGCGCGTCATCGCAATCGACGGAGGACGGATAATCAGCGACGGAATGGATGGGTATTACAACTATGAAGTTGAGTAGGAACCGTTTCGGTTATTATATAAAAGAAGGCGTCACCAGTATTTTTACGCACGGCCTCATGTCCTTTGCGTCAATATGCATTATTGCCGCGTTCCTTGTAATAATGGGCGCCTTTATTCTTCTTGCGGTGAATATCAACGACATTATAGGCGACCTGGAGAACGAAAACATCATACTTGCCTACGTTGACGAGAACCTTTCGGAAGGCGACGCCCGCGCCCTCGGCCCTACGCTTGACCGTATACCAAATGTGAGTACCGTGAAGTTTATCACCCGTGAACAGGCCCTGTTTTCCTTTATAGGCAGATATGAAGACACCGAGCGGTATATCAACGTCGAAGCGTCCTGGTTCCGGCACAGGTACGCCATCTATGTGGACGACGTCGCGCTCATTGCTGAAACGGTGAGGGACCTTAAAGAGGTATACGGAGTCGAAAGGGTGAACGCAAACCTCAGTATTGCCCGGGGACTGGTGAGCGTCCGCAACATTGTAAGCGGGGTATCTGTGGTGATCGTCGCGGTACTGCTCGCTATATCCGTCTTCATCATGTCCAACACAATAAAGCTGGCGACTTATGAGCGCCGGGAGGAAATCGCCATAATGAAAGTGGTCGGCGCGACAAACTCGTTCATTCGTTGGCCATTCATTTATGAAGGGTTCATACTGGGGGTCACAGGATCGATGTCGGCGTTTGCGGCCATATGGGCCCTGCACAGGCTCATTTCCGACAAAATGATGGCGTCCGTAACGGGGTTTCTGACCCTTGTACCATTTTCGAGTACTTCTCTGCCGATCTTCGTGCTCTTCGCCGCCATCGGTTTCGGCGTGGGCGTTGGGGGGAGCGGGATGGCGCTCAATAAATATCTGAAAGTATAAAACCATATCAGGCTTAGTCCTGATGCGGTTTGGGTATCCTGTTTCTATAATTCTGCGAGGTGTTACACGATTATGAAAAATAGACTGGTTGCCAAGATCATTGCCGTCGTGCTTGCTATA
>Ga0123353_10003366_pt1 | contig 20191 bp, 16 predicted proteins | sample TergutLab28metaG_3_FD_92763 | JGI IMG/M metagenome (GOLD analysis project Ga0123353, IMG submission 92763) | Labiotermes labralis P3 segment gut microbial communities from Petit-Saut dam, French Guiana - Lab288 P3 | ecosystem: Host-associated > Arthropoda: Insects > Digestive system > Gut ... | reverse complement strand
GGCGCGGAATGCGAGGGAACTGACGCGGCGCAAGGGGTTTTTGGAATCCACAACATTGCCGGGGAAATTGGCGGACTGTACCGAGCGCGATCCGGAGTTATGCGAGATTTACATTGTCGAGGGGAACAGCGCGGGCGGCACGGCAAAGCAGGGTCGTGACCGTGGCTTTCAGGCGATTTTGCCCTTACGCGGCAAGATTTTGAACGTGGAAAAATCGCGTCTTGCCAAGGTTTTGGAAAATAACGAAATAAAATCAATGATTACCGCCTTCGGGTGCGGCATAGGCGACGACTTCGACGACAAAAAATTAAGATACAACAGGATTATTATCATGACCGACGCGGACGTGGACGGCAGCCATATCCGCATACTTTTGCTTACGTTTTTCTTCCGTTATATGAAGCCCTTGATTGAAAAAGGGCACGTTTATATCGCGCAGCCCCCCCTATACAAGGTGGCGAAGGGGCAGAAGGAGCATTATTGCTATAACGACAAGCAGCTGAATGAATTATTGGACAGTCTTGGGCGCAAGGGCACGGAGGTACAGCGGTACAAGGGCCTTGGCGAGATGAACGCCGACCAGCTTTGGGCAACCACCATGAACCCCGAAAACAGGACTTTGCTGTCCGTGAGTTTAGAGGACGCCTTCGAGGCGGACGAGACTTTTTCGATACTGATGGGGGATTTGCCGGAGTTAAGGCGCAAGTTTATCGAGGAGAACGCGAAGCTGGTGACAGAACTTGATATATAATTATTTTGTCCTACGACCGAAGGGAGCAAGACCGCGAACGCTCCTTGACAGGATTTTATTTCGACCGAAGTAAGAGCAAGCATCCCCCATTTTTGTCCTACGACCGAAGGGAGCAAGACCGCGAATACTTCCATGACAGGGTCTTATTTCGACCAAAGTGCCGCAAGGCACGGAGTGGAGAAATCTATTCCGCTTAAAAAGGACGGGCATTATGTACAGCGTTTATATTATTACAAATAAAGCCCACACCGTGTTGTACATCGGCATGACAAACGACATCGACCGCAGAATATACGAACACAAAAATCATGCCGTGCCAAGCTTTTCTGACAAATATAATTTGGGAAAATTGATCTATGTTGAATCAACGCCTTATGTAAACAACGCGATAGCCCGCGAAAAACAACTCAAAAGGTGGTCAAGGGCAAAAAAAGAAGCCCTGATAAACGAGCTTAATCCCCAGTGGCTTGACTTGTCAGAGGAATGAACAACGCACCGAAAGCTCTAATTATTTTGTCATTTCGACCGAAGTGAGCGAAGCGAACGAAGTGGAGAAATCTATTCTGCTTTTACGGGAAGTAACGAATTTGTATAAAATAAGGTGGAGATCTCTCCACTGCGCGCCTTGCGGCGCTCCGGTCGAGATGACAAAAAAAAGAGGGGCGCGGGTCGAGAAGACAAAAGAGTAACGGGTGCACGGGTCGAGAAGACAAAAGAGTAACGGATGCACGGATTGAGAGGAAGATAATGATTATGAGTAGACATTTTAATTTTTTGTCATTTCGACCGAAGTGAGCGTTAGCGTTGTTGTGTTTTGAGGTACTTGGTAAGCGAACGAAGTGGAGAAATCTATTCCGCTTGACAGGAAGTAACGTTTGTGACAAAAGCAGATAAGGCAGAGATCTCTCCACTGCGCTCCGCTCGCCTCTCCAAACCTTGCAAATAATCCATAAACGGTTTGAGGCTCGCTTCGCTACGGTCGAGATGACAAAAAAAAAGGGGGTACGTATGAAAAGTTTTTTTGAAAAATTAGCGGCTGAAAAGGTGAATTTTACAGAACAGGTTGCTATAATTGAAAACTTACTTGATCGTAGCGGTCATTATCATATTAGTTCGAGACGTAGGATTGAAACAAATTATTTGCGATTTGGTGACAAAATCAGAAATACTACTGCCAATTTTGATGCGTTAATCAATAAAACAGGGGTTATAAACAAGATAAATCTTAGCGATTATGAATTTAAAGATGCCGGGCGATGTGGTTATGGAGGCAATGATTATTTATTATTTGAGGACTATAAACACTATTGTGAGTGTGTGTTTAGTGTAATTTCGGAATGCGGTAAATTTGATATGCATTTTAACGATTATTCGGACGTAATGGAAATAGCAAACGCTATTACTGATAACATCATAACCGTTGTAGAAAAATTAAATCATTCTATAAAGTACATCGATGGCATTTTCGTAATTGTCGAGGATAATTACGAAGTCACGCAAGCGGCAGAAATTATTGGCGATAGATACGAGTTAGGTGAGCAATTATATTTGTTTCACCACCATTCTTTGAAAATGAACCTAAATAAAAAATCAGATATTCTTTGCCGATTATATAAGTATTTTGAAGGAATTCGAGATTTACTTAAAGAAAACGATTTGTCAAAACTTGCGAATAATATCGGTTTGTTATCGGAAAAAACCGATACACGTCACGCCCCGAATGAAAAAGAAGCGAAAATTATAGACGGCAAAACAAGCGAGGAAATGCAAGAAATATATGATACTACTTTCTCGTTGTATCTTAAAGCAATCATTCATGCCGATTATATCACCAACAACAAGATGAATGTTGAAAAATGGGTAAGGGAATTTTCAGGAACAAATTAGACAATCATTCAAACATCACGGAGGACAACAACCATGGCCGATAAAAAGAAAAAGCTGCCCGGCAGCGGCGGAATCGTGGACAACACCACATACAAAAAGGTACTTGTCGAAAACGAATTAAAGACCAGCTTTATCGCCTACGCGATGGCGGTCAACGTTTCGCGCGCCATTCCCGACGTGCGAGATGGGCTCAAGCCCGTCCACCGCCGCATTCTGTACAGTATGGGCGAGATGAACTTGACCGCCGACAAGCCGTACCGCAAGTGCGCGCGCATAGTGGGCGACGTCATGGGCAAGTACCACCCGCACGGCGACTCCTCAGTCTATTCCGCGTTGGTGCGCTTTGCGCAGGATTTTTCCATGCGTATGCCGCTTTCGGACGGCCACGGCAACTTCGGTTCGGTGGACGGCGACCCGCCCGCAGCTATGCGTTATACCGAGGCGCGCCTATCCAAAATCGCGGCGGAAATGCTGAAGGACATCGACAAGGAGACCGTCGACTGGTACCCCAACTTTGACGATACCCTGCAACAGCCCGTGGTTTTGCCCGCCCGCTTCCCCAACCTTCTGGTCAACGGCTCGGACGGTATCGCGGTGGGCATGGCGACAAATATCCCGCCGCACAACCTCTTTGAAGTGATCGAGGGGGTCAAAGCGCTTATAGAAGACCCCGAAATCTCTATCGACGACCTGATGAAGCATATTCCCGCGCCCGACTTCCCCACCGGCGGCATAATTTTGGGGCGGGCTGGGGTACGACAGGCTTACCGCACGGGGAGGGGCGGCATAGTTGTCCGCGCCAAGTGCGACATTCAGGAGGAAAACGGGCGGCAAAGGGTTGTCGTCACAGAACTGCCCTACCAAGTCAACAAGGCGGAACTAATAAAAAAGATTGCCGATTTGGTCAAGGAAAAGAAGGTGGATGGGATTTCCGATATACGCGAGGAGTCCGACCGCGACGGTATGCGCGTGGTAATCGAGATTAAGCGCGACGCGCAAGCGCAGGTTGTACTCAATACCTTATACAAGCACACGGAATTACAGTCCTCGGGCGGCATTATTATGCTTGCCTTAGTGGACGGCGAGCCCAAAATCCTTAATTTAAAAGAAATGCTTGTTTATTACCTCGCTCACCAGAAGGACGTGATTGTGCGGCGGACGCGCTTCGACCTTGAAAAAAGCGAGAAGCGCGCGCACATATTGGAGGGGTTGGTAATCGCGCAGGAAAACATAGACCGCGTGATAGAGATAATCAAAACCAGTCGGGATAGATATGAGGCGGGCGAAAGGCTTGAGGCGGAGTTTTTATTAAGTACCGAGCAAGCCAACGCCATTTTGGACATGAAATTGGCGCGTTTGACCTCTTTGGAAGTAGAAAGCTTGCACAAGGAACGCGACGAATTATTGGCGCTTATCGCGGATTTTAAGGATATTTTGGCAAAGCCGGAGCGGGTTTTGGCGATAATAATCAAGGATTTGGACGACATAGCGGCGCGGTACGTTTCTCCCCGCCGTACCGAAATCCAGGTGGATTACAACGAATTGCTGATAGGCGATTTGATTGACAAAGAGGACGTCGTGATTTCTATGACCCACTACGGGTACATCAAGCGTCTGCCCGTCGTCGAGTACAAAACGCAGCACCGCGGCGGCAAGGGGGTGACGGCGCACAAGCCCAAGGAGGAGGACTTTGTAGAGAATATGTTCGTCACCTGCACGCACAACGACCTGCTGTACTTTACCAATCGCGGCAAGGTGTACTGCACAAAGGCTTACGAGGTGCCCGAAGCCGAAAAGACGACGCGGGGACGGGCGATAGTCAACCTTTTGCAGCTTGAGGAAGGCGAAAAGGTGGGGGCGATTATACCCTTGGAGGAGGACCAGGACGGGTACTTGATGATGGCGACAAAGATGGGGTTGGTCAAGAAAACCGCTTTAAGCGAATTTAGTTCGATAAGGAAGGGCGGGAAAATCGCGATAAGCCTATTGGAAGGCGACGAGCTGATTTCCGTACAGCTGACAAACGGGCGGGACGAGATTATTTTGGCGTCGTCGCTTGGCAAGTGTATTCGTTTTTCGGAGGAAGACGTGCGCGTTATGGGCCGCACGGCGCAGGGGGTCAAGAGTATACGCCTATCCAAGACGGGCGACGAGGTTGTGGACATGGTGGTCGTCAAGCCGGGCTGCGAGGCGCTTACCGTGTCGGCTAACGGGTACGGGAAAAGAAGTGATATAAATGATTATAGGATTCAGTCGAGGGCGGGCAAGGGCATTAAGGCGGGCATATTTAATGAGAAGACAGGGCCGCTTGTCAATTTGAAACAAGTCAAGAAAGGCGAGGACGTGATGGTTATCGCCGACAACGGCACGATTATCCGTATGCGCAGCGGCGAAATCCCCCGTATCGGCCGCGACACCCAAGGGGTCAGGATTATGAAAATGCGCGGCGAGGGCAGCGTGGTGTGCGTGGCCATTGCGCAGCCCTTGGAGAATGGGGACGATGGGGAAGGCTGAGGAGAGGAGCAGGAAAATTAATGCACAACGCTTGGTGCGTGGCGCTTGGTGAAAGCTAATCAATAATGTCATCCTTAATTTTCAGTGTCATCCTGAGCGAAGCGAAGGATCTGTTCCTTTTTCAAGCAGTTGAGATTCTTCGCTTCGCATTAGAAATGACATTTTTTTAAAAGGGCCTTTCACTGATCCCTGACCCCTACCCCTAAAAATCCTTGTCCTTTTTTTAAAAACCCCCTCTCAAAGCGCTTGCTTTTATGTTTTCTTTGTGTTACAATACGGATAATTCCAAATAAAAATTTTTAGGAGGTACATTTTTTATGGCAAAAAAGGGCAAAGACTATTTCGGGTTAGGACGCATCGTCAGCATTATTTTGGCGATTATCCTGCCGACATCGTGGATATGCGGAGCACTCACGAGGATTTTTGAAGGCAAAATCATTGCTGGAATTCTCCGTTTCATTTTCGGTTGGAACATCGTTTGGCTTCTCGACCTAATTTTCATGATCCTCAAAGGCAGGATTCTACGGGTTCTGAACATCTAAAACGCGAACCTGCAAAAAACAAAAATTTACACAAAAAAAACGCCGTGGCAATACGTCACGGCGTTTTTTATGTAGTGTTTCTAAGGTTTTTGGCTCCTCGAATAGTTTTTGAGTTATGTGCCGTTGGTTTTTATGCCATTCCTAACGCGAAGCGAAGGATCTTGAAGAAGCTCACTTATTCCAACCCTCGGATAAGTCCTCCCATTTTGGGTTGACAGACGCCACCAAATCGTCTTTTCGTTTTCTAAGCCGGCCTTTCAGTTGTTTTTCCCACTGTATCGCGTCATTGACATTCGCTGAACTGTCAAAATAGACTAACTTATTCACATTGTATTTTTTTGTAAAGCCGTCCACAAGCTTATTCTTGTGTTCGTACATTCTGCGTTCAAGATCGTTCGTCATACCGATGTACAATACCTTGTTGTTCCAGTTTGTCAGAATGTATACATAGTACATTGCGGTTTCCTCTAATGAGATCCGTCGTTCAAAGATCCTTCGCTTCGCTCAGGATGACAGCATTATATTCACACGCACACAAAAACCGCTGACTAACCACTGTCACCAGCCCCCGGTCCCTAAATCCCAATCAGCGCGTTAAGCTGCTCTAAGCTGTGCAGTCCCGCCGCCTTTTTTACCAATTTCCCGTTTTCAAATACGACAAGGGTGGGGATGCTGACGACCCCAAACCTTTGCGCAAGGGCGGGGTAATCGTCCACATTGACCTTGCATACTTTGACCTTAGTATGGTCGAGTTTGTCCAAAATCGGTGCCTGCGCCCTGCACGGGCCGCACCATACCGCCCAAAAGTCCACTAAAACCCTGCCTTCGGCTGTTTCGGTGTTAAAATTGTTTTCGTTAAGCTCTATAGCCATTTTTACGCTCCTTTAGCATTTTTATTTATTGTTTTTTGTAGTATCTGTACAAAAAGCCGTTATTATTTAGTGTTCAATGCTCAATGCTTAATGCGCAATGATAGTCAAATTCATTAATTAAATATATCCTTTATTGAGCATTAAGCATCGCGCATTATTTTACCCGTTTGCCAACCGTATAAACGCTTCCTTATACACCTCTGCCGCCGCAAAAAAGTCCTCCAAAGGCATACATTCGTTCGGTTTATGTATGTTTGTGACCACTCCGGGGAAAGTGGGCCCGAAAGCTACGGCATTGGGAATTGTCCGCGCATACGTCCCCCCGCCGCTCCTGTGGCAGTACACATCCAATCCCGTCACGTCCTTGTATACGCCCAATAATGTAGTGATAAGGCGGCTGTTTTTGCTCACAAATAAATTGGGCGAGAACCTCACGTCCTCTAACTTGCTTCTTGCGGGCAGGGCGGCTAAAATCTTCTTTTTCACGTCCTCGTGGTTGTTGGTGATGTTAAGGCGAATATCCAAGGAAAAGCTAAGCGTTTTGTCGTCCACCTCAATTACGCCCATGCTTATCGTGGTGTCGCCGCTTTCCTCGTCCGACTTATAAATTCCCAGTTTTTCCGCAGATTTAACGGTGCAAAAATACGCGCATAAGTTTTCGACAAGCGGGGAATCTCCGGCAGGCCCGTTTAAGAAGGAAAATAGCTTCCATACCGCATTGTCCGCCTTGTGCGGAGCCATGGCGTGACCGCTTTTGCCGCGTGCCTCTATTGTAATCAATTCGCCGCCATCCCTTATGGTATAATCCTCGATACGATGACCGCCCGCCAAAATCGCCCCTACAATTTCGGAATTTGTGAATACGCACTCCGCTATTTTATTGCCGCATATCGCCTTTAGTTTTTGTCCAAACGGACTGTCCGCGAAAATACTTATGCTTGCGCGGTCGGGAATGACATTAAAGCTCTCCCCGCCGCCGATGCTGGCAATATTGTCCTTGAAAAATTTGTCCAAGGGGACACGCGCTTTTAGGTGCAAAATGCCCTTTTCGCTGTTGATGAGCGGGAAATCCGCGTCGGGTACAAAGCTTGCGGCGGGAATCTCGCAATGCTCCACGTAATGCAGCATACACTTAGAGCCGTTTTCCTCGTTCAGCCCCACAATTACGCGTATACGGCGTTTAAGGGGTAATCCGCGCTCCTTTATGTCTTTTAGCGCGTGCAGGCACATGACGGCCGAGCCCTTGTCGTCGGTCACGCCGCGGCCAAGCAACTTGCTGTCACGGATTGTCAGTTTGAAAGGGTTGGTCGCCCAGTCCTCGCCCGCGGGCACTATGTCAAGGTGGCACAGCGCGGCGACGCATTCCGTCCCCTCGCCGTACTCCGCCCAGCCGCAGTATCCCTCGCTTTGACCGGTCGCCAAACCGTAGGAGTTTGCTTTGTCCAAAAACCAGTCAAGCGCGCTTTTGCAACCCGGCCCAAAAGGCGCGGCGTCTTGTGGATCGGAAAGTACGCTTTTTATCGCGATAAGTTCCTTAAGATCGTTTAAAATAATATCTTTTTGGTTTTTTGACATTTTTCCCTCAAAAATTTGGTTCATGTTCGGTTAGGTTGGTATTATAAACTGTTTGGCGGACGCCCCCTGTCATGGTCTTATTGCCCGTCTATCGAATATAATACCATATTTTTCAGCAAGAGTCAAGAGACCAAGCGCTATTATCCTTTTGGGTAATGCGGATACATTTGCGCAAATAACACGTGTTTGCTTGCGTTTTGCGGAGTTTTTTTGTATAATTACGAAAATCGTAAAAAAATTATTTTTTTACGACCGAACTAAAATAAATCGGAGGAAAACATGGTACGCACGCGCTTCGCCCCCTCGCCCACGGGGTATCTTCATATAGGGGGATTGAGAACCGCCCTTTACGCCTATCTTTTCGCTAAAAAAAACGGCGGGAGGTTTATTTTACGGATAGAGGACACGGACCAGGAACGGCTTGTCGGGGACGCGACGGATAAAATTTTGGTTGCGCTGAAAGCGGCGGGGCTTTTTTACGACGAGGGACCCGACGTCGGTGGAGAATATGGTCCTTATATTCAATCCGAGCGCAAGGAAATTTACGCGATATACGCCAAACAACTAATTGAAAGGGGCGGCGCGTATTACTGCTTTTGCGACAAGGCGCGTTTGGAACAGCTCCATAAAGACGGCGCGGACAAATACGACAAGCGCTGCCTTTCCCTATCCAAAGAGGAAGCCGAAAAACGGGTGGCGGCGGGAGAGTCGTACGTTATCCGCCAAAATATGCCGGCGAGCGGCGAAACGCTATACACGGACATGGTGTTCGGCGGCATCCGAGTCGATTTTAAGGAATTAGAGGACAACGTACTGATAAAATCGGACGGAATGCCGACGTATAACTTCGCTAACGTCGTGGACGACCACCTTATGCAAATAAATTACGTTATGCGGGGGATAGAATATTTGTCCTCCACGCCAAAGTATAATCATATTTACGACTGCATGGGCTGGGAACGGCCGAAATATATCCATTTGCAGCCCATAATGAGGGACGCGGCGCAAAAGCTGTCCAAACGCCACGGCGCGGCTTCTTTTGAGGATTTTATCGAGAAGGGCTTTTTAAGCGAGGCGATAGTCAATTATATCGCGCTGTTAGGCTGGAATCCCAAGGACAATACGGAAAAGCTGAGCATGGCGGATATGCTGCAAAGGTTTGAAATATCGGGGATAAGCCGCTCGCCGTCCATTTTTGACGAGATGAAAATGCGGTATATCAACTCGCTGTACGTCAAGGAAATGAGCGCGGAGGCGTATTATAAGTACGCTGTGAAATTTTTTGATAGGCTTCCATACCTAAAAGGGTACGACTTAGAATATTTGGCGTCGCTTTTGCAGGGGCGCACGGAGGTTTTCGGCGATATTGGGCAGCTGACCGAGTTTTTGACTTTGTTTGACGGGTATGACTTGGCTTTGTTTAGGAATGAGAAATGGAAAACGGACGAGGCTTTGGCAAGAACCATGCTGCCCGATTTGTTATCGTTGTGCGATGATTTTGAGAATTTGCATCAGGGTTTGGAACAGTATGCCGCGCAAAAAGGGTACAAAAAAGGGCAGGTTTTGTGGATTTTCCGTATTGCGATAACGGGCGCAGCAAACACCCCGGGCGGCGCGGGCGAGATGGCGCGGTTATTGGGGAAGGAGAGGGTGATAAAACGGATAAAAGAGAGTTTGGAGAGGTTACGTCAATAATCGTTTCGTAGAGGCGACCAGTGGTCGCCCGAATAATAAAAGATGCGTAGCGGTTGGTGTGAAATGAGCGGACGACCGGTGGTCGCCCCTACAATTGTTTTTCGTCGCCTTTGCTAACTTCTTTCGTTTCCGCCTCCTCCCTCGCCATGGTCGTAGCGTTATTCGGTAGTGAAAACCCCCGGCCGTACACCTCTTTGGCGTTGGTGATGTAGGCAAAGGTGTCAGGGTATTTTTTCAAAATCTTCTGGAACGGTCCCAACTGCCTTTTTCGCACCACGCACAAAAGCACGCTCTTGCTTGCGCCCGTATAGCCGCCGCGCGCGCTGACCACCGTGACGCCTCTGCTAAGTTCCTCCAAAATTTCGTGGGCTAATTCCTCCGCGTGCTCGGTGATAATCTCAAACTTAATCGCGCTGTTGAAGCCCTGCATCAGCGTCGAGCTTACCATCGACGTCAAAAATAGCTTGATTATCGACAGCAAAATTACGTCCAAAGGGTTTATCGTTTCGTCAACGCCTAATATTACAAACGCCGTGCCCACGACGACAGCGACATCCAACCCGAAAATAAACCACGACACGTTGTATTGCGGGAATTTGCGCTGAATAAACCTCCCCATAATCTCGCTGCCGCCGTTGCTGCCTCCCACGCGGAACAGCACGCCTATGACTGCGCCGCCGATAACGCCGCTTGCCACCGCCGCCAAAAGCGGTTGGTCGGTTTTGTACTGATAAATATTAAAATACGGCAGGACGATGAGCAGCGCAGACGCAAGCAAAATCGACACGGCGGTTTTGATTACAAAGTCCCGTTTAAGGATAAACCACGCGGCGATTAAAAGCGGCACGTTGAAGGCTATGATAAAATAACCCGTATTAAGGCCGGTCACAAAAAATATTGCCGTGGCGATGCCCGTCACGCCGCCGGGAGAGAAGTTGTTTGGTAGCACGAATATGTACAGCCCCAGCGCCTGCACCACCCCCGCGGCGACTACCAGCACCCAGCCTATTGCCTGCGATTTAACGCCCTGCTTTTGCTTGACTGATTTTTTGTTCTGCATGTGAACGCTCCAATTTTTGGATTAGAATTAACAGTATACAATGATACCATTTTTTTGTTGTTTAAGTAAACAGTTTTTAGAGTTGCGAGGGAATTTTTATGTCGTAAAACTAAATAAGACTTTGCCGGGTGTAGTATGCTGTGGCGCGCCTTTCGTCTTATTCGGTGGCGGCTGTTATTTTATTTTGCCGCGTCTCAGCCTTTTTGCGCTACGTTTTGACCTGTTTTTGGGTGCGAGACAGGGCGTTTCGGCTCTTTTCTCAAAGGTTTACTTCAAACAACACAACACAAACACCTAAAAAGGTTTGGTTTTATTATAAAATATATACGGGTGCGCGTCTATACTGGTGAAGAGTTTTTGCGTGCCTTCAAAAGGAAATTCATTATGGATTACGTAACAGCGGTTGTGACCGCCTTGCTTATGTTTATATCGCCCTGCGTGCTTCCGCTTCTTCCTATGTACGTCACGTATTTCGCCGCAGGGAAGTCAAACCCGTTACGAACGCTATTCAACGCGCTTGCGTTTTGCGTCGGGATCGCGATAGTTTTTCTTGTCATTTTTACGGCTTTTTCTTTTGCAAGCTTTTATTTGACCGTACAAATTACACGGTATCAAACAGAGATTTTTGCCGTCTGCGGCACCTTGTTGGTTTTATTCGGCCTAAAATTTATGGGCTACTTGCATTTGCCTTTTTTAGAAAGAGGCATCAGCGTAAAAACCAAAACAGAAAACCTCGGTTTATTCAACGCGTTTGTCTTAGGGCTTATTTTTTCTCTTTCGATGGGGGCTTGCGGCATAGGCTACTTATCGACGGCTTTGTTACCCGTGTTCAACGCGGCGAACTTTTTTGTCCTTAAGGGAATATTCATCGGACTTATATTCACCGCTACCCTTTCCGTTTTGTTTATCGCGTTTGCTATGCTGATGGATTTGTTAAGGTTTGTGCTTTCGTTCATAACGAGGAATTACGGAATCATAAACTACGCCTCCGGCGGGCTTTTGGTGATTGTCGGTTTTTTGGTCGCTATGGGGTTTACGCAAAAGATAACGTCGTGGGCCAATATGCAGCAGTACATTAATTTTGTTTGGCTGGGTCTTGCGATATTCGTCGCGTTTTCGCTGCTTTTGAGCATACCCGCGTACAAATCGGGCGCCGAGGGCGGAAACCGGAGAGCCTCGGTTATTATGATAGCGGTAGGCGCGGGTATCGTTACCTTTACTCTTATTCCGGGACTGTTTCACCTCTTGGGGACGGCGGTATACGGGAGAAGAGAACGCAGGAAAGTACGCGCAGCCCTGCAAGCCGATAGCTCCGACGTTACAACAGCGCCCGAGAATCCCGATGCCGCCGTGCCTGTTGACGACCCTGACGTCGCTCTGTCGCGTTGTAACGCCGATGTCCGCAAGCCTGATAACAAATAGCCGCAATCAATCTTAGTCTTAAGCGCGTACGCAGCCGTCCCGAATCAAAAGCGATTACGTACCGTTTTTAAAGAAAGCTTTTTAAAAAAGGAGAAAAAACTATGAAAAAATTGACATTGCTTTTTGCCGCGGTCATGATGATGACGGCAATATTCACGTTTTCGGCGGGATCCTGCACGCCTGAGCAACCGCCCCAGCCCAAGCCGATTTCGATGACCGTTACGTCTCCCGAAAAAATATCGTACATTGTGGGCGAGACGCTTAACCTTAGCGGCGGCAAAATCACCCTTGATTATGACGACTACACCAAAAGGGATATCGCCCTTGAATGGGGAGTGGTGGGCTTAGACATCAGCCATGAGGACTTTTCCACCCCGGGCGTAAAAACCGTCTGGGTGGAATACAAGGACTTCGAGGGCACCTTTACCGTATTGGTTTCGGAAGATGTGGTCACTTTGGTTTTGATTACCGTGTCTAAAACCCCAACAAAGACGCTTTACGAAGTGGGCGATTCGCTTGATCCCGAGGGAGGCGAGCTTAACCTGGTTTATGACAAAGGGCCGTCGCAAAAAATAGCGATGACTACGGCGGGCGTAACCTTTGATTATAACCCTTTTGCGTCGGTCGGCGTCAAAAGCATTACGGTCAAATACGAGGGAAAGACAGCGGTGTTCAGCGTGACCATCGATGCTCCCAAAAAACCGGACGGATATGGGGAAGGAGTGGGCGGATATGCCAGATTGAAAGAGGCTCCGGATTTCACCGTGTATAAGCTGGACGGCACGGCGGTCAAGCTTTCGGATTATTACGGCAAAAAGCCGGTATTTATAAGCTTTTGGGCGACATGGTGCGGTCCCTGCAAAGCTGAAATGCCTCACTTTAGAGATGTGTACAATGAGATGAGCGATAAGTTTGAAATTCTTGCCGTCAACATATATGATTCTGCGTCTGAAACCCCAGCCAATATATCAAGCTTTATGCAGAGCAACAATTACAAATTCCTTGCGGTGTATGACAAGAACCGCAATGTCAGTACCGGCGTTTGGAACACGGGTTTTGTACCCGCCAACTATATGGTCGATAAATGGGGCTATCTTTACAACAGCAGTAATCCCGTTTGGACCGCTTCCGTCGCGTCGTTTAACGTCGGCACGATGGCAAACGTGAACGCTATGAAAACGATTGTCAACGGCGCGATAAACAGGGTCGCCAACTATAAGCCGCCCGCGTGATAAGTGGTCAGTGATCGGCAAAGGTTTAGATAATAGAGGAGGCGAAACGCCGTGATTCATATAACCAAAGATAATTATGACGCCGAGGTCGTTAGTTCGGACAAGCCCGTCCTGATTGATTTTGGGGCGCCGTGGTGCGGCCCCTGTAAGCAGGTCGCAAAGCTTGTGAAAGAGCTTGACGCGGAGCAATCCGCGGTCAAGATTTGCGAGGTCGACATCGACCAAAGCCCGGAGATAGCGGCAAAATTGGGTGTTATCAGCATCCCCGTGCTTATCTTTTTTAAGGGCGGCAAGCCTGTCGAGCGCATGGCGGGATTAAAATCCAAGGCGGCGGTTATGGCGATGATAGGGAAGTAAGAGCAAAAAACCGCGTTCAAACGACGCGGTTTTTTTCAATGCTCAATACTCAATGCTCAATGCACAATGCACAATGCACAATGCTCAATGAAGGTCAGATTTTAATGCTTAATGAAAGTCAGATTTAACCACCCCGCCCCTTGTCAAGGAAGCGCTCGTGGGGCACCCCTCCGAGGGAGGGGAATAAAATTTGACAACGTAATTGAGCATTGAGCATTGTGCGCTACATCACCAGCTTTCCTTGCTCCTCGTCAACCACACGCATAATGTCCGCCTGCTTGCCCGTTGAGGCGTCGATATAAACGAAGTAATCAAGCCCCTTGAACCGGGCGGCGAATTCGTAGCACAAAACCTCTTTCATGTCCTTGGGGATAACGGCAAGGCGGCGGTTATTGATGGTCAATTTGGGGTTGACGGCCTTTTGCGCTTCCATCTCGCTTAATTTTGGGGTTAAGTTGCGCTTATGGTGGCAAGTGCAGTACCCCCGCGTTTCGATGCCGTTAAAGTCGCCTGTGGTCTGGCAGATTTTCACTTTGACAAGGTCGGGGTAAATTACTACGTCGTTTACGATAGGGGTGAGATTGATTATCGCGTAGCCGCCGCTTTCGGCGTACCACACGGGCGAAAGCTTGTGAAAACCGCACATTTCGGCGTATTTTATCGCTTGCTGCTTGCACTCGTCCTCGCCGTGGCGTATCTTTTTGTGCGCTTGTTCGCAGGGCGCGGACGCGAGAAGCACCAACCCGCCTTTTTGCGAAATATTGACGTACATATCGCCTAAATCGGATTTGCCGTACAGGGCGTAAGCGGCGGGCTCGGTGGTTTCACCGATTTTATAAACGTTACGCAGGTTGAAATCCTCGAATATCTTTTCCGCCTTTTTTATGGCTTCCGCGGCGGTAATTTCTTCTTTATTGTCCAATTCCTTAAATCTTGCGGCGGAGCGGTTGTCCGAAAAAGGGCCGTCGTAAATGAGTTTCGGGGTATCGGCGTCATTTTTGTGGGTTTTGTCCGCGATGTCGAAATTCACCATCAGCCCGTCGGCGAGATTGTTGATGACCTTATAGCCGTTTTTGAAACGGTGCGCCGCCTCGCGGGTGCGCTGGGACAGCCGCCTGGCGCGGACGTATAATTCCTCCGCCTGCTCGTCAAAGTCCTCAAGATTTTTGCGGTCGCTCTGCCATGTGTCTTTTTCGTCGTCGCTTTGCGCCGCGCCTTTGTCCGCCGCGCCGTTTGCGCGCGGGTTGCCAGATTTTTCGCCTGATTTGTCGTTTCTGGCTTTTTCACTTGATTTTTCCACCGTTTTACTGCTTTTATTGTCTTTCTGCGTGTTTTCTTCGCCAAAGTCGATGTCCAAATCCCCGTCGACCTCCCCGCCCACAAAAGTGGCGGAGGCGTTAGCTACCATGGTCTGTCCGCCCTCGTCGCTGTCGTCTCTTAAGAGCTTCTTGCTTTGGGTCAGGCACCAATCCCCAAGCTGATTTAAAAACTTTTCGCACTCCGCCCTGTCCTCCTGATTTACGGGCAGAATATTAAGCGAAGTAATCGCCATTTGCGCGTGGTGATAGGTGTCGTTTAAGAGGACGGCGGTTTCGGCCGCTTCTCCGCTTATCATCAGCTTGGACATATTGACCTCGATGTTGCCCACGCTTTCGCTCATTTGGTAGATGTTTTGCTGATAAATGTTTTCGATAGCAAGGCGATTTGCGCGATTTTCGCGGTCAAGCAAGAAGATTCCCGTCGCAAAAGCGGAAATAAGCACGGCAAATGCGAGGGTTGCGGCGATAATTCCCGCGGTTGATTTTTTGTATCTTACGTTTTTCATTGTTTTAATTATAACCTCCTTAATCACAAGGTTTCTGAAAGAATAGTTGCGGCGCGGGCAGGCAGTAGGCGTGAGGGTGGCGACGGTGGCGTACCTTGGAAGCCGTCCGGAACCGAGCCGACAAATCGCTTGCGATCCGCAAGATTTGCGTTAAGCAAGCCTCAGAGAGGCGGGGCGCACACAGCCCGTATCCGCCGATGAATGTCCTTTCAAATTAAGCCCGCGCAAAGCTATGCTTGCCAATCTTCAGTTCAACCTTTAACGACCAAATCCACTTTGAGGTCGCCGTCGCCGCATTGTAATAGTACAAACAGCCGTTGGTAGGGTCCCAGCCGTTGAGGGCGTCCCGCGCCGCGTTTAGGGCGGATTGGTTGGGTGAAAGGTTGATTTGCCCGTCCGCCACGCAAGTGAACGCCCATTTTTGGTATATCACCCCCGAAATCGAGTTGGGAAAAAGCGAGGATTTGACACGGTTGAGTATCACCGCTGCCACCGCCACCTGCCCAAGGTACGGCTCTCCGCGCGCCTCGCCATATATACATCGCGCCAAAAGGTTCATGTCGCTGCTGGAGAGACCGCCCGCGCCGCCGCTTGTGCTTGTACTCGAACTGAGGGTTATACCCAAAGCTTGCTCGGTTTTTGGGCCGACCACTCCGTCCGCCGTCAGCCCCTTGGCTTTTTGAAAACTTTTGACCGCCGCCAATGTTTTGGGTCCCCATATCCCGTCCGCCGTCGCCGTATAATACCCCAAAGTCTTAAGGCGGGTTTGTACGGCTTTGATGTTGGCAGTCGTGTCGCCCTTGGTGATGTTTTTTGCCTCCGCGCTTATAGTCATGGGGAAAGAAAAGGCGACGGCGACCATCAGGGTGAAAAGGATTATTACAATGCGTTTAGTCTTCATGGATAAATAAAAAACCCTCCATCATATTTGACGAAAGGTCAGGGGAATTGCAAAAAATAAGGAATTAGCCGAAATACTTGTCTATTAGTTCCTTTATTTTGGATTTATACCTAAAATCTCCGCCAAACTCAGCTTCGACGTAACAAAGCGGCGGGTAAATTACACACCACCAATTGTCGCCGTTGCCTTCGCCAAGCAGGATAATCAAAGCGTCGTAATAGCCGCTTTCCACCACCAAATCCTCGTACATACGCGTAGGGAAAAATTCGTTGCTGAGCGTCACCGTTGACCGGTAAGTAAAGCCGTTTTCGTTCAAAACCTTGTCGGCAAGCTGCTTGATTTGTCCTTTGCGTTTATCGATTTCCTTTTTGGCGGTTTCAAAGTCGCGCACGTCCTTTAACTCGGATTCGAGGTATAAAACCACGCTGTCCCGCACCTTCAGCTTAACCGCCTGATCCGCCGCACTATTACTTTGGGCGCGGATATGGAGGCGCAAAAGCTGACTTTCGCCTTGGTTATTGTTTCCGCAAGCGCACAAAAATATGCCAAAAAGCATAATAAAGGAAAGGATAAACGGTATTTTTTTGTATGTTTTTTTAAGACGCATAAAAAAATCCTCCGATAATGTTGAACAGTTCAAAGCCACACGCAGCCCCTTTGCTTACTTTTTTCAAAAGCAAGTCGCTCCCACCCAAAAATCTTGATTTTTGGGGACCCCGGAGGCACCTTTGGGGCATTCAAAAAGTGCCATTCTGCCATAGTTCATTGACTATACGGAGAATTGTTTACGGTTTTTTTCTTATTAAACGTATATTTATAAAAACGATACGCCGCTATTTGTCGAATAACAGCTTATCGCCCAAAGGTTTTGTTGCTTTAATTTTTCTGCGGCCACGTCTGCTTTCGCTTGATTTTCGAAAAAACCGACCACGCACCCGCCGCTGCCCGTCATTGTTGCGGTCAGTGCCCCCGCGTTAAGCAGGGCGGCTTTGACGTTTAAAATGCCGCCGCAAAGGGCTTCTGATGCGGGCTCTAACGCATTTGCGAAGTGTTTTAAGGCGTTTATGTCGCCTTTGTTGAGAAGATTTACTAATTCGTCATTGTCGACGGGGGAGCGGGACAGGGTAGGGTAGAGGGTATCGAATCGGGCGTAGGCGTCACGGCTGCTTACCTGCGCGTTTGCATGGGCGACAACCATAAAAAGCGGCAGATTGTTAGCGATAGGAGTGATTTTTTCGCCGATACCACCCACCCTCGCACAGCCGCCGCGCATCATAAAACTGACGTCGCTGCCTATTGCCGCCGCCGCTTTGTTTAAATCAAGTCCGCGTTTTTCAAGGTTGAATAGGCGGTCGAGGGCAATAAGGGTTCCCGCCGCGTCCGCCGAGCTTCCGCCCAGTCCCCCCGCGATAGGGATTTGCTTTTGTATTGTTATGTCCGCGCCGAAGTCGGGGAAAATGGTTTTTAGGTAGTCGACGGTTTTTTGGACAGTGTTGTTGTGTTTGTCGATAACCACCCCGCCCCTTATCAGAAAGGCCTTCGTGGGGCATCCCTCCGAGGGAGGGGAATTTTTGTCGCCCAAGTTCAGCCACTCCGCCCCCGAGCAAGGGGTCTTCGTGGGGAACCACTCGAGAGGGGAATTTTCGTTGTCCGAATTTGTATTTATATCCGACTTTTCCTGACCCCTGACCCCTGACCCCCGACCCCTAAAAGTAATGTTGACATGGTCAACTGACCGCCTGCAAACAGTCAAAACGTCGCCAAAACTGACGGACTGCATGACCGAGTCAATCAGGTGCATTCCGTCTTTTCTGTCCAAAATATTAAGTGACAGGTTTATTTTACCGCGGATTTGCAATTTTACCGTTTGCATTGTGTAAGTATAACATAATTTTTGGGGAAAAGAAAGGATTTTATAGTATACAATGAAACAACGCCTTAGCGCAACAATGAAGGTCTCATTTAAGCTTAACGAGTTTTGCTTTTGGTTTTCCGGTGGGCGACAGGATTAGTGGTCAGTGGTCAGTAATCAGAGGATGGATTTTATTTTATGATAAACCCCTTTCACCAAACCTCCTGCGCATAACAGAAACTCCGACCTGCCTAGATCGGAGCATGATGTTGCATTATTATCTTAAATCTGACTTTCACTGTGCGCTGTGCACTGTGCATTAATCCTTGTCTATTGTGGCGGCGTGAGCAAGCCCCCGCCCTACTTTTTTAGATGCCGGTAAATAATCACCCTTTCCCCGCCCCGTAGCGGTAATTGTAGCTCCGGATTTTGCAACAAAATCAATTCGGGGGTAGTGCGTAACGCCTTTGCGACGTCCCAAAGCGCCTCACGCGGGCGGGCTATGTGCATGGAAATGGCGGCGGACGGAACAGTAAAGATTTCCCCGACGTTAAGCTCGGTTATCAGCCTTACCTTTGTCGTCTCAAGAGTATTGACTGTGACCGCGATTTCCGCCCTTATGTCGATTTCGGTTGCCCGCCTTATCCGCGCCGTGATTTCGTATACTTCGCCGTATGCCGCCGCCACCGCGCCACCGCTCGCTTCGGACGTGCTGATTGAGAAAGGAAGCTCGACATCCACCGAATTTTTTGTACCCGTTTCCGCCGAAAAATATATGACGGCAGCGTTCACCGTGCCTTCTATTGTGAGCCGCTCGTCCTGTATGTAACTGTTCGCTATCGATAGCCTGCTACCCGCCATCGCCAAAATCCTGTCCGCAACGGGCATATCGCTACTTAACGTCACCGAGCCTTCGACCCTTTCCGTCACCGTCCGTTGTTTGCGGCTTCTGCCAAACGCGGCCTCGCTTGCAACAAGCGACAATTCGTTTTGAATGCTGAATGCGTCGGACACAAACGCCGCCGAATCTTCGCCGTATACGAATCCTGTAAGCTCCGCCTCGAAACTAAGGTATAAAATATTTGTCTGATTGACTGCCGCTTCGCCCTCGCCCGCTTCCGTGTTCGCGCTTTCGGCAAAGGACGCTTTTACGCTCCTTAATCTTACCGTCGCAATAGCTTCGTTTCCCCCCCGCGACCCCTCGGCGGGAGCCTCGTGCGAAAAAGGCGTGACCAACCTATAACTATTCATTTCCCCGTCGCTTTCCGTTACAATATTGGTGATTATTTCGCCGTCCGCCGCGACATTGTCCGCCCCCGAACTGACGTTAAAAAGCACAAGCGCGGATTCGACTAACAAAAGCTTGTTTCCCGTCACGTGCGCCTCGTCGGAAAGGGTGAAAGCGTCGCCTATTCGGGCGGTCAGCTTGCTGTAATCCAGTTTCTCTTCGCGTGAAAAAACGTCCTCGCCGCCGAAACGCAAAAATTTGACTCGTGTCGAAACGTTGTCGAATAAATCCATCTCGATAATGGCCGCAAGCTTTATCTCGTCTCCGGAAAGCGATATGATGTCGGTGTCCAAAACGCGGCTTAGGATCTGCGGCTTGCCGGCAATACCGTCGTGGGCGATTTTATCGGTAAATTCCACGTTGGTTTCCATGGCGCGCGCCTCGCCGCCCTCGTCCAAAAACAACACCCGAAAGACCG